>ERZ773099.1176-NODE-1176-length-19840-cov-9.689866_pt1 | contig 19840 bp, 14 predicted proteins | sample MGYA00511120_ERZ773099 | MGnify/ENA primary metagenome ERZ773099 (study PRJEB29015, sample SAMEA2738012) | human oral metagenome | biome: human oral; feature: human-associated habitat; material: dental | place: China | collected 2104 ...
CCAGTCGTTTGAGCGCTGAGTAGAGGGTCGTCTGCTTGATGGCGTACTGCCCCTGAGACACCTGGCTGATGGTCTTGGCCAGCTCGTAGGCGTAGGACGGGCGTTCGCGCAGCAGCCCCAGCACGATGAGGTCGATGTATCCCCTGATCGCGTCGGCGCTGATCATCGATTCCTCCTTCCGTTCACGAGGCCGTGGCTGAGCACTCCCAACCACACGACAAACATAGCACGTCTGTCGTAGTACGCCAAGGGAAGTAAGGGCGCGGTGTGCGGCTACTGTGACCTAGCGGAACGCGGCCCTCCTGCGGGGGATGGTCGGCATGCCCAGCATGACGGATCCCACGCCACCGGGCGGTTCCTCGGCATCCACAAGGTGCAGGACGTCGCCGTCGCGGGCAGCCGGGTCCTGCAGGGCGGTCGCGAGCATCAGCTTGATACGGTTGAGCTGGTTGACCTCGGAGGCGCCGGGGTCGTAGTCGACGGCCACGACGTTGGCCTCGGGATAGCGGCTGCGCAGCGCCCGGAACATGCCCTTGCCGACGACGTGGTTGGGCAGGCACGCGAAGGGCTGGGCGCAAATGATGTTGGGGCAGCCGTGCTCGATCATGTCGACCATTTCGGCGGTCAGGTACCAGCCCTCGCCCGCCTGGTTGCCCAGGCGCGCGATGTCCTCGGAGCGGGAAATCATCTCCTCGATGGGTCGGTGCGGCTCGAATTTGCCGTTCGTGGCGGCAAACGCGCGGTGGACGGGTTTCTCGTACTTCTTGAGCGCCCACAGCACGATCGGCATGATGTAGCGCTGCTTGCCGTCGATACCCAGGTTCTCCTTGTCCCACGCGGCCGTGGCAACGGAGTTGTGGAAGAACTGCATGAGGCCGGGTAGTTCCGCCTCGCAGCCCTCGGCCTCGATGACGTCGACGGCGTGGTTGTTGGCGTCGGGGTGGAACTTCACGAGGATCTCACCCACCAGGCCGACACGCGGCTTGCGGGGGATGTCGCGCAGCGGCAGGGCGTCGAAGGCGCGCACGCACTCGCGGATGATCTTCGAGTACGAGGTCCGTCCGCCCAGGGCAGCGACCCGACCCGAGGTGATCCACTCTTGGACGTAGGCGTCCCACGTCCGGTAGAGCTCCATCGCGGCTCCGGGGGTGGCCTCGTAGGGGCGCACGCGCAGGAGCATCGACTGGATGGCGTCCCCGATGACGAAGGCCTGGATAGCCTTGTGGATCTGGGCGGCGCCGAGGCGGAAGCCCGGGTTGTCTTCGATCCCCTGCACGGACAGGGCGATGACGGGCACCTGGGGGTATCCGGCGTCGCGCAGGCCCTTACGCAGCAGGGCAGCGTAGTTGGAGGCTCGGCACATGCCGCCGGTCTGGGTGATGCCCACGGCGGTGAGGTCGGGGTCGGCGCGCCCGGAGATGAACTCTTCGAGGAGCTGGCCGATGACGACGATCGCCGGGTAGCACGAGTCGTTGTTGACGTACTTGAGGCCGACCTCCATGGAGGCGCGCGTGGTGTGCTCGAGGACCCGCACGTTCAGGCCCGCCTGGGCGAAGAGGGGGGTCAGGAAGCGGAAGTGGATCGGCGACATCTGGGGGGCGAGGATCTCGTAGCCCGCGTCGCGCATCTCCTCGGTGAAGACCGCGCGCGGCTGGATGTGGCGGGCTTCCTCCTCGCGGGCAGCGTCCCCGGAGGGGTCGCGCAGGGCGGCGGTGTCCACGGCGCCGGAGACGAGGCCGACCGACGAGGCGGGGGCGAGCCCCTCCCGGTCCTCGCCGTCCCCAACCTCGTTGAGGACGGAGGATAGCGACGAGCGCTCGGCGATGGCGGCGTCGAGGGAGCGCAGGCGGATCTTGGCGGCGCCCAGGTTGGAGACCTCGTCGATCTTGAGGACGGTGTGGACGTCGCCGCGCCCCTCAAGGATCTCCTGGACCTGGTCGGCGGTGATCGCGTCGACGCCGCAGCCGAAGGAGTTGAGCTGGACCATCGCGAGGTCGGGTTCGTCGCCGACGCGTGCGGCGGCCTCGTAGAGGCGCGAGTGGTAGGACCATTGGTCGAGGACGCGCAGGGGGCGCTCGAGGCGCGCGTCGACGATGCTGTCCTCGGTCAGAACCGCCATTCCCAGGCCAACGATGACCTCGGGGATGCCGTGGTTGATTTCGGGGTCAAGGTGGTAGGGGCGTCCCGCCAGCACGATCCCCCGCACGCCACGCGAGCGCATCCACTCGATGGTTTCGACGCCCTTGGCTCGGATCTCGGCCTTGACGGCGGCGTCCTCCTCCCAGGCCTTGTCGAGGGCGGCCCTCATCTCCTCGACGGGGATGTCGTAGCCGTACTGCCCGAAGGTCTTGGACAGGTGGGCGGGCAGGTAGTCGCGGTTGCCGAAGTTGACGAAGGGGCTGATGAACTTCGTGCCGGGTTCGGCGAGGCGCTCCATGTTGTTGCGGATGACCTCGGGGTAGGTGGCCACGATGGGGCAGTTAAAGGAGTTCTCGGAGTCGGTGAGCTTTTGCTCGAAGTCGACGCACGGGTAGAAGATCGTGGTGATGCCCTTGTCGAGCAGGGATTCGATGTGCCCGTGGACGAGCTTGGCGGGGTAGCACACGTTCTCCGATGGGATGGACTCCATGCCGGTTTCGAAGAGGTCGTGATTGGAGCGCCCGGAGATCATGACGCGGAAGCCGAGGGCGGTGAGCATCGTGAACCAGAACGGGTAGTTCTCGTACATGCCGAGCACGCGTGGGATGCCGATGTCACCCCGGAATGCTTTCTTCTCCGTGAGGCGCCGGTATCCGAAGATCCTCTTGTACTTCCAGTCGTAGAGGTTGGGCAGGTCGGACTTCTTCGGGACCCGCTCCAGGGAGGCGCCGCGCTCGCAGCGGTTGCCCGAGACGTGGCGCTCGCCGTTGGAGAACGTCGAGATCGTCATCTGGCAGTGGTTCTGGCACAGGCGGCACGTCTTGCGGGTGGTCTCCACGCCGAAGTCCTCCAGGGCCTCGACGGTAGCCAGGGAGGAGGTTCCCTCCCCCGTGTCGTGCATGCGCGCGGTCAGGGCCGCCCCGTAGGCCCCCATGAGCCCGGCGATGTCGGGGCGCACCACCTGGCGCCCCGTGAGGAGCTCGAAGGCGCGCAGGACCGAGTCGTTGAGGAAGGTGCCGCCCTGGACGACGACCTTCTCGCCCAGGTCGGAGGGATCCTTGAGCTTGATGACCTTGTAGAGGGCGTTGCGCACGACGGAGTAGGACAGGCCGGCGCTGATGTCGCGCACGTCCGCGCCTTCCTTCTGCGCCTGCTTGACAGAGGAGTTCATGAACACCGTGCAGCGCGTCCCCAGGTCCACGGGGGATTTGGACTCCATGGCCATGCGCGCGAAGGAGCGCACGTCGGTGCCCATCGTCTGCGCGAAGGTCTGCAGGAAGGAACCGCAGCCCGAGGAGCAGGCCTCGTTGACGGAAATGGAGTCCACCGCGTGGTCGCGGATGCGCAGGTACTTCATGTCCTGGCCGCCGATGTCGATGACGGAGGTGACGCCGGGGCAGATGAATTCGGCGGCCCGGTAGTGGGCCATCGTCTCGATCTCGCCTTCGTCCATGGTGAGGGCGGCCTTCACGAGGCCTTCGCCGTAGCCCGTCGCGCACGAGCGGCCGATCTCGCAGCCCTCGGGCAGGGCACTGCGCACGGCGCGCACGATGTCGACGGCCGCCGCCACGGGATCGCCCTCGTTGGAGGCGTAGTGGGTGAAGACGATGCGGTCCTGGGAATCGATGACGACGGCCTTGATCGTCGTCGAACCCGCGTCGATGCCGAGCCAGCAGCGGCCCTCGGCCTCGTCGAGGCTGGCCTTGGGGATGACGTCGAGGCTGTGGCGGGCGATGAACTCCTCGCGGTCCTGCGGAGTCGCGAAGAGCGGGTCCATGCGCGGGGACTCGACCTGCACGGGTGCGGCCGCGAGGCGCTCCATGAGGGTGGTGAGCTTCTCGCCGCGGGTCTCGACGGAGGTCGCGCCCGCTTCCTCGGCCTGGCGCACCTTCTTGGCGGCTTCCTTCTGCGCGAGGAGGGCCGCGCCGATCGCGACGTAGAGCTGGGCGTCGTCGGGGGTGACGAAGGCGTCGGCCTTGGGCAAGAGGACCTTGTAGGCCTCGCGCAGGGCGGGCAGGAAGTGCAGGGGGCCGCCGAGGAACATGACGGTTCCTCGGATCGGGCGGCCGCACGCCAGGCCCGCGATGGTCTGGGTGGCGACGGCGTTGAAGATAGAGGCGGCCAGGTCCTCGTGGGCGGCACCCTGGTTGATGAGGGGCTGGATGTCAGACTTGGCGAACACGCCGCAGCGCGAGGCGATCGGGTAGAGCTGGGTGTGACGGGTCGCCAGCTCGCCGAGGCCGGATGCGTCCGTGTGCAGGAGGGTCGCCATCTGGTCGATAAAGGCGCCTGTGCCGCCCGCGCACGTGCCGTTCATGCGCTGCTCGGGGGTGGGGTGCAGGTAGGTGAGCTTGGCGTCCTCGCCGCCCAGCTCGATAACGACGTCGACCTCGGGGTGGAGACGCTGGGTGGCCTCGGTGCCCGCGATGACCTCCTGGACGAAGGGAATTCCCATGGCGCGGGCGGTCGTCAGGCCGCCGGAGCCGGTGATGGCCGCATGAACGCGGGCGCCGGGCAGAGCACGCTCGACGTCGGCGAGGAGGGCCCCCAGGGATGCGCGCACGTCGGCGTTATGACGACGGTAGTCGGAGAAAAGACGGCGATTTCCATCCAAAACGACGGCCTTGACCGTCGTCGAGCCGACATCGACGCCGAGCTGATAGGGGCGCGTGGCTTCGTGGTGACCCTGTGTTGTCATGACGTACCTCCTGAGTCCTCACCACAACTTAGGAAACCCAAAGCACAGAGTCAAAGGTGTCCACTACGAGCGGGCTCGCACTGACTAAAACCGCTCAATACCCGGCAAAATAGGGGGTGGCATCCCCTGCACTGAGCACGCGCCCACTCGTGTGAAAACAAAGAATTACAACATATGAAGCGTGACAAAATTCAACCCATCGGCAAGAACCCCGCCACGGCCTCGTCGCGAGAGTTCCGCACCGACCTACCCACCACGCCTGCCCCGCCCCGGCCTCGCGCATCTTCAGCGCACGCCGCACGTTAACCCGCTATTGCGAGCGTGGGCCCTCGAACTCGCACGTTAACCCGCTATTGCGAGCGTGGGCAGCCCCGCCCGCGTGCAGATTAGAGGGTTTACGTGCGGAATAGAGGGTCAACACTCCACTTAGCGGGTTAACGTGCGACGCCCACGGCCCAGCTTCCGCCGATCACGCAATGAAACAGCGTCTGAAGATCCGCCAACCGGAACTTCCCACCCTACCGGCGAGTAGCATCATTCCAATAGAAGTCACAGATTAGTCGTTGACCAAAAGATTCATCTAGCGCTAGACTTTTCACCACTACGTCAGATGCCCAGGGGTTCTGCTCCAGGGTATCGGGGGGGTCGGATCTCAGATTCGACCCCCTCATAATTTTTGGCACAACGAGGTCCGCATGAAGCAGTGCCTCACCGTCGATGAGCAGATTGCCCTACTAAGGAGTCACGGAGTCTCCTTTGAACTTATGTCCGAGAACGACGCCCGAGAGTTCCTTTACTCACGCTCCTATTTCTTCACAATCAAATCCTATGAACGCAACTACACCCGTGTTGACACTGCAGGCTCCTACACTTACTCGGGACTCGACTTCGCCGACCTCGTTGAACTCTCGTACCTCGACTTCGCCTTGAGCCGTATCTGTCTCTCACTGGCGCTGAGCACGGAGCATTTCCTCAAAGTGCGACTCAATCAGCTCATCATGAGCGATCCGAAATCGGACCTGTCAGAGGTACTCGTACGTCGTATCCTCAACGGCGATACATCCTCCATCCGCTACAATCCCTACACCGAGGATATGTGGACGGCTTACAATGATAACCCTTCCATCTGGCACTTGTGGGAGCTGCTCCCCTTGAACGAACATATCCGCCTCTACACGTCGTACTTCGATTACAGGGGAGAGACCGCTCCGTTCGCCCACCTGCTACTCATCCTGCGCAAACTACGAAACGCCGTTTCTCATGGCAACTGTCTACTCGCTGACGTCTCGCGTCCTTCGGAGCAACATCGCCAATCTGAGGGGCGGAAATACGACAAGGAGGTGACGCTCGCCGCGCTTCGCATGTGCAAAGTCAGTCCGCGTCGTCATTCTGGCAAGAAAAAGGCCCTCAACGAGGCGCTGGACCGCCTCGTTGTCAACTATTTCGCCGCTGCCCTTCTCTGCCATCTCGAGTTTGCTGATTCACACAAAGCTCTCAGCCATATGATGTCCGATCTCAAGCGTTTTAGTGAGCGAATCGAGCGGCATCGTTCACTGTTCTTCGGGGATTTGCACGTCGAAACACCACGCAATCAGCTCGTCAATTCAACACTGAGCGCCATTCAACGTCTCATCTCGGGATATTGCCGACAGGCAGAACGGAAACTGACGAAGCTGACACCCATTGACTACTCTGCGGCTGTAACCAGATCTACGCACCGAGACTCACTCACGAGCCGCGACGGGTATCGCGCGGACCTGGGTGGCCTTGACGCTCACCCACAGGGAATCACCGACGCCGAGGCCGAGGTCGGCCCACGCGGAGGCTGTCACGCGGGAAGTCACTGACACGCCCTCCGCGAGCGCGATGCGCACGCTGACGAGTGAGCCGTCGACGTCGATGCCCGAGGCGACGCCGGGTAGGACGGACCGCGGCGAGGCATGGGCTTCCTCGCGGGAGAGAGCCACGGCCTCGGGCGGGAAGGTCAGCGCGACGCGGCCACCCTGGCTGCTCCCACCGGGAGCGATGGGATCTCCCGCATCGTCGGCTGCAGCGTCGAGACGACCAGCGTCAGTCGAGTCGAACTCGGACAGGTCGGCCGCCCACAGCTCGCCTTCTCCGACGGGCACGCCAACCATGCCGGGGCGTGTCACGATGGGACCGGACACGATATTGAGCCCGGCCAGGCGGGCTGCGAACACCGACTGCGGCGAGGCGAGGACGCGGGCGGGTTCGCCTTCCTCGACGACGCGCCCGTCTCCCATGACGATCATGTGGGAGGCGAGGGCCAGGACCTCGGCGATGTCGTGCGAGACGAGCAGGGTCGTGATTCCCGCGCCGGTGAGGCGCTGGCGCAGGACGGAGGACACCTGGGCGGTGGCCTCGACGTCGAGGGCGGCCGTGGGCTCGTCGAGGATGAGGACCTCGGGGCGGAAGACCAGCGCGCGGGCGATCGCGACGCGGGCGGCCTGGCCGCCGGACAGGGCGGAGGCGCGCTTGTGCGCGAGGTCGTCGATACCGACGGCGCGCAGCTGCTCGAGTGCAGCCTCGCGGGCCTGGGCGCGCCCCACCCCACGCACACGCAGCGGGAAGGCGACGTTGGCGAGCACGCTCATGTGCGTGAAGATGCGGGGGGCCTGGGAGACCATGGCGACGCCGCGTCGGCGCGCGGGCACGAAGGTCTGCGCATCGTCGACGACGCATTCGCCGATGCGCGCGCTCCCCTGATCGAGGCGCAGGGTCCCGGCGATCACCTGGGCGAGCGTCGACTTTCCCGCGCCGTTGTGGCCGACAACGGCGGTGACGAGGCCGGGGCGAAGCTCCGCGTCCACTTTCCAGCCGCGCTCGACGATGATTCCGGCGACGCGCACGTCCGCGCCCTCCCCCGCATCTTCCGCGAGCGCGGTCGGGGCCTCGGAGGAGGGAGCGGAAGGAGCGCCGGGAGCAGCGGCGCGCCCCGGCCTCGTCGAACGAATGAGGGAAGCGAGGCGCCCCCACGGGGTTTCCGTGAGCGCGACGACGAGCGCGGCGACGCCGAGGAGGACCACGCCGAGCGCGAGGGCCAGGTCCGCGTCGGACTCTCGGGCCAAGTAGATCTGGAGGGGCATCGTGCGGGTCACGCCCTGCATGGACCCGGCGAACGTGAGGGTCGCGCCGAACTCGCCGAGGCAGCGGGCGAGCGCGAGGGCGGCACCGCGACCGAGGCCGGGCAGGACCGTGGGCAGGGTGATCTGCCAAAAGACCCGCGAGGGCGAGGCGCCGAGAGAGGAGGCCATCTCGTCGAGTCCCTGCTCACGCGAGCGCAGCGCGGATTCGAGGGTGACGATGAGGAATGGCAGGGACACAAAGACCTGCGCGATGACGACGGCGGTTGTCGTGAAGGCGATGTCGAGGCCGGCGCCGCCAAGGAGCGCGCCGAGGGTCGAGCGCCTACCGAAGGCCGCGAGGAGCGCGATGCCGGCGACGACGGGCGGCAGCGAGAGCGGCAGGGTGACGAGGATGCGGGCGGCGCGTACGCCTCGCCACGAGCGGGACAGAACGAGGGCCGCAGGAACGCCGAGGAGGAGGTCGACGCCGAGCGCCATCACGCAGGTGCGCATGGACAGGCCGAGGGCTGCGGCGGCCTCGGGGGTGGCGAGGGTTGTTCCCAGGGTCGACCAGTTGACGCGCCCCAGCATGAAGGCCAGGGGCAGGAGCAGGAAGCACAGGGCAAGCGCACCGAGGCCCCCCGCCCAGATGGGCAGGGGGCTCACGGCGGGCGTTCGACGCGATGTCACCTGTCGATGTTACTTCGCGGCGGGCGTGAAGCCGGCTTCTTCGAGGACCTTCTGTCCGTCGGCGGAGAGGACCAGGTCGATCCACTTCTGGCCCAGATCCTTCTTGGTCGAGGCGCTCACGAGGGCGATCGGGTACTTGTTGACGGCCTCGTCGGCACCCTGGATGGCGACGGTGTCGACGGCATCGCCTTCGGCGAGGGCGTCGGTCTTGTAGACGATACCGGCGTCAGCCTGTCCGGAGGCCACCTTGCCGCGCACGTCGGTGACAGCCTGCTCCTCGGAGACGGGGTTGAGGGTCACGCCGAGCTTCTCGGTGAGGGTCTTGGTGAGCTTGCCGCAGGGAACCTCGGGGGCGCAGATGACCAGCTTGGCGCCGTCGAGCGAGGAGTCGAGGCCCGTGATGCCGGCGGGGTTGCCGGGCGTCGTGATGAGGGTCAGGGTGTTGGTGACGAAGATGGTCTGCGCGTCGACCTGGGAGGCGTCGGCGGCCTTCTTCATGGTGGACTCGTTGGCGGTGGCCAGGACGTCAACGTCCGCGCCTTCACCGAGCTGGGTCACGAGGTCCTGGGAGCCCGCGAAGTTGAAGCGCACGTCCACGCCGGGGTTGGCAGCCTCGAAGGTCTTCTCGAGTTCACCGAAGGTCTCGGTCAGCGAGGCGGCGGCGTAGACATTGAGGACGGTGGTCTCGGCGGCGGGCTGGGTTGCGGGCTCCGAGGCCGTGGAGTCGGCGGCGGGGGAGCCGGAGGTGCAGGCAGCGAGGGCCAGGGTGGCCGCGCCGAGGACGGGAAGGATGCGAAGGGAACGCACTCGTCTCTCCTTTTATGAGGGAATGGAACGCATTAAATCTAACAAGGTGTGCGGCGCGCGCGCAACGATTCGCAGGACCGCATCCGAATCGCTACTTTTTCCCCTCATTTCAGCGAAACGAAGAGCTCCATTTAACTTGTTTGTGCCCGTAGTAAATACGGGTAATCGACAGCAACTCCGCGCACTCGACCATGGCTGGACGCGCGAGGACCCACACAGGCCCCATTTGCCTCGGCCGAGACGCTCACAAAAACGCCGTCACACCCGCACCCACCCCCACCCCGCCTTGTTACGAAGAAGGGACTAGGATCACAGTCACCAGCACGCCACCACACCTCGGAGGACACCATGCCCAAGCCCGTCGCCTACGACCTCAGCCAGATCAGCGCCCACGTCATCACCTATTCCGACCGCATTCAGCGCGGCACGAAGGAGGATCGGGCGACCCCCGCCTGCACTGCCGCACTGGCAGAGGCGGGCCTCGGCCCGGTGACGGTCGCAGCGGTCCCCGAGAGCGCCGATGTCCTCGAGACGGAGATCCGCGACGCGCTCGAGGCCGGCGCACGCTTCATCCTGATCCTGGGCGGATCGGGCTTCGGCGTGGGCAACTACGCGCCCGAGGTCGTCCGCTCCATCGTCGAGGTCGAGATCCCGGGCATCGCCGAGCAGATCCGCGCCCATGGCCTCGCCAACACCCCGCTGTCGGGCCTGTCTCGGGAGGTCGTCGGCGTGACGGCGCGCGACGCCTCGGGTGCGCTCATCATCTCCTCCCCCGGCTCGCGCGGCGGCGCGCTCGACACCCTCGAGGTGGTCACGCCCCTGCTCACCGCGATCTTCCACCAGCTCGACAAACAGCGCTGACCCTCTTCTCCCCTCCCCCTCTCTCAATGTCGCACGTAATTTGGGTACCCTTCATTTTCTTAGGCATCGAGAAAACGTTGAAATACCAACATTCTCATTTCAAAATCCGAAAGGTTGACATGGGAATTACGTGCGACATTTGTGGGGAACCATACCGACGATCAGGGACGAGGCCTCGACCGACTTCGCGTTCGCGAGCGGGATCGTGGTAACGGGCACCCACGAGTCGGACTGGGAGCCGGACTGGGTGTCGTCGGCGCGGGCGGTCCCGACGAGGGCGAGGGACGAGGCCGTGGCAGCTGCGGCGGTCATTGCCATGGCCGCTGCGAGGCGGACGCGAGAGAACAACGTGGGAGGACTTTCGCGCAGGAATGATCTTCCCACAGTACAACCAACAAGCGCCGCCCACCTGCGTCAATACGCGGTGGGCGGCGCTTTGTGAGGTCGTTCGCCGAGGCCTCGGCCAGGAGGCCTCGATCGGGAGGCGTCGATCAGGAGGCGTAGCCGACCCAGCGTCCAATTCATGCGGAGCGTCGTGGCCTCAACTGGTCGAGCCATGCGATCAACTCAGGCATATCGCTCCAGGGCGCCTCGTCCCACACGGTCACGCCCTGCGCGAAGCTCGCCCGCCGACGCTGCACCCGTAGACAGGCCTCGTCGGTGTGATCGATGAGCCACTGAGGAATTTCCATTGCTTTCTCATAAGCTCCCCGTTCCCACTTACTGACGAGTTCCTCAACGACAGCACTTGCGGTCCAGCTCGAACAGACGTCCGCACAGTGATAGACAAACCACGCCTCGATGCAGGGATTCGACAGTGCTGCACCATGATGAAAGTCCATCTTCTCCGACAACCACTTCTTCAAGATCGCCCTATGCGGCTGATTCACATCCGCATCACAGATGATCCAGGCACCAGAGATAGAGATACTCTCACGCTCTAGCTCCTTAACCTTTCCCCCCCATTATCGCAACCAGGTTCTTGAGAGAGGATTTCGAGTCGTTTCTACAGAAAACAAAGGAAAAGGCGCGACCATAAAGGTGCTGATTCAGCGCATTCAAGTATCGCTTCTCTGTCGCCCCTTCAACGGCGAGAACGACAAGGGGCTTCACCTGTTTGCTATGAGAGCGCCCCCTGAACCCGCGCGAAGATTTTCTCGTCGGCGCCTTCTTCTTGCCCACATCGCCTCCTACAGACGCGGAACGCCGCCGAGGCGACCCGACATGTACATCCGCTGGAGGTCGCTACCCGATCGAATGTTAGACGCAGGGAAGTCCGTGAGCCTCGTGAGCTCTGACCGGTGATCGTTCTTTTCCACCAACCAAATTTCGTCGCGCCGCAGCAGGTCAGCCCGCAGGAGGTGGAGTTCATGCGTCGTAAAGATCAATTGACGTTTCTCATCAGGTCCCGACGCATCCAGAAACAGCCGAATGAGCTCCTCCGTGAGCTTCGGGTGGAGCGAGTCTTCGAGTTCGTCGATCAGATAGACGCCCGACTTGTGGGCCCCTCCCGCCCAATACAGGATGGGCAACAGGTGCAGGTAGCGGATGCTGCCGTCGGATTCCTGCTCAAGGGGAAGCCGGAACTCCTTGTTTCCATCCCCGTGCACGGTGACTAGACGCTCATAGACAACGTCTCCGTCCTCGGCCAAGCGAGCGCGAAAAACGGCACCACTCTCCGCATTGAGGTACGCCTCCGAGGTGTTATCAAGCAGCTGGCCCTCGACCTCATCGAGGATCTTCTCTTCTGCAGGCACCTTGGCTCGAGGAACCGCCGTGAAGCAGATGTCGGAGATACCCGTGTCGGCGACTGTCAACCCCCTCCCGACAGCGGCACGAAAATCTTCGTCGTGCGCGATCCGCTGCGGCATGAGGATGTAACGCGCTCCCCACTTCAGGATGGTCAGGCGCTTGAACCATTCGATGACGGAGCCCAGAAGACTCTTCTCGTCGTCAATGAGCCCCGCATTGAAGCAGGTTTCGAGGAAGAGGCGGTTTGGTTGAACTGTCTTCGACGCAGCGTCGAGGGACACGTCGTCCTCAAGATCGCCGTAGAGTGAGACCTCCTGGCCGCGGCGCTCGAAGACCGCCTGCTCGTCCTCCGAACGCACGCGGTACAGGGACTCTTCGACGATTTCTCCCGCGTTGAACGCCACCTCGTAGTAGACGATTGCTTGCCGATTCGACGTCGCATCCCGCACATCGAGGACGATCTCGACGCCGATGACGCTGGGTTTGTCGGGACCAAGAAGAAGGTGCGGGTGATAGTGCAGGCGCTGCCCACGCTTGCGCGGCTCGCGCAGCATGACCTGCAGGTGAGCGAGGGCATCGAGGAGAGCGGACTTTCCCGCGGCATTCGCGCCGTAGATCGCGGCAACGGGGAGCACGCGATTCTTGCTGCCGAGGTAGAGGGTCTCTCCGTGGCGCGTTTCCTTCCCCGCAATCATCGTGAAGTCGACCGGCTCCGAAAAGGACTTCCAGTTGTCGAGGTGAAGGACCCGCAGCATCGCACTCTCACTTTCCCGTTTAGTTGCAAAAATTCTACATCTTCCTCGGAATAGAGTCCAATTACTGTGCGTCATCAGCAACGCTCCGCAGCCCTCCCTTCACCCCACTACGCCACGACACAAGTCCTCTGACAAGCGCCGCCCACCGGGGAATATTCCCGGTGCGCGGCGCTTTGTGAGGTCGTTCACCGAGGCCTCGGCCAGGAGGCCTGGATCAGGGGGCCTCGGTCGGGAGGCGTCGATCGGGAGGCGTCGATCAGGAGGCGTAGCCGGTCCAGCGACCCGAGGCCGTGAAGGTCGCGCGTCGGCCATCAATAACCTGCGTACCGGTGACCATGGCACCCGTCTCGTTCATGTAGTAGCAGGAGTCACCGTCCTGGATCCACCCGGTGGCCATCGTGCCCGCACCGTCGAAGTAGTACCAGGAGCCGTCGATACTCTGCCAGCCCGTGACCATGGCACCGGAAGAACGCATGTAGTACCAGCGTCCGTCGATCTTCTGCCAGCCTGTGAGCATCACGCCGGTTGACTCGTCCAGGCGATACCAGGTCCCTCGGTCGGCGAGCCATCCGGTTGACACACGACCGTCGACGAAATAATGCCAGTTCCCGTCGACGCTCTGCCACCCCTGAGCGGTCGGATTCCCCTTGTCGTCGAGGTAGTATCGGGAGCTTGCGTCGTAGATCCATCCTGTCGCCATAGCGCCGGTGGAATCCATCCAGTACCAGGTGCCGCGATCGTTCACCCACTGGCTCGTCGCACAATAGGGGTGATCCACAAAGAAGTACCAGTTGCCTGACCAGCTCTTCCACCAGCCGTACGTCGACTGGGGGCGCGCGCCCTGGAACCACCACGCCCGCGGCGTGACGCCCTGGTAATACTCATGCCCCCACGAAGCGGCAGACAGGTCGTTGTAGCTGATGCCCGATTCGGTAAAAGTCCCCACCACGGCGGGAATGCGCGCCCTGTCCCACAGGTCAGCGGTTGGCGCCCATGACGCGGTGCCGCTGACAGTGACCAACGTCGTCAGGCGGTCCGGGGTCACCCATTCGAGGTTCGTCTAAATGATCATCGAGGGCGAGAGGGTGGCCATGAAAGACTCTGAGTTCGAGGTCGCGAGCCCGTGATGCCCCGCCTTGAGCATGTCAACATGCCCAACGACGGCCGCTATCCGATCCTCGAGATCCCCCTCGATTTCGAGGTCGGCGGACTCCGCGTCGCTGTGCATTTCGTGACCGTCCGTCGGAGCGGCAGCAGTCGAAGGAGCGAGGGTTGCCACGAGAATTCCTGACAATATGGCCAGTCCGAGCCGCTGCCACAGTTGTCCATGACGAAGTTTCATGAGGGCACCTTGATGGGAGTGAGCCGTGAGACGCTGCCCCTCCCAACCTGTACCCTCTGTGGCATTACTTACAAATCAGTTGCTTAGAAAATCCTGCCACCAGGCCACGTCCTCGGGGGTGTCGATGTCCCGGCAGACGTCAGCGTCGACGCTCACCCGCTCGAGCGCGAGCGCGCGCAGGACCCGACGCACCCCCACGCCGCGCACGGAGCCAAGGGCAGCCACGGCCTCGTCGAGAACGCGGCGCAGCGCCCCCGCGCGATACACACCCATGAGGTACTGATCGAAAGGCTGCGCCTCGCCGCCGACCGCGATACGCCCCTCACTATCCGACCCCAGAGGAGACCCCAGGAGGGCGGGCAAAAGGCCTGCCACGCCGGGCGCGTCGACGGAGACCACGACGACCAGGACGTCGTCGTCGACGCTCAGCGCGCGCAAGCCCGCATCGATACCGGCCAGCGGGCCACCACTCGGCGGATCCTCGAGCGTACGCACGACCCCTTCCGGGACGCGCACGGTCGGGGGCACGACGGCCACGCATCCCGCGCCGCACGCCTGCAACAAAACCCCGCACACGCGGTCGATCAAACGCACACCACCGAGCGTCAGGTCGGGCTTCGACACGCCACCCAGCCGCTCGCCTCCGCCACCACCGACAACGATCGCAGCAACGTCGGCACGCGGGGCACCCACGAGACTCAGTCCCACGGGGCAAAGGTGAGAACGTCAGCTCGCTGCGTCGCCGCATCCATCATGAGGACGCGCCCGATGAGCGGCTCGCCGAAGCCCACCAGCACCTTGATGGCCTCCGTCGCCATCGCGGTGCCCGCCTGGCCGACGACGGGGCCAAGCACGCCCACTGTCGGCGAGGCCGGCGTCGTCCCTGGAGCAGGCTTGACCGGGTGCAGGCTGCGTAGCGTCAGCGACGGCACGGGAGCAGGAGCGCCAGACCAGAAGACGCTCACCTGGAAGGCCATCGAGACGACCGTGCCCCACACGAGCGGCACGCCCGAATCAGCGCAGTAGTCCGCCACCAGGTACTTCGCGTCGAAGTTATCCGTGCACTCCACGATCAGATCCCACTCGCGGCCATGCTCATCCAGCCACTCGCGAGTCACGTGCCCAAAGCGCTCAAAATGCACCGACGAGTTGAGCCCACTGAGATGACGCACGGCTGAATCCGGCTTCGGATCCCCCACGTCGCCCTCGCCGTGCAGCAGCTGACGCTGCAGGTTCGACACCTCAACAACGTCGGAGTCACAGATGCCGATCGTGCCAATGCCGGCCGCCGTCAGGTAGAGGAGGACTGGCGAGCCGAGGCCACCCGCACCCACCACGAGCACGCGAGACGCAGCCAGGCGCGCCTGACCGGCCTCGCCGATACCCGCCACCAGCCAATTGCGGCGGAAACGCTCCAGCGCGGGGTCCCCGGCCTCGTACGGGACGGGCTGATTGATGAGCGGCAGCGCAACCGAGCGGCCCGAAACAGCGGCCTGGCGCGAATAAGGATCTCCGATCATCATCTCACAGACCCGACCAGTTGTGAGAGCCGTCGGACAGCTCCTGCTTCTTCCAGATCGGCAGCTTCGCCTTCACGTCCTCGACGATCGTCTCCACCGCGCGGAACGCCTGCGCGCGATGCTCCGCCGCAACGGCCACAACCATCGCATCGTCACCGATCTCCAGATGGCCCACGCGATGCCACGCCACAATGCAATGAACGCCGGGACGATCCCTCATTTCCGAGACAATTTCCCGCAGAATCTGCGGGGATGACGGGTGCGACGAGTACTCGATCGCCTCCACGCTCTCTCCACCGTCATGATTGCGCACCACACCGACGAAAGACGCGACGGCACCACAGGTGTCACGGCGGGCACTGCTGATCAGCGCAGCCGCATCCAGGGGGTCCTCGGTAATACCGGTTGCAATCTCTGCGGACATGGGATCCTCCAATGACGGGAGAGGCTATATTCACATCCTACGATGAAGCGGTCAGGATTGTCTCACAACCCTGACCGCCCCACACAAATGACTAGTAAATCTCACCCTCCAGCGAAGGGGGGCAGCACGTCAACGCGCGCACCCGGCGCGAGCTCGCTATCCGGGCGGGCCGAACGCTCGTTCACCAGGAAACTCGACACGCTCAGGATGCGTGCCAGCTCGGGGCTCTCCGCGCTCAGCTGTTCAAGGAGCTCACCGAGCGTTTCCGGCGTCTCAGAGGAAGGCACTTCGCGCACGTATCCACCGGCAGCCTCAGCAGCACCACCGAAGAAGTGCAGCGTCGTCGACAGAGGCTTTGGATTCGCCTCGTTCATCGGGCGAATGTAGATCGTCATACGCAGCGGATCCATCGGATCGATATCAAGTGACCACGTGGCAAATCCCGTCGCCGTTCGCTCGAACACGCGCTCGACAATGCCGCGACGCAGTTCCAGCGCAAGGTCGTCCGGCGTACCCGGCTCACTGAACGGGCACGCCGTCAGCACGACCGCCATCGGGTCGGTGTCGTGAGGGATCGACGCGAAGCCCATCGCATTCATGAACAGGCGCACCTTGCCCAGGTGGGCCGCAATGTTGAAGGTGTCGCGCACCGCACGGCGACTCGGCGCGTGGCTATGATCCGGGACCTCCATCGTCTCCAGCGCGGCATCGGCCCAACGCGAGCCAATCTCACGCACCGAGGCCGCCGGGTCGGCCGCATCCGCACGCAACCAGGCCAGCAAAGACGAGGTGAGCTGGTGCAGCATCTGGGCAGCGAAGGACGGATCCGCCGGAGTCGTCGTCGAATAGCCGAGCGCGGGACGGCCTCGCCCCGAGGAGGGAAGCTGCTGCTTCTCAACCAGGCCGAGCGCAAACAGGCCCTCGAGGGTCTCGCGCACGCTCGACACGTGCAAGCCGGCCTCCTGGGCCAGTTCTGCGACAGTGACGGGGCTCCCGTGGTGCGAAATGCGCTCCAGGAGAGCGTGCTGCGCGGGTGTCAGGGCAGCCATCGCGGCGAGTGTTTCAGCCAGAGGCCGAGAACGGGAGGTGTCATTCATCAATAGTCCTCTCTCCCTCATAATCAGCGGAAATGCACATGACGAGCATCACCAAACGGCTTTAAACCTGTTACGTTACTTACAAAGTGCTCTTTATTCTACCCAGCATACAAGCCGCTCCGCACGGCCAATACCACCGACTGGTCTCATTACGCGGGGTCATCTCATCTATTCACGCAGGTGACACCGCGCACCCCACGATAAAGACTCGGGGGCGAGCTCTCGCCCGCCCCCGGTCCCACCGATCACCCGGCCACGGCCTCGCCCCTTCGGCAGGACCGCGCCACGGGCGCCGACCATCGATCAGTCAGACATTCCGCCACGCGTCATCTGGTGCGTGCGACGCTCGTCGCGCGACCGGTAGACCACCGGGGGACGCGCCACGTAGCCGACCGGCGCGCTCACCGCGTGCACGAGGCGGGTGAACGGCCAGATGCAGAAGAGCAGCAGACCGGCGACGATGTGCAGCTTGAAGCTGAGGGGCACATCGGCCATCAGGTGCGCCTGCGGGTGCAGGTAGAAGATCGACCGGAACCACACGGAGATCGTCTCGCGGTAGTCGTAGCCCTCGTGTCCTCCGAGCACCTGGTTGAGCAGCGTCGCCGCGCCGCCCAGGAGCACCGGGATGGTCAGCATGACGTACGTGACGATATCCATGCGGGTCGTCGCCACGCGCACCGACTTGTACACCAGGCGGCGGTAGATCAGCAGCGCGAGACCAACGATCGTCATGATTCCGGCGATCGTACCGGGGATCGTCGCCACCAGGTGGTAGACGTGCTGGGGCACGCCGGCCGCCTCGGTCCAGGTCTTCGGGATCACGAGGCCGAGGATGTGGCCCATGAACACGAAGAGAACACCGAAGTGGAACAGCGGCGACGCCCACCGCAGGATGGTCGGCTCATTCCACTGCGAGGAACGAGACGTCCAGCCGTACTGGTCCGTCTTGTAGCGCCACGCGAGACCCACGATGAGGATCGCGAAGGACACGTAGGGCAGGACCACCCACAGGGCAATGTCCAGGAAGGACAGCGACTGCGTCTCGGCTGCAGACGCGGCATGCAAAAGTGCGGATTCCATGAACGTTACCGTCCCATCGTTGTTTCGGAAGTCGGGGAGGGCGTGGCAGACAGATCGCCCACACCCACCAGCTCGGTGGGCGGCCCCTGGCTAATGAGCTTACGGAAGCCCTCAATGGTCTTTTCGTCCGGCTCGGGCAGCGTCGCGACCAGCGCATCCAGCAGCGGCGCGTACGGGGAGTCCGCGGCGCGCAGCGCCGTGCGGATCACCTCGATGCCCTCACGGTTCGAGCGCAGCAGGCCCTCGGCGGTGCCCGTCTCGTCGAAGGCCGCGAACTCCAGGACCACCGGCAGGTGATCGGGCAGCTCCTCGCGGTCCATCTCGAAGCCGGCGCGGCGCAGCACCTCTTTGAACGCCAGGATTGCCTGGCCTCGTCCACGGGTGTCGCCGTGCGTGTAGTACGTCAGGCCGAGCGCGCAGCGGCGGCGCTGGTCGAACGTCTCCACGTAGGTGGTCTGCATGGCACGCAGGCCCGCGGCGCGAGCGTAGCTCACGAACGAGGCCAGGGCCGACGAGGCCGGTTCCGGCAGGTCCGCCAGAGCCTCCTCGACGGCGTTCAGCTTGGTCTCAAAGTCGTCCCCCGGATAATCCAGCAGGACCGAGACCGCCATGCGCACGCCGCGCGCCTCCTGCGGATCCATCTCCGTCTCCGGAGCGGCCGTAGGAATACGCGGAATGCCGACGAAAGTACTCATCGAACGACCTCAAGGGGGAGCATCTGGCGTCCCTCCGGCGACGAGCCGCCCATCGGGCGGTTCGACGTGGCGGGGGCCAGGCCGTGGAAGGCCTCGACGTCGTAGGACACCGGGCAGCCCTCGAGCTCCTTGATGCCACGAGGCATCTCGGGGTGGGCGGTCGGGACGACGAAGCGGTCGTCGTACTTGGCGATCGACAGCAGTCGGTACATCTCCTTGACTTTCTCCGGGGTCATGCCCACGGAGGCCGGGATTTCCTCGTTCGTCGGGTTGTCGACGAAGACGTCGCGCATGTAGGAGCGCATCGCGGCGAGGCGACGCAGCGCCAGCTCCACGGGAGCCGTGTCTCCGGCCGTAAACAGGCCGGCCAGGTACTCCAGCGGGATACGCATCTGCGAGATGGCGGACAGCAGGACCTTGTGGTCCTCGCCGTCGCTGCCGGACGCCGTCACCTGGTCGACGACCGGGGAGAGCGGCGGCACGTACCAGACCATCGGCAGGGTGCGGAACTCGGGGTGCAGCGGCAGGGCAACCTCGTACTCGGTGATGAGCTTCCAGATCGGGGACTGCTGGGCGGCCTTAATCCACGAGTGGGGAACGCCGTTAGCCTGGGCCTGGGCGACCACCTGCGGGTCGTTCGGGTCGAGCAGGATCTCGCGCTGGGCACGGTACAGGTCGCGCTCGTCCTCCTGGGACGCCGCCCAGGTGACGCGGTCCGCGTCGTAGAGCAGCACGCCCAGGTAACGCAGGCGGCCCACGCAGGTCTCCGAGCAGATGGTCGGCTGGCCGACCTCGAGGCGCGGGTAGCACAGCGTGCACTTCTCGGCCTTGCCCGTGTTGTGGTTGAAGTAGACCTTCTTGTAGGGGCAGGCCGACACGCACATGCGCCAGCCG
>ERZ773099.1179-NODE-1179-length-19834-cov-23.478791_pt1 | contig 19834 bp, 15 predicted proteins | sample MGYA00511120_ERZ773099 | MGnify/ENA primary metagenome ERZ773099 (study PRJEB29015, sample SAMEA2738012) | human oral metagenome | biome: human oral; feature: human-associated habitat; material: dental | place: China | collected 2104 ...
CGGACGCCCCCGGCCGGCCCGTCCCCGCGGAGGGGGACGGGGCCGGGCCGGCGGCGGATCGCGTCCCGACGGCGGGGCCCGTCCCCGCGGGAGGGGCCGGGGCCGTCCTGGCCGCGGTCAGGCGCGCGACGGCCCGCCGCGAGCGCCTCCGCCTGGTCTACGTCTCGGCGACCGACGAGCGCACCGAGCGCGACGTCGACCCCCTGGAGCTGGTCAGCGACGGCTCGCACCTGTCCCTGCTCGCCTGGTGCTGCACGGCGCGCGGCGAGCGGACCTTCCGCCTGGACCGGATCGTCAGCGCCGAGCCCGTGGGGCGCGCGGCCGACCCCCACCCGCGCCCGAGCTCCGCGGCCCCGCGCCGCCCGGACCGCATCGCCCACGGCGAGACGGCCGTGCTCCACCTGGAGCCGGGCGGGCGCTGGCTGGCCGAGCAGATCCCCTGCGAGGAGGTCGTCCGGCTGGCCGACGGCTCCCTGCGCGTGAGGGTGGTCGGGCGCGATGAGCGCTGGCTCGTGGGGCTCGTCCTGTCGGCGGGGCGCCACCTGCGCGGCGTCGAACCGCGGTCGCTGGCCGCCGCGGCCGCCGCCCGGGCCCGCGGCGCGCTGGAGCGGTACGCCAACGGTGGAACATCACAAGAGCATTGACGGGGCGGTGTTGGCGGGACGCTAGACTCGTCCACGTTCATCGGGCCGCATCGGGCTTGATGCCTCTACACGGAAGGACATCACCATGGGAGCTTTCAAGCCCTGGCACTGGGTCGTTATCTTCGTTCTGCTCATCCTCCTCTTCGGCGGCGCCAACAAGCTCCCCGATTTCGCCGCCAACCTGGGGCAGTCGCTCAAGGTGTTCAAGAAGGAGGTCAAGGAGCTGCGCGAGGACGACGCCGCCCAGCAGAAGCCGCCCGCCCAGATCCAGCAGCCCCAGGAGGGCACCTACTACACCCAGCCCACCCAGCCCGGGCAGGCCGCGCCGCAGTCCGCCGAGGCCGCTCCGCAGCAGGCGCCGCAGTCCACCGACGACGCCGCGCCCCGGGCCTGAGTCCGCGGGGGAGGAACCGGCATGGTCAAGCTGCCGAGGGTCTCGAAGGCCAGGCGCAAGGACAATCCCGAGGCGGTCATGTCGATCGGGGACCACCTCCGGGAGGCGCGCAACCGGCTCTTCATCTCCGCCATCGGCGTCGTCGTCGGCTCCGTCGTCGGCTACCTCCTGTATGACCGCGTATTCAAGCTCATTATGTATCCGATCACCGTGGCGCGCAGGAACGGCCATGACGTCACCATCAACTTCGACACCGTCCTGTCCTCCTTCGACCTGAAGATCCGGGTGTCGCTGTGGCTGGGCGTCATTCTGACCTCGCCGCTGTGGATGTACGAGTTCTGGGCCTACGTCGGTCCGGGCATGACCCGCAAGGAGAAGAGGTACACGTGGGTCTTCGGCGTGGCGGGCCTGCTCCTGTTCGCGGCCGGGGTCGCCCTGGGCGTGCTCATCCTGCCCCACGCGGTGTCGATCCTGGTCGGGTTCATGCCGACCGACGCCGCCGGGTACCTGCAGTACTCCTCGTACTTCTCCTTCGTCATGAGGATCATCCTCGTCTTCGGCGTGGCGTTCCTGCTGCCCGAGCTGCTCGTGGCCCTCAACCGGCTGGGCCTGGTGAAGGGGCGGACCATGCTCGCCGGCTGGCGCTGGGCGGTGCTGGCCATCTTCACCTTCATGGCCATCGCCAACCCGCTGCCCGACCCGTGGTCCATGATTCTCATGGCCATCCCCATCTGCGGCCTGTACTTCGGGGCGTGCTGGATCTCCATGCATCACGATAAGGCCGTCGCCAGGCGGCGGGCCAAGCGCGACGCCGAGCTCGACGCCGCCCTGGCCGGTGACGGCGCCGCAGTGACCTCCGCCCTGCCGGCGTCCGCGCCCGCCGGGCAGATCGGGGCCGGGGCCTCCACATCCTCCGGTGCCGGGGCCTCCGGATCCGCAGGGGCCGCCTCCTCGGGGTCCTCCTCCGGCGCCTCCGCATCCTCCTCCGGCGCCTGAGGCTCCCGAGGACTCCCCGCCAACCGCCCATCCCCGCACCCATTCCCATGCGCATCGGTCTTGTCGCCAATCCCAGTTCCGGGCGCGGCCGCCACAACGGCGCGGCCGAAGCCGCCCGCCGCGCCCTGCTGGGCGCCGGCCACGACGTCCTGCTCGTCGAGGGCGCCCACTACGAGGAGGCCCGCGCGTGCGCCACCGGCCTGCTGGAGGACGCCCGGGGGCTGGACGCGCTCGTCGTCGTGGGCGGCGACGGCATGGTCCACCTGGGCCTGGACGTCGTGGCGCGCACCGGCGTGCCGCTGGGCCTCATCGCCGTGGGCACCGGCAACGACATCGCCCGCCACCTGGGCCTGCCTGGCGGCGACGTCGGCGCCTGCGCGCAGGTCGTCGACGACGCGCTGCGCGGGCGGGGCCGGGTGCGCGACCTCGACGCGATCCACGCGGCGCGGCCCGACGGCGCGCCCGTCGCCGACGCCCACGAGTGGTCCTTCGCCGTGGCCGGCTTCGGGCTCGACGCCGCCGTCAACGTGCGCGCCAACGCCATGCGCCGGCCCCGGGGCGAGAGCCGCTACCTGTGCGCCATCCCCCTGGAGATGCGGGACATGACCCCCTACGGGTACCGCATCGTGACGGACGCGGGCGCCTGGGAGGGGGAGGCGCTGCTGCTGGTCGCGGCCAACACCCGCTACATCGGGGGCGGGCTCGACATCGCCCCGCGGGCCGACCCGGCCGACGGGCTCCTGGAGATCATCCGCCTCGACCCGGTCGGGCGCCTGGGGCTGCTCGCGCACCTGGCGCGGCTGCGCCGCGGGGCGCACCTGGGGCACCCGGGGGTCCACTGCGAGCGCAGCCGCGCCCTCACCGTCGAGGCCCTGGAGCCGGCCCCCGGGCGCCGGATCCCGCCCCACCCCATGGCCGACGGCGAGGCGATCGCCGACCTGCCCCTGCGCCTGGAGGCCGTGCCCGGGGCCGTACGCGTGCTGTGCCCGGCCGAGCGGGCCGCGTAGGGTGGGGCCCATGAGCTCACCGGCACAGCGCTACGCCGAGGCCCGACGTCGCCAGGCCGAATCCCGCAGCGAGCTGGCGCGCTTCGCGGCCGGCTACGACTTCCCCTTCGACGACTTCCAGGTGCGCGCCTGCCGGGCCCTGGAGGAAGGCCAGGGCGTCCTCGTGGCGGCGCCCACCGGCGCCGGCAAGACCGTCGTGGGCGAGTTCGCCGTCCACCTGGGGCTGGCCGGCGGGCTCAAGACCTTCTACACCACCCCCATCAAGGCGCTGAGCAACCAGAAGTACCTGGACCTGGTCGCGCGCCACGGCGCCGAGTCGGTGGGGCTGCTCACCGGCGACACCTCCGTCAACCCGCGCGCCGACGTCGTCGTCATGACCACCGAGGTCCTGCGCAATATGCTCTACTCCGGCTCGCGCGACCTGGACCGGCTCGGCTACGTGGTCATGGACGAGGTCCACTACCTCGCCGACCGCTTCCGCGGGCCCGTGTGGGAGGAGGTCATCATCCACCTCGCCCCCGAGGTGCGGGTGGTCTCCCTGTCCGCGACCGTGTCCAACGCGGAGGAGTTCGGCGACTGGCTGGGGCAGGTGCGCGGGCGCACCGCCGTCGTCGTCTCCGAGCACCGGCCGGTGCCCCTGACCCAGCACATGATGGTCGGCAGGCGCCTGCTGGATCTGTACTCCGTGCCGGTGGCCGTCGAGGACTCCGACGACGAGGCCCGGCTCGCGGCCCAGCCGCCGCTCAACCCCGACCTGCTCAAGGCGATCCGCGCGGCCAGGCGCGCCGCCGCGGGGGAGTCCGGGGCCTCCAAGTCGAACCGGGCGGCGTCGGGGAACCGGGCGGCGTCGGGTCGGGGCGGGGCGCCCCAGCCGTGGAGGCGCGGCGCCTCCCGGGCGGGGCGCGCCCCGCGCCGCGGCGAGGGCGGCGCGCGCACGGCCCGGCTGCGCCCGCCTTCGCGGCTGGCGGTCATCCAGGCCCTGGAGCGGGCCGGATTCCTGCCCGCCATCGTCTTCGTCTTCTCCCGCGCCGGGTGCGAGCAGGCGGTGACCCAGGCGGTGGCCGGGGGAGTGGACCTGACCACCGAGGACGAGGCGCTGCGCATCCGCGAGGTCGTCGAACGCCGCACCGCCGACATCCCCCGGGCCGACCTGGGCGTCCTGGGCTTCCACGCCTGGGCCCACGCCCTGGAGCGCGGGGTCGCCGCGCACCACGCCGGGCTGCTGCCCGTCTTCAAGGAGACCGTCGAGGAGCTCTTCAGCGCCGGCCTGGTCAAGGTCGTCTACGCCACCGAGACCCTGGCGCTGGGCATCAATATGCCCGCCCGGACGGTGGTGCTGGAGTCGGTGCGCAAGTGGAACGGCTCGGCCCACGTCACCCTCACCCCCGGGGAGTACACGCAGTTGACGGGCCGGGCCGGGCGGCGCGGCATCGACGTCGAGGGCCACGCCGTCGTCCTGGCCTCTGACGACCTGGAGCCGGACTTCGTCTCCTCCCTGGCCTCGCGCCGCACCTACCCGCTGGTGTCCGCCTTCCGCCCCACCTACAACATGGCGGTCAACCTCCTGGGGCGCTCCACGCGCTCGCGCGCCCGGGAGGTCCTGGAGTCCTCCTTCGCCCAGTTCCAGGCCGACCGGGGCGTCGTCGAGCTCGCCGCCCGGGCCCGCGCCAAGCGGCGGGGCCTGGCCGAGCTGGAGGAGCGCATGCACTGCCACCTGGGGGACTTCCGCGAGTACGCCGCGCTGCGCCGGCGCATCGCCGAGGCCCAGTCGGAGCTGGCCCGCGACAACCGCGGGGCGCGCCGGGCGAGCCTGAACCGCGAAATGGAGTCCCTGACCCGCGGCGACGTCGTCATCTACCGCAAGGGCCGCAGGCACAGGCACGGGGTCGTCCTGGAGGCCGGGGCCGACCGCACCGGGGCGCCGTCCCTGACCGTCCTGGGGGAGGACTCGCGGATCGCCGTCCTCACCCCGGACACCGCGCCCGACGGCGTGACGCGGGTGGGCTCCCTGCCGGTCTCCCGGACCATGGATGCGCGCAGGCCGCGGGAGCGCGACCGGCTCGTCGGGCGCCTCGTGGAGGCCGTGCGCTCGGGGTCCCTGGACGAGTCCGGGGCGCGCCGACGGCGTCGCCGGTCGGGGGCCGGTGCGAACGCGGGCGCGGGCTCGGCGGGCGGCGGACGCCCGACGTCGGCCGGGGACGGGGCCGGCGGAGGGCCCGCGGAGGTCGAGGACCTTCCGGCGGCCGAGCGGATCGACGTCCTGCGCCACGAGATGCGCTCCCACCCCTGCCACGCCTGCCCGGACCGGGAGGAGCACGCCCGCGTGGGGCGGGCCTGGATCAAGGCCGTCGCCGAGGCGGATCGGCTCCAGGCCCGCATCGAATCGCGCACCGGCACCATCGCTCGGCTCTTCGACGCCGTGTGCCGGGTGCTCGTCGAACTGGGCTACCTCGAGCCCGTGGACCGGGGCCACCCCGAGCGGGAGCTGCGGGTCACCGGCGCCGGGCGGATCCTCGCCCGCGTCTACGCCGAGCGGGACCTGCTCATCGCCCAGTGCCTGCGCGAGGGCGTCTGGGACGGGCTGGGTCCGGCCGAACTGGCCGGAGCCGTCTCGGCTTGCGTCTACGAGCCCAGGCTGAGCGCCCAGAGCCTGTCCCTGCCGGTCGCGTCCGACTCCGGGCTGGGGCGGTGCCTGCGCGCCGAGCACGGCGTCGCCCGGCGGATCAACGACCTGGAGGCCCTCGCCCACCTGGAGCCCTCCGCCGGGGCCGAGCCCGCCCTGGCGGGACCGGTGGAGGCCTGGGCCCGCGGCGCCGGCCTGGCCCGGGTGCTGGAGGACTCCGATCTGACGGCGGGCGACTTCGTGCGCTGGGCCAAGCAGCTGCTCGACGTCCTGGCCCAACTGGCCAGTCTCGTGCCCGAGCCGCAGGCGCCCCGGGAGCTGCGCGAGCGCGTGACGGCCCTGTCGGCCGCGGCCGCCGACGCCTCCCTCGACGTCTCCCGCGGCGTCGTCGCCTGGTCCGGCGTGTGAGGGGCGCCGGCGCTGGTCCGGGCCTGCGGGCTGCCGTTTCCGGTGAGAAAGGCTCTGCGCCCGTAAGATCCGGGCCTCCTGCGCGCCCCTCGCCCGCGCCGGGCCTTCGCGCCGGCGGCCTCACCGGCGCTCACCGCCGCGCCCCCTCGCCCGCGCCGCGCCGGGGGCGCCGCCCGGGCTGCGAGGACGTCACCCGACCTGCGAGATCGCCGGGTAACCCGCGAGCACGTCACTTAACCCGTGAGCACGTCGGGTAACCCGCGAGCACGTACCTCTAGCAGACGTGCTCGCGGGTTAAGTGACGATCTCGCGGAATCCGGCCGGCGCGGGCCGGGCCCGGGGCGATCAGAACCGCGTCGGGCCGGGCCCGGCTTACGTAAGGCGTCCGGCGACCGGGAGCCGCGTCTTCCCCCGGACGCCGGCCGGCCGATGGTACGCTCCCCGACCGGGATGCCGCTGCGCTCATTCCCCATCGGCATCGAGGCAGATCCTCCGACAAGGAGTCCCATGTCCGGTTTCTTCGCCCTCCTGGACGACATCGCCACGCTCGCCAAGCTGACGCTGTCCACCCTCGACGACACCGCCTCAATGGCGGTCAAGACCACCGCAAAGGTCTCGGCGGCCGCCGTCGACGACGTCGCCGCCACCCCGCAGTACGTCACCGGCATCACCCCCGACCGGGAGCTGCCGATCATCAGGAGGATCGCGCTCGGGTCCCTGCGCAACAAGCTGCTCGTCATCCTGCCCGTCGGCCTGCTGCTCAGCTGGCTGGCGCCGGCCGTCCTGCCGGTCGCCCTCGTCGCGGGCGGGATGTACCTGTGCTTCGAGGGCGGGGAGAAGGTCCTGGGAGGGGTGCTCGGCCCGGAGCACGCCGACGATGAGGACCAGCCCAAGGACGAGGACGCCGTCGTGCGCCGGGCGGTGACCACCGACATGGTCCTGTCCACCGAGATCATGCTCCTGGCGCTGGCGCAGGTTCAGGGCGAGTCCTCGCTGCGGCGCGTCGTCGTGCTGGTCCTCATCGCCCTCCTCATCACCTTCGCCGTCTACGGCCTGGTCGGGGCGCTCATCAAGCTCGACGACGCCGGAATCCACCTGGCGCGGCGCTCGCGCATCCCGGCGGGGCGGTGGGCGGGGCGGGCCATTGTGCGCGCCGCGCCCGTCGTGTTCAAGATCCTCGGGGTTCTCGGAACGGTCGCGATGCTGTGGGTCGGCGGTCAGATCCTCGCCCACAGCCTCGCAGAGCTCGGACTGACCGGGCCCCACCACCTCATCGCCCGCGCGGCCGACCTGAGCGGCAACCCGGTCCTGTCATGGCTGCTGGGCACCGGCGCCGCCCTCGTCCTCGGCCTTCTGGTCGGGTCGGTGCTCGCGGCCCTGGCCGCGCTGGCGGCGCGGGTGCGTCGGCCCGCGACCGGCGCGTGACGCGCCGGGGGAGAAACGGGGCGGCGGCCGCGCGGGAGCGGATGGCCGCCTGCATGGACGGACCGGGGGAGAAGCGGTCGCGCGGCGGGGCGGTGCGCGGCAGGATGGGCCTTGCCGGGCGCCTATGCTTTTGCGCGTGACCGCACGCCCGAGCGCATCCTCGGCCCCGCGGCGCCCGACCAAGGGCCGCGGGGCCGCTTCGTCCCGCCCGCGGAGCGGATCGGCCCGCCGGGCGAAGTCCCCGCGGAAGACGGACCGGGCGCCGGGGGTGAAGAGCGCAGCGGACTCGGCGAGGAAGTCCCCGCGGAAGGCGGACCGGACGACCCGCTCCTCGAAGGCGAAGAGCGCAGCGGCACGGGACCTGCGGGAGGAGGAGCGGACCCCGCTCCCGCCCCGCCCGCGGGGCGGACCGCTCGAATCCCTGGCCATGGCGCTCGGCGCCGGGCTGATCCTCGCCGCCGCCTTCCCGCCCCTGGGCCTGTGGTGGACCGCGCCGATCGCCCTGGCCGCCCTGAACCTGCTCGTCGCCGAACGCGGGATGTGGGCGGGCGCCGGGCTCGGCCTCGTCTTCGGCCTGGGCCTGTTCGCCCCCCTGCTCCACTTCGCGGCCGTGGCCATGGGCAACGCGGTGGGCTGGGCGGCCCTGACCGCGGTCGAGTCCCTCTACCTGGCGGCCCTGGGGGCGGCGTGGGCGCTGGTCTCCCGGCTGCCCGCCGTCGAGGAGGGCCCCCGGGCGGCCCTGTGGCGGGTGACGGCCTTCGCCCTGCTGTGGTGCGGGGCGGAGGAGCTGCGCTCGAGCTGGCCGTGGGGCGGCCTGCCCTTCGGCCGCATCGCCTTCGCCATGGCCGACTCACCGGTCCTGCCCTTCGCCGCCTACGGCGGGTCGATCGGCGTGGGCCTCCTGGTCGCCCTGAGCGGCGGCTGCCTGGCCGAGCTCGTCGCCCAGGCGCGCCGTCGGGCCCTCGTGCCGGGCCTGGCCGCGGCCGCCGCCGCGGGCACCCTGCTGCTCAGCCCCCTGGTCCTGCCCGTCGAATCCGCCCCGCAGGACGGCGCCGTGCGCGTGGCGGCCGTCCAGGGCAATGTCGCCGAGGACTTCGAGGACGCCTTCGAGCGCGCCCTGGAGGTGACCGGCAACCACGCCGAGGCCACCGAGCAGCTCGCGGCGCGGGTGGGCCCCGGCTTCCTCGACGTCGTCGTCTGGCCCGAGAACGCCGCCGACCTGGACCCCCGCGACCACCCGCGCACCGCCGCGCTCGTCGAGGGGGCGGCCCGGGCCGCGGGCGCCCCCGTCCTGGTCGGCGCGGTCGCCTACGAGGGAGACGTGCGCTACAACGACATGGTCGTGTGGACGCCCGGGAGCGGCGCGGGGGACTACTACCGCAAGCACCGGCCCGTGCCCTTCGCCGAGTACATCCCGCTGCGCGGCCTGGTGCGGCGCTTCTCCGGCCAGGTCGACCGCATCGGCACCGACATGGCGCCGGGGACCGGGCCGCAGACCCTCACGGTGCGCGCCGCCGCCCAGGGCCGCGACATCACCCTGGCCATGGGGATCTGCTTCGAGGTCGCCTACGACGACGTCCTGCGCGAGGGCGTCGTCCAGGGCGGCGAGCTCATCGTCATCCCCACGAACAACGCCAGCTTCCTGCACTCCTCCGAGGCCGCCCAGCAGCTGGCCCAGGGGCGGGTGCAGGCCGTGATCCACGGCCGGAGCGTGGTCCAGGCCTCCACGGTCGGCATCACCGCCGTCATCAGCCCGCGGGGCGTCGTCGAGCAGCAGACCCGCCCCTACACGCAGGCGAGCCTCGTGGCCGACGTCGGACTGCGGACCTCGCTGACCGTGGCCGACCGCCTGGGGGACTGGCCCGCCCGGACCGCGCAGGTCGGCGCCGCCGCGCTGGCCGTCGTGGGTATCCTGGTGGACGCACGGCGACGCCTGGGCCGAGCGCTGCAGTCGCGCCGTCGGTGAAACGCATCCGACCACACGGAGAGAGCAGTGAAGGTCCTCGTCGTCATCCCCACCTACAACGAGATCGAGTCGCTGCCCGGCGCCCTCGACCGAGTCCGCGCCGCCGTGCCCGAGGCGAACATCCTCGTCGTGGACGACTCCTCGCCGGACGGCACCGGCGCGCTGGCCGACTCTCGCGCCGGCGAGGACGAGCGCATCCACGTCCTGCACCGCAAGGAGAAGAACGGGCTGGGCCCGGCCTACCTGGCGGGCTTCTCCTGGGCGCTGGCCAGCGGCTACGAGCTCATCGTCGAGATGGACGCCGACGGCTCCCACCGGGCCGAGGACCTGGCCCTGCTCATTCAGCGCGCTGAGATGGCCGACGAGCCCGATCTCGTCATCGGCTCGCGCTGGGTCTCCGGCGGAGCCACCGAGGGCTGGGACGCCAAGCGGGTCGCGCTGTCGAGGGCGGGGAACCTCTATATCAATGCCATGCTGGGACTGCGCGTCAAGGACGCGACCGCCGGTTTCCGGGTCTTCCGCGCCTCTATCCTGCGCCGCATGAACCTGAGCAAAGTCGAGGCCCTCGGGTACGGCTTTCAGGTCAACATGACCAAGCTCGTCGACGAGGTCGGGGGCCGTATCGTGGAAATGCCCATCACCTTCCTTGAACGGGAGGCGGGACAGTCCAAGCTGTCCGGGGGGATCTTCACCGAGGAGCTGTCCCTGGTGACCCGCTGGGGTGTCGCCAAGCGCTCCGGCCAGCTGCTCGACGCCGCCAAGGTCGCCGGAAGCAGACTGCGTGCGGCCCGTGACAATCACCGCCGGGCCGCTGGCGGCTACCAGCGACGCCCGTCGGCCTCGTCGCGCCAGAAGCGCTCTTAAAAGGACATGGAGTCTTATCCGTCGACTCGCTCGCGGTAGACCTCGCCGCTTCGCAGCGCCTCGAGTCGCTCATTGAGGAGGACCTCGAGTTCCTCGACCTTACGGCGCTCCAGGAGCATGTCCCAGTGGGTGCGCGGGGTCTTCTTGGGCTCGTCGGGCTCGGGCTCGTCCTCGCCGCGCCGAGCGGCGGGCTGCCCGCACTCGGGGCACTCCCAGGTGGGGGGGACCTCGGCCTCGGTCGACATCGGGATCTTGGTGACGTGCGCCATCGGGCACTCGTAGCCGACGATGATCCGCTCAGCGAACTCGACGCCATCCTCCGACTCCATCGACTTCGCTCCGATGGTCATGCCCCGCAGTGCGCGGTCTGCCATGTTCGTGGCCTCCTCGTGGCTCGTCTCTCGCCGGTGCCCTGCTCTCGGCGGCGCAGGCGGCTCGCCTTCAGGTCACCGGTGCGTCAACACCGGGGGAGGGCGTTTTGTTCCCACCCGTTTCGACGCGATCCGGGTAACGATGATACCGGTTGGTGGAGCATGCGACGCCGTCGGGCCGAATCAGCCGCGGAACAGAAGTGAACACTCTTGGGAACCGACGTGCACAGCGTGTGCCTAGCCTCGGAACACTGCATACTTGGCCCTATGGCTCAGCGCATCGGCATCCTCACGGCGGGCGGCGACGCCCCGGGACTCAACGCAGCGATCCGAGGCTTCGGGAAGGCGGCGATTCAGCAGCACGGGTGGGAACTCATCGGCTTCCGAGACGGCATGCGGGGTCTGGCCGAGAACCGCTTCACCGAGCTCGATGCCGCCGCACTGTCCGGAATCCTCACCACCGGCGGAACCATGCTGGGAACCAGCCGGGACAAGGTGCATCGCATGATGGTGGGCGGAGAGCCCCGTGACATGGTGCCCTCGATCGTGGAGAACTGCGAGAAGAACGGGATCGACGCGCTCGTGTGCCTCGGTGGGGGCGGCACCGCGAAAAACGCCAAGCGCCTCATGGACGCGGGACTCAACGTCATCCACCTGCCCAAGACCATCGACAACGACATCGTCCACACCGACTCCTCTTTCGGCTTCGCCACGGCTCTGGAGATCGCCACGGAGGCCGTGGACAGGTTGCACTCGACGGCGCACTCCCACCACCGCATCATCCTCACCGAGATCATGGGGCACCGGGCCGGGTGGCTGGCCCTGGGCGCCGGCATCGCAGGCGGGGCGGATGTCATCCTGCTGCCCGAGATTCCGTACTCGGTGGACGCGATCGCGGACAAGATCGAGCGCCGCCGCTCCCACGGATCGTCCTTCTCGGTGGTGGCTGTGGCCGAGGGGGCGCTGTCGGTGACGGATCACGCAGAGCTGGAGCACGCCCGGGCCCTGGTCAAGGACGCCTCCAGCCCCGAGCGCAAGGCGATGGCCAAGCGAGGCGTTGAACGACTGGAGGCCTCCCACCGCGCCAATACCTTCACCCTGGCCGAGCAGCTGGAGGGTTTAACCGGCCTGGAGGCGCGTGTCTCCATCCTGGGGTACGTGCAGCGTGGCGGCTCGCCCTGCGGGGCCGACCGCATGCTGGGCACGCGCCTGGGAGTAGCCGGCGCCAACGCGATCGCCGAGGGCCGTTACGGCGTTATGGTCGCCGACCGCGGCAATGGGACAGAGCTGGTGCCGCTCAAGGACGTGGCCGGACGCACCAAGTTCGTTCCAGCCGACCACGAGTGGATCCAGGCCGCCCGCGCCGTGGGGACGGCGCTGGGGGACTGAGTCCTCGGCCTGAGCGGCGTGCGGCTCTGTAAACTCCCGCGCCTCAGCGGGGGAGGAGCGGCCCCTGGATCCAGGCGATCTCTCCCGGTTCCACACCGGCCGGGGCATCACCGGAGACGATGACGTCGGCGCGCTCCCAAGGGCGGTCCTTGGTGAAGAAGGTGCGCTCGCCCGCCATCCACCAGTGCCAGAAGCGCACCGACTCCTCGGCATCGCCATTGACGCCCTCTTCAATATCGCGGCTGATGCCGCGGCGCTCGGCCACATCGTCTCCGGTCTGGACCCAGACGTGAGCGTCAATGAGGCTACCGACCGCTCGTAGGCCGGCTCCGGTTCCTTCGACGACGACCAGGGGAGAGCCGGTCGGGATGCGGATGGAGCCCTCGCGGCCGTGTTCCCGCCACTTGTCCGGGACGAGGTCGAGGCAGCCGGCCTCACGCAACTGAGTTAGGGTGTCGACGAGCAGCTGGTCCCAGTCGTAGAGCGGCTCGTTCCAGATGAGGTCGTCAAGGTGGAAGGCTTGCGCGCCGGGGACGGCCGCCGTTAGTGCCGCGGTGAGCGTTGTCTTGCCGGAGCCGCCTCGTCCGTCGACGGCGATGATCGCCGGCCGTCCCTCCGGGGCTCCGATAAGACTCAGCAGGTGAGCCACGAAGTCGTCGGTGCCGCTGACCCGCCACTGAGTGACTGCGGGCTCCTCGGGCTGGAGCTGGATGGACTCAGTGCCATTCACCCGCCGGAAACGATTGTCGTCGGTGAGGTTTTGATAATTATTCATGCGATGTTTCTCCTTGGATACCAATCAAGTGTTACCATACCATCATGGCTCACTTTTTTGTTCTCGATATTATATACACGCAGGGCACTGAAGCCGTCAACCCCCACCTGGAGGCCCGTCGTCAATACCTTACCCACCATTACAAAAATGGTAGATTCCTAGCCAGTGGGCGCAAAGATCCCAGAACAGGCGGTATCATTATTGCTGTTGGTGCTCGCAACGAGATTTCAGAAGTTGTGACTGAAGACCCGTTCGTAGTGAACGGTGTCGCAAAGTATGCAATTACCGAATTTATTCCGACAATGACGTCACCTCATCTCGAGAATTATCGCGAAAACCTGTAAATAGTAAACATAAGTATCCAATCAATGTAAAGAACGGTTCATGATGGTCAGATCGAGGAGCTGTCCGAGCTTCTCACCTGCCTGCGGAACAGTGCCGACAATGTCGAAACCATAGCGTTCGTGCAGATGTACCGAGGCCATGTTGCCGGCCTCGATGAGAGCGATCATGGTGCGATCCCCGGCCGCCCTGGAGGCCTCGATCAGTGCGGCCAGAAGCCTGGAGCCAAGGCCATGACCTTGAACGGCTGGGGACAGGTAGATCGAGTCCTCGACCGTGCGGGCATAACCCTCGTAGGAGTGCCATGCACCGGCGACCGCGAAGCCGACGATCTCTTGAGGCTTACCGTCCACATGGGCGACGAGTGCCGTTCCTCGCTGGACCATGGGGGCCAGCCATGTCTCGGCCTGGCCTGGATCCTGCTCGATGCTCGTCCAGATCGCCAGGGACTCCCGTACGGCCGCATTGCGGAGACAACGGATACCGGGGGAGTCCTCCATGGTTGCTGGACGGATCCGGTAGATCCTTGCCGTTGTCATGAGCCGCCTTTCTCAACGTATTGGGCCAGGTATCGGCCCGTCAGAGTCGTCCGGTCCGCCACCATCGGGTCAGTGTTCCGGTGAACACGATACGACCGCCGTCATGGCCTGCTCCGGGGCCGAGATCGATGATCCAGTCAGCGTGCGCCATGATGGCCTGATGATGCTCGGTGACGAGCACCGACGACGCGGATGACGTCGTGGTTTTCAGCAGAGATCCGTGCGGTCGTCTCTCCGATAGTTTCTCCAGCTCTCACGGAAGCGATTGTGCCGGATGGCGCCGGATCAGGCCTGAGCAGCAGCACAGAGCAGCGCGGAAGCACCACTCACCTATTGCCGATAATGCACATTATGTCATTATCGCTGAAGTGAGAGACTCCCCTCCGGCGGCCTTGTCCGTCGCAACCTCCAGAAAGCCCCGCCAACGCGCACCGTTACGCTGCGCGCTCTCATCCGTCACGCCATGCGAACCGCGGACACCGTGTAACGTTCGCAGAGCGCGCCAGCAGGCTCGCCTACCGAATATTTTCATCATATTTTCATCAGGGAGCCTCATGTTCCTTGCACTGCGCGAGATTCGCCATGAACCCGCTCGCTTCGCCCTCATCATCTCCGTCATCACCCTGGTGGCATACCTCACTTTTTTTCTGGGTTCATTGGCCATCGGGCTGGCACACCTCTACCGCGCCGGAATCGACGGCTGGAACAGTGCCAGCATCGTCATCACCGATGCCTCCAATGAGAACCTCTCCGCCTCACGTCTGAGTGACGAACAGGTCAGCACCGCCAAGGCGTTGGCCAAGGAGAACGGCACAACCGCATCTACCCTTATGAGCATGGCCGCCGTGGCCCAGGCTCCGGATGTCAAGGACGAGGATGGCGAGGCACTGAGAGATGACGTCTTCGCCCTCGGCGTCGACCTGGATGGAGAGCTCAGTCCCGCTGTGGCCAGCGGCCGAGCGATTTCCGACCCCGGTAAGGAGATTCTCGTTGACGACTCCCTTGAGGCCAAGGGAGTCAGACTTGGCGACACGATCCGGCTCTTGGGCTCCGACCACGACTGGACAATCGTCGGCTTCACCCAGGACACGACCCTTCAATCGGCTCCCATGGTGACCCTGGATCGTCAAGCGCTGAGTCAGCACGGACCCGCCAGCCTGTCCCCCGCGGTCTCGGCGGTCGCGTTCAAGGCGGACCTCACCACAGACAGCAAGGCCATGAAGACCGCGCAGGACGCGGGTCTGACGATCCTCACCAGCGAGGAGCTCATTGAGACACTACCCGGATACTCGGCACAGGTCCTCACCTTCAGCCTCATGATCGGTTCGCTGATCATCATCGCCTCGACCGTGCTGGGCATCTTCATCTATGTGCTGACCCTACAGAAGAGATCGGTTCTAGGGATCCTCAAGGCACGTGGTGTGCCCACGGGCTACCTCATCCGTTCCGGCTGCGCGCAGACACTCGTGCTGGCAGCCGCCGGTGTCGGTACTGGGCTGCTCCTGACGTTAGGAACCTCCTTGGCTCTACCCAGCGCCGTGCCGTTCAGACTCTCCGCTCCCCTCGATCTGCTCATCGCCGCCGCCTTCATCCTCATCTCTGTCATCGGCGGTTTCATCTCCGTGCGGATCATCTCCAAAATAGACCCAGCGGAGGCCATCTCATGACGACGTCCACGGCACCAACCACAGTCATGTCCCTGAACTCGGTGAGCCGGGATTACCGCCAAGGCGATGAAACCGTTCACGCGCTGCGCAACACGAATCTTCAGCTCCGCACCGGTGAGTTGGTGGGCATTCTGGGGCCATCGGGCTCGGGGAAGTCAACGCTCCTGACTATCATGGGCGGTTTGCGCACCCCCTCCAGCGGTACTGTCACCATCTCGGGCAAGCCATTCTCCGCCCTGTCGGAGAAGCACAGGGCCAAGCTCCGGTTTCGACGCATCGGTTTCGTTCTCCAGGCCTCGGGCCTGGTTCCCTTCCTGAGGCTCAACGATCAGTTCGGTCTGCACAACCGGGTGGGCCGCACGAAAGACGACACCGACAGACGCGACCACCTCCTGGACTCACTCGGTATCTCGAAGCGAGCTCACGCCTACCCCTCCGAGCTCTCCGGGGGCGAGCGGCAGCGCGCTGCCATCGCGGTGGCGCTCTATCACGAACCGGACATCATCCTTGCGGACGAGCCGACCGCCTCCCTGGACACCAGACATGCTCAGGATGTGGCCCACCTGCTTGCTGATCAGACCCACGAGCTGGGCAAGGCCACCGTCATGGTCACCCACGACGAACGGCTTCTCCCCTTGTGCGACCGGGTTCTGGTCATGCACGACGGCGTCCTGACCGAGAAGAACGGCAGAGCCGACTCGCACTGAGCTCGCGTTGGTTCGTCTCTTCCCGGGGAACTACAGTCGTGAGGTGTGTCCACGATTCCGAACCCCGATCACTTCCCCACGGCCGTCTTCCTCGGTGACTCCGTCACCACCGGCTGGCGAGCACTGAGCCACCCTCGCAACCGCTGGACGTCGCTGGTGTGCGAGCACCAGCGGTGGCGGGAAGTGAATCTGGCGGCGGACGGTCTCGGTTTCTTCGCGCGCCGCGGAGGTCATCTTCCCGGAGGCCAGCGCTCGCCGTCGTGCCGAGACAGAACCTGGTTGGAGGCGGTTCTACGCTGTGAGCCCGACGTCGTGACGATCAGCCTGGGCCTGAATGATGCCGCTTTCCTCCCCTCACAGCGTGAGCTGGTCGAACAGGCGATCGACCATGACCTCACCTTCATCTCCGCCCGGCTGCGGAGTGCAACAATCGTCATCGCTCCCTATTTCCCCTCTCTGGAGATCGGCCCCAGGTTCCAGGCCATCCACCGGCTCGTCCACGAGAGGGCCACCTCTGTGGGCCTGACCTCCACCGATGCGCTGACGACGGCGATCAACGGCGACGAGGATCGACTGGCCATCGACGGCATCCATCCCGACGACGCCGGGCACGCCCAGATGGCCCGCGCCATGATCTCCTTCTACGTCGGGATCCTGCCGAGCACGTAACCTTCCATTCACGTTTGCGCAGGTCAGTTGGGGAATGACTCCCTCGAGGCATATGCTTGAGAGCAGATCGCACCAACCGTGAACGACCAAGGAGCTCGAGGACCCACTAGTGGAGTCACACCGCGAACCCACACTGGCTGATGTTGCCCAGGCTGCAGGCGTCTCGCTGACCACAGTCTCCCGCGTACTGAACAACCGCGGCTACCTCTCCCAGGAGACACGGGAGCGGGTAGCCGAGGCGATCGCACAGCTCAACTATCGCCCCAATCAGATCGCCCGGGCGCTGCACGGCAAGTCCACGCAGTCGATCGGGCTGATCGTCCCTACTGTTGCCCTACCCTTCTTCGGTGAGCTCACCGAGCACGTCGAGGATTTCTTGGCCGACCGTGGCTATAGGACGTTCGTCTGCAACTCCATGGGCAAGGCGGACCGAGAGCTCGAGTACCTCGACCTGCTGGTCTCGCACCGGGTTGACGGCATCATCTCCAGCGCTCACAACGACGGCCTGGCCGACTACAGCTCGATTCATCTGCCTGTGGTCAGTGTGGATCGGGAGCTCTCCCCCACCGTGCCCAATGTCCGCTGCGACAACGAGGCCGGCGGCCGTATCGCCGCCGAGTACCTGCTCAAGAGAGGGGCGCGTCGTCCAGCGCTGTTGACCTCTCGCACCGGTATTCACAACCTGCGGGAGAAGGGGTACCGCCAGGTACTCCAGCAGGCCGGTATCGAACCGGTGGTTCTTACCGTCGATTTCAACACCCCCAACGCTGAACGCCCTGCTCTCATCCGCGAACGGCTCGAACTCGTCGTCGATGACGTTGACGCAGTCTTCGCCACCGATGATCTCGCTGCCGCTCAAGTGGTGGAGTGGGCCGCAGAGCGCGGCCTGAGGATTCCTGATGACTTCAAGGTCGTCGGTTTCGACGGCACGATCGCCATGCAGCACGCCCTGCCGTCGCTGACCACTATCCAGCAACCCATCGCGAAGCTGGCCCGAGCCGCCGTCGACCTGCTCTTGAACCGAATCGAGTCCATCGCCTCGACCTCCTCAGGCGACGACCGCTCCAGCATGTCCCGGAAGCACCTTCGGGCCCCCTCCCCCATGGAAGTCAAGCTGCTCATCGGTCGCACCGCCTAGTGAATGGCTAGTGACACACCGGTGAGGCCCCGACCTTGTCGGTCGGGGCCTCACCGAGTTCCTGTCACGGCAAGTCTCAGCGGCTCAGGCCTTGGCCTCCGCGGTGTCGGCCTGGGCACCTTCCTCGTCGTCGCCGGACTCTTCGGTCTTGCGCATGACATCGAAGAGGGCGTCACCCCGGTGAATCGTTCCCGGAGCGCGCTTTTCGATGCCCTCATAGCCCTGGGCGTTGGAAACGACGATCGGAGTGACGGTCTGGTAACCGGCGGCCCCAACAGCGGCCCAGTCAACATCCACCAGCGGCATGCCGCGCAGGACCTTGTCGCCGGCCTTGACCTTGGGACTGAAGTGCTTGCCATCGAGCTGGACGGTGTCCATTCCGACGTGGATGAGCAGCTCGACTCCGCTGGCCGCGCGCAGACCATAGGCGTGCCCGGTCGGGAAGGCCACAAGGACCTCGCCGTCGACCGGCGAGACAACCGGTCCCTCGGCGGGTGCGATGGCCATGCCCGGGCCGAGCATGCCGGAGGCGAAGGTCGGATCCTCCACTTCGGACAGCGGCACCGCGCGCCCCTGGATCGGGGCGGTGACAGTGAAGTCCTCGGCGGCCTCGGCGGGCAGCTCGACGGTCTCGGCGTGCTCGGCCATGGCCTCGGCCTCCAGGGCCGCCTCGTCGGCGTCGATGTCGTCCCCGGCCAGCGAGGCCTTGCCGCGGGTGGTGCCGTAAGCGAAGGCAGCGGCGAAAGCGGCGATGAAGACGATCACCTCGAGAATGAGGTACTTGAGGATGTCGTCGGGGACGATCGAGACGAAGCCGACGAATCCGGCGGCGCCCAGAGCCTGATTGTGGATGTCGAGCAGCGCAACAGCAGCGCCCCCGACGGAGGCCACGCCCATCCCGATGAAGAATGGCCAACGCAGGCGCAGGTTGACACCGAAGATCGCGGGCTCGGTGATGCCAACGATCGCAGAGACACCACCGGCACCGGCCAGCCCTTTCATCTTGGAGTCCTTGGTCAGGAAGAAGACCGCCAGGGTCACGGCGCCCTGGGCAATGTTGGCCATGGAGGCGATCGGGAAGATGAAGGATCCGGGACCGCCGCTGCTCATCTGCGCGATAAGAGGCAGCTCCACCGCCGGGAAGGACTGGTGCAAGCCGGTGACGACGATCGGCGAGTAGACCAGGCCGAAGAGGAAGCCGCCCAGGGGGCCTGCAGTCGTGTACAGCCAGCTCAGGCCGTTAGTGATTCCATCGGAGAGCTCACGCGCCAGAGGGCCGACGACAACGAAGGTGAGGAAGCCGGTCACCAGCAGCGTGATGAGCGGGGTCAGCAGGAAGTCAGCAGTCCCGGACAGGCGCTTGTGGAGCCATTTCTCGATGTACGCCAGCAGCCATGAGACGCACAGGACGGGAATGACCATGGCCTGGTAGCCGATCTTGTCCACGGTCAGGCCGAAAAGGTGCCACACCTCAATGGTGCCGGCCTGCCGAGCCGTCTCGATCTCGTAGGCGCTGGTCAGCTGGGTGGAGACCATGGCAGCCCCCATGGCCGCGCCCAGGTAGACGTTGCCACCGAAGCGCTTGACCGCGGAGAAGCCGACAAGCACGGGCAGGAAGGCGAAAGCCGCCGAGGAGACGAGGTTGATGACGTCGTCGTAGTCGGCGAGCCACGAGAACCTGTCGACCAACCCGTAGGCGCCAGTGGGGTTGTCCGAGGCGACGAAGGCGGGCGAAGTGAAGAAGTCTGCTGTGAGGACGTTGTGGATCGCCATCATGAGACCACCGGCCACCAGGGCCGGGAGCAGAGGCACGAAGATGTCGGCGATCGCCTTGATGAAACGGGAGAGTGGGTTACCGCTCTTGGCGGCCTGCTCCTTGGCCTCGTCCTTGGAGACCTCCTTGACCCCTC
>ERZ773099.1185-NODE-1185-length-19785-cov-8.815864_pt1 | contig 19785 bp, 20 predicted proteins | sample MGYA00511120_ERZ773099 | MGnify/ENA primary metagenome ERZ773099 (study PRJEB29015, sample SAMEA2738012) | human oral metagenome | biome: human oral; feature: human-associated habitat; material: dental | place: China | collected 2104 ...
TTCAGTAGCAATAATTCCTTGAAATATTAATCCAAATCCAACTGGTAAAGCAATATAAGGTGCTTTTAAACCAAATGTTAATGAACAAGCCATAGCTCTTCTATCCAATTTTAATTCATTCATTAGTTTTAGTAAAGGTGGAATTAATATAGGTATAAAAGCTATATGAACTGGTATTAAGTTTTGTGAAAAACATGAGAAAACTGCAATTACTATTAATAGAATTTTTTTCTTACCATCAACTAATGAAGCAATCTTTTTTGATAAAATAGATGCAACACCTGTACTATTTATAGCAACTGCAAGAGTTCCTAATAAAACATAGCTTAGTGCTGTTTCTGCATTTCCACCCATACCATTGATAAGGTTACCCATAATATCCCCTACTGGCATATTTGCAGAAACACCAGCAACTAATGCTGATACAATTAAGGCCAAAAGAACATTAAGTTTTAATAAACATAGAACCGTCATAACAATAACTGAAAGAACAACTGGATTTAATAAAATCATAAAACTACCTCCACATATATTAATACATTTTGATTTTTAGATTTTTAGAAAATTCTTTAATTGTGTGTAAAATTCTTTGTTATCTTCTATTAATCTATCTGTGTTTCCTACTATAATAACTTCATTCATTGTATCGTCTTGCTTAATATTATCTACAACATCTTGATCTTTTTGTGAAACAACTTCTCCAAAGATAGTATGTTTGTAGTTTAACCACTCTGTTGGTACATGAGTGATAAAAAATTGTGAACCATTTGTGTTAGGACCTGCATTTGCCATAGCTAGCAAGCCTTTTTTATTAAATACTACTCCTTCTTTAAATTCATCTCCAAATTGATAACCTGGACCTCCTGCACCAGTCCCTGTTGGATCTCCTCCCTGTATCATAAAATCTTCTATAACTCTATGAAATTTTAAACCATTATAATAACCAGTTTTAGCAAGAGTTATAAAATTAAGTACAGTTATAGGAGCTACATCCGGAAATAAATTCAGCTTTATCTCCCCCTTATTCGTTTTGATAATAGCTTGTAAACCCATCTCTCCCTCCTTTCTCTTTAAATTTTTTATATAAATTAATTTTTATAATTAATTTCTACTGTGAATTATATGCTTTTAAAAGTATTTCTTTAGCTGTTGTACCATAGATTTCATAGTACCATTTTTTTGAAAGTTTATTTTCTGTTTCTTCTAACTCTTTTTGATATTTATCTAATTGTATAGATAATCTTCTAAATTCTGCTCTTACAGGTTCTAATTTTTCTATTATTCTTAACTGTTCTACTTCTTGTATAGCATTTGATAAATCTAAATTTAATTTTTCTTCTTTATCTAAAACTTTGTTAATTTTTTGAAGTAAATCTCCTTTAATTTTTTTAAGCTCTTTAATTTTATATTTAAAGAATTTTTCTACAACTTCTGCACCAGAATTTCCTTTTAAATCTTCTCTTTTTTTAATTTGAACTTTAATATACTCTTCTTTTAAATTACTATCTTTTGCCATCTTTTTTATTGTTTCTTTTATTTTTTCAAAAATCTTTTTATCTTTTTTATAAATATTTAGCAAAGTTTCTTCTTCTAACAGTAGATAAATGTTTTCATATTTTGAGATAACTTCTTTTTCTATTCTTTCTACTTCAAATAAATTATCTTGATTTTTTAAGTCCACTTTAATATTATCTGCCAAAAAAAGATTTTGAAGACATACTTCCTTAGCATACTTTATAAATTTTTTAATTTTAGTTTCTGTATCCATTTTTTCTATCTCCAAAATATTGATAGTAGTAACATTTTATTCCACCATTATATAGTTTGCGATTTTTAGTTGCCTTTTTATTAAAGGTGTTTTCAAAGTTTTCATAAGAAGTAATTATATAGTAAGACCATTTAGCTAATTTCTTTCTACAAAAATTGCCAAAACCTCTGTATAATTCTTCAATATTTTCATCTCCCATAAGTCTTTCACCATAAGGAGGATTTACTATCATAGCTCCATATTTAGCAGGACTTTCAATATTTTTAAAATCTTTAACCTCAAAAATTATATCTTCTTCAATTCCTGCCTTTTCAGCATTTTCTTTTGCAATTTTGATACTTCTTTCATCTATATCTGAGCCATAAATTTTTAATTCCTTCGTTAAATCTTCATTTGAAAAGGCTTCATCTCTTATATCTGTCCAAAGATTTTTATCAATTATACTCCATTTTTCTGCTGCAAAATTTCTATTAGCACCAGGGGCAATATTTCTAGCTATCATAACAGCTTCTATTACTATGGTCCCCGTTCCACACATTGGGTCAAGTAAAACTTCATCAGCTTTCCATTTAGATAAATAGACAAGTGCTGCAGCTAAAGTTTCTTTTATAGGAGCAACTCTTTTCTGAGCTCTGTATCCTCTTTTAGTTAAAGATTCTCCTGAACTATCAAGCATAACAATAAATATATCTTTATGACATTGAATTTTTATAGAATATAAAGCACCATTCTCTAAAAAGATTTCTCTTTTATACTTTTCTTTTAATTTTTCAACAATAGCTTTTTTACTAATTCTTTGTATATCAGATTTTGAATATAACTTAGATTTTACTGAACTTACCCAAGAGATAGGGAACTCTCCATCCTCATCTATAAAATCTTGCCAATTAATAGCTTTTATATTTTGAAACAATTCTTCATATGTCAAAGCCTTAAATTCTGCCATTTTAATAAATATCCTATCAGAACATCTTAAATATATATTAGCTTTAACTAAATCCTTAAAATCTCCTTCAAATTCAACCCTGCCATCAAAAACTTTTATATTTTTAAAGCCCAAAGCAAGACATTCATCTTTAACAACACTTTCTAAACCCATAGTTGTAGAAGCTATAAATATCATTTTTCTCCCCTTTGTTTAGCTTTTAATAAATCTACATAAAATAACTTTATTATTGATAATATTGGGATTCCCAAAAACATTCCAACTATGCCAAATAAATTCCCAAAGATTATCATAGAAACTATTACCCAAAATGTATTAAGTCCAACTTTATTTCCTATTATTCTAGGACCAACTATAAAACCATCAACTAATTGTGATATTGCTATTGCTATTAATAAAAAAACTATCTTTATTGGAGCCACTAATAGAATTAAAAGAAATGCTATTATCCCTCCAATAATTGCACCAACATAAGGTATCATATTTCCTACCCCTAACAATACAGCACTTAAAACTGCATAGGGAGTTTTTGTTATTAATAGAATAATATACACACACAAACCAACTATTGTTGATACTATTATTTTTCCCGAAATATAATTCAAAAATATATCTTTTGATAATTTTAATTTATTCATCACATAAGGAGAATTTTTTACTCCAAACACAATTATTATAATATTTTCTAATGTTTTTATTAGATGTTCTTTATCTAATAAAATTAAAAATGCTAGTACAAATGCCAAAAATAAATTTGTAAAACCTATTGTCCAGTCAACCAGACTTCCGAAAAGTGCTGAAATTACTTTTCTAATATTTGTAACATTATTAGCAATAAAATTTGTAAAATAATTATTTATTTCTTCCATATTTATAGTATAAATATTTTTTTCTGCTAAATAATCAGCTATATTTTTCCCTATTATCATTGCTTTTTTTGAAATATATGGATATATATCATTTAAAACCTTTACTGAGGAAATAATTTCTGGAACTATTATTAAGAATAAAATGGTAAATATTAATATCACAAAAATTATTGATAAACTTATTGCTAATATATCATTTATTTTGACTTTTTTCTTTAAATACCTAACTATTGGTTCTAAAAGAATAGCTATAAATATTGACATTATTATTGTCATAAAATAATTTTTCCATTTATCAATTATAGATACAAATCTATCTGGGTTTGTGAAATATGATTGTAATATTACAAAAACCAATATTATTCCTAAAATTTTTAATGTGTTCTTTAAGTTCATTTAATTTATTAACCTCTTTTTATTCTACCTTGCTATAAAATCTATATTTGCATCTTCCTCAGAATCACCAACTATTTTTATTACAAGCCTATCTGGAATACCAATTATAACCTCACCAGGAGATTTTATGAACCCTTGCTTTACAGCTATTTTAAGTGGAGAATTGGAAGTTGTTACTCTTACCATACTATCTTTAAATTGTACATTACAACCACCTAAATTAGTATCAACAAAAACATTTTTTTCCTCTTCTTGTAAAGGATAGACATATTTTAATTCTCCATCAACCCATATTTCAGCCTTAGCTCCTTTAACATCTTTAAAACTACCTATTTTTAAAATAAGTATAGAGAAAAAAATTATTAAGAAGATATAAATAACCAAATCCCCTATTTTAAAGTATTTAGTTCTTTTCATTTCCAAATTTTTCTCCCATATAGATTTTGGTTTCTAGTTTATTTTGAGTATTTTCTATTATATCTTTATCTATAATAACCTTATCTTTTTCAAATACTAAGATACAAGTTGACCCTCCAAATAGGAAATAACCTTTTTCTTCTCCTTTTTTTACAAAAGAATTAGCTTTATATGTTTGAACTATTCCCCCAACCATGGTAGCTCCAATATCAAACATTGCAATATCTCCAAATTTTTTTGTTTTCAATATAGCATATTCTCTTTTATTTTCACAAAAAATTCTAAAATTTGTTTTTATAGCATGGGTTGATACTGAATAATAGTCTCCAGAAATTTTTTTAACTTCTGAAATTTCTCCATCAACTGGGAAATGAAATCTATGGTAATCAGCTGGTGCAAGTCTAATTATTACAAAAATACCATTTTTATATTTTTTTGCCAACTCTTTGTCATTAAAAAACTCTTCCAAAGTAAATTTAGAGCCTTTTACATAAAAGGTATCAACTTCTTTTATATTTTCAAAGGCTAAAATCTTTCCATCAGCTGGTGAAACAACTACATTTTCATTGTAGTCTATCTTTCTAGCTCCATCTTTTAACTCACGATAAAAGAAGTCATTAAAACTTATATAATCCTCTATGGGTCTTTTATATTCACTCATATCTATCCCCATTTCTTCAACAAAAGATTTTATCTTCTCTTTTGATTCAGGCTTAGACATCTTTCTTCCATACCAATCAGATAAAAATTTTCTTTTTACTATGGTATGCAAAGCTAATTTTCCAAAGGGATTATAATATAAAAATTTTAATGCTCCTTCTCCCATAACTTTTTCAGTTTTTATCTCACCAGTTTTTCTTTCTATATATTTTATTTTTTCAAACTTCATTTCACTTTCCCTACTATATATTATGAAACATACTATAACTAAGAAAATTAGTATTTTTTTCTTAGACATTTTTAATTTTGTTTATTAAACCATATTTTAATTTTATTAAATCAGAAGATAAATCTACCTTATAACTATGGGGATTTTCCAGTCTTTTTCTTTCTGGTGAAACCTTAGCCAAAGAATCAAAATAATGTTTTTGAGATTTCATAATATCAAATAATTCGTCATGTAATTCTTTATCTATAACTCCATCTTTAATATAAATTTTTGTCAATTTTTTGTAAGTATATTCACCTTTTTTTAATATACTATTTTTAAATTCATATTTTTCATCTCTTATCATAAGCTCATCATTATTTAATAATTTTTCCTTATCACTATCATTTTTGACAAGAGTTATTAAGTCAGCATAAGCCAAACCATCTTTATCAAATATTCTATACAATTCTTTGAATCCAGGATTAGAAATCTTTATGACATCTCCTGAAATTTTTATTAAAGGTACTTCATCTAGTTCAACTATTTTATATACTCCACCAAAACAAGGATAAGACTTACTTACTGCTATGGCGTCTCCAACACCATACATATCTACACAAGCACCTTGTTCACGAAGTGATCTTATCAGTTGTTCATCCAAAGCATTGGTCAAAGTGATTTTTGCTTTTTTAAATCCTTCTTCATCAAATCTTTTACGACATTTTTTAGATTGGTAAGCTAAGTCACCTGAATCAAGTCTTACTCCATAAACTCCTTCATAACTATCATCTATACCACATTCTTTAAATGCTTTTATTGCATTTTCTATACCTATGTGAATTGCATCATAAGTATCAACTAAAAGAATCAATGAATTATTCTTTCTTTGTCTTCTATTTTTTATAAAGGTAACAAAAGCTTCTTTTTCTGCTTCTGCTCCAACTCCAAATGCTTGAATATATGAATGGGACATAGTTCCATTAGAAGGTATTTCATACTTATATTCAGTAACTAAATTTGAATGTCCGTAGCAACCTCCAATTATAGCCGCTTTATTTCCTTCCACTGCACTGTCAAAACCATGGGCTCTTCTACTTCCAAAAGCTAAAACCTTAATTGGATCTGCTGCTCTTGTAACCATAGATGCCTTAGTTGCAATTCCCATATTCATATTCATAATATTTAATATAGGAGTTTCTAAAATTTTTGCTTGTATTAAAGGAGCTTTTATAGTTATTATTGGTTCATTAGGGTAAACTATTTCTCCATCTTGTATTGCATATAAATCTCCTGTAAATTTCATTTTAGATAAAAAATCTATCAGATGTTTTTCTTCTAACACTTTTGAAAAATATTTTCTTTTTTCTTCTTCTGGTGTATTGTTTAAAACTTCTATAAGATGGATAACTTCCTGTATTCCTGATACAACAGCAAAACCACCATCTTCTGTTTTTCTAAAAAACATATCAAAGACTGCAACTTTATTTTGCATATTTTCTACAAGGAAAATATCACTTTCTGTATATTGATATCTATCTGAGTTGATAACTCTTGCAAATTCTGTTAAAATTATATCGTTATTCATAATTTATAAATACCTACCTTTAAACTATTTGTTTAATTATATCATATTTTTATTTTTTTACAAAATATTAATTTAACATTATATATGAACTTTATATATCTAAAAAAATACGAGGTGATTTTAATGAGAACAGTTATACAAAGAGTTAAGTATGCAAAAGTGAGTGTTGATGGAAAGATTTTAGGAGAAATTGACAAAGGACTTTTAGTTCTTTTAGGAGTTACGCATGAAGATACTATTAAAGAAGTTAAGTGGCTTGCTAATAAGACTAAAAATTTAAGAATTTTTGAAGATGAAGAAGAAAAAATGAACTTATCTTTGGAAGATGTAAAAGGAAAAGTTTTAATCATTTCTCAATTTACTCTTTATGGAAATTCTATAAAAGGAAATAGACCATCTTTTATTCAGGCTGCCAAACCAGATTTTGCAAAAGAATTATATTTAAAATTTATTGAAGAATTTAAAAACTTTGGTATAGAAACACAGGAGGGAGAATTTGGTGCTGATATGAAAGTAGAACTTTTAAATGATGGACCAGTAACAATAATTATTGATACCAAGGATGCAAATATTAAGTAAAATTTTTATATATTCCATTTAAAGAGGGATAAGTTATATTAATGAATTATAGGTATTTATAACAACTAAATATAGAAAAAATCATTAAAATATGGAAGTGAAAAAATATTGCTTCCATTTTTATTTTTATTTAGTATTTTAACACTTTTAAAGTGTTTATATTTTAAAAAAATATTGAAAATAGTTATTACAATATGGTATAATTAATAAAAAAGGAGTTGTTGAGTATGTTTAATTTAGAGTATTTTGCTAATGATAATTACAAAGTTTTAAAATTCCTATATGATAATCAAATACAAGTTAAAGATGAATATTATATAGTTCTATCACAACAAGAAATAGCTGATATGGTACAATTTTCTAAACTTAAAACTAATGGAATAATGCAAGAATTAAGAGAAAAAGGTTTTATTGCTAATTATGAAAATAAAAGAAGAAAATATGTTATAACTGATATTGGATATAAAGTGATTGAATTAATGAGTAAAAATAGATAGAAAATATTGTGAAGTAAATAAGAATTAAAAATAAAAAAAGACTATTTGTTAGTATTATTTGAAAAATAGTCTTTTTTATTGAAAGTTTAGAAAAAAGTCTCTAAAACATTTAAAAATTATTCATAATAAAATTTTTAAATTCATTTTTTGTTAGTATTTTTTCTATACCATTAAAATATTGAAATATAACCCATTCTTTTTCTTGCTTTATTGGAATATAAAAATAATATCCTGTAAGCCTTGAAGAATGTCTATAACATTCTTTGAGTGCATTAATTTTTTCCATATATTCAGCCACATCAAAATTTAAACTATTAGATTTATTAAGACTTTTTGTTTCAAATAGATGAATTCTGTTTAGGCAATCTTTCATTATAAAATCAGGGTATGATGAGTGTATTCCATATAAATAATATTCATATTTAATATCAGAATTTTGTATATAATTTTTTCCTAAAGAATATTTTTTTTCTTCTTTATATAAAGTTTTTATTGAAATTTCCTTTATAATTTTTTCATTTGTTTTGCTATTTTCTTTAGAAAAAAAATTAATCAATAACTCACACCATTCTTTTTCAGCTTCACTGTCAAAAGAAAATTCTTCATTTTCATCTGTTCTTTTCCATACCCAGTTATCTATTTCTTTTTGTATTTCAGTTACAACATAATATGAAATAAGAGGTAACGAAAATTCTATTTCTTTATTATTTTCATCAGTAGTGATTTCCATATTCTCTAAATAATTACAACTTACATTTTTATTTTCTTTTATAATTTCACCAATATTATTTGTAAATTTAAACCATTCTGTATAACTTTGACTGTATTTATCGCATAATTCTTTTACTTCTAAAGGGGCTTTATCATATTTTTGGTATAATTCAAATATATTGTTTGGAATAATTGGAGTAAAAAACTTATTTAAAAAAATCGATATATCAAAACTTTTAATCTTCTCTATTCTTTTTAATCGTGTTGTTTTAAGTTTTATTTCTTGTTGAATCTCATTATATTGTAAATTACCTGCTAATTTAACTTCTATTATTTCTGTAGCTTTATGATTTTTAACACCCCAAACATAAGCTGTTGAAAGTAGTTCTTGAGTGTCTTTTGATAATTCTTCAAAATTTAATAATTTAGGATTTCTTCTTATTCTACCTATTACTTGTTCATTTAATTGTTCACTTTTACTATCTCTTACTTGATATAACATACAAGCTCTAGGTATATCCCACCCTTCTGTAATAACCATTTTAAAAATAATAATATCAATAGTTGACTCATCTTTCTTAGCTTCATCTTTCCATTTAAAAACAGGTAATTTATTTATAACATTATTAGATAAACATTTTTTGTCATCATCAACAATCAACATCCATTGTAGATTTTGAAATTCAGTTTTATTTAGTTCTCTTTTTATATTTTCTACTTCTTCATCTGCTTTTTCTTTATTTGAAATTTGAATAATTAAACAAGGATTTATACTTTTTCCAAATTTTTCATCTTTTATAGCACTTTCATATTTTCCTTTGATTTCTTTAAAATTCATAAGAACTTTTTCTAAATTAATATTTTCCTCATTGTATACTACTTTTTTTATAAGTTTTGTCCTAACAGCTTCGCTCTCTTTTATTTCAACATCATATTTTTGGTTTTTTAATAATTTGGGTGTAGCAGAACAATTTAAAGTTTTAGTAAAATATTTATCAGACAGTTCATCTAAATTATTGGTTGCTATATGACATTCATCTTTTATAAGATATATTTTTTTCTTTTTAACTTTAACTATATCTTCTAAAAATCTTTGTAAATATTTTTCATCTTTTAATTTTGAATTCTTTTTATATAAATCTCTTGGAAGAACATAAACATTATAGTCAGTGGGAATAAATATTCCACCCTCTGTACTATCACTAGAGATTAAATATGGGTTTATATTTGTAAACATCCCTTTATAAACATATTCACTAAATTTATCATAATTTTGTTTTGCTAACTCACTTTTTGATAATGATGACACTAAAAAAATTATATCACTATTTTGTGCCAATATTTTATCCATAACACTTGCTATCATATATGTTTTTCCACTTCCAGTAGGACTTTTAAAAACTATATTTTGCTTCATAGTAAATTGTTCTATAATATTTAAAACAGCTCTATTTTGTAATTCTATAATTTCTTGCAACATTATTTTTCCCTCACAATATATTTTTGAGTTTTATCAAAATTTGAACAAATCCAAGAAATTTTATCTTTTATATTCTGAAATTTTGGAATACCATATAAAGTTTCATCAATAACATCAAAAGCTGTTTTTCCCTCTTTTTGTTCTCTACTACTAACTTTTTCTATTTCCAAAACTTCAAGATTATCATAATATGCTTTATTATCTTTCTTCCATTTAAAATTACAACTTCCATCATAACAAGTTCCTGACATAATCCTTTTCAACCTTTTAGCCGTTACATCATAAGCAATTCCATTAGGTGTTGTGTTTGTTATTTCATTGTTTGTACATAAAATAAATTTTCTACTTCCATTATCTTCTCTGTTAAGTTGCATAACAGCTTGTCCTGTTGTTCCACTTCCTGAAAAAAAATCTAATACTATACAATTATCTTTTCTTATTAGTTTTAATAAATCAATAATTAAACTAACAGGTTTAGGAAAAGAAAAAACTTTATTAGGTATAATAACTTCAAGATTATCCGTTCCATTTGCATAGTCAGGTTTATATAATAATGATTTTGCACTACTTTTAGCTATATTTTCTAACAATTCTGTATTAGTAGGTCTCTTTTTTTCATAAATCTTCCCATTTTTATAAATCAATTCATCTTCTATTAATAATTTTTTAAATCCTTGATTAAAAGAATTTGTCCATCTTAATTTTTCATTTGTTGAATTAATTGGTAAAATAAATTCAAAACCTTTACTTATATAATTTTCTTTTAATTTTTCTATATAGTCGTCATTAAAATTTTTCCCATTATAAATCTGCTCATATTCCTTATCTTCTATCGAATAAATTTTTTGTTCTTTTACGAGAATTGGATAATACATTTTTGGTCTATCTTCTCTTTTTTTGTTTTGACCCGACTTTATTAAGGGGATTTCTTTGTATAATCCTTTCTCATCTTCATCTTTATATTTTTCTTCAATTATTTCTTCGTTTATTGTTTCAACTTGATTAAATCCACCTGACTCATTTAAATATCTTTTATTTTTAGCATATACTAATATTCTATGTCCTATATTTGTGATAAATCCATCGTTAGCTTTTCCTTTTAAATTATCCACACAATAACAAGATGAAATAAAATTATTTTCTAAAAATAATTCATCAAAAAGACATTTAAGATATGCTTCGTTTCTATGGTCTATACTACAAAATATAACTCCATCATCAGTTAAAAGTTGTTTAGCTAAAACAAGCCTAGAGTATAACATAGATAACAAATTATCTCTTGTTATTGCATTATCATAATTTGTTAAAGCAAATTCTCCTAAACTATCTTTTGCATAAGGAGGGTCAATATAAATAACATCTATTTTATTTTTATGAGTAATTAGCAAATTTAAAAGTGCATCGTAATTATCACCTACAATTAATTTATGTGTTAAATTTTCTTTATTGCAAGTAAAAGATAAAGTATTATTTCTTTTAAAATATTTTATAACTTCCTCTGTTTTTTCCAATCTTTTATCAAAATGAAAGCCTGTTTGTTTATAAGTTGTTCCTAACATTGCTATTGCATTAGCTTCTGTTAAACTATCAGAATTATTAATAAGTTTTGTTAATAATTCCACATTTGTTTTCTCAAGAATACCACTTTCTTCTTTTTCTAATAAATCTTTTATTAGCTCTTGTTTTGAAATTTCTAAGTTATTCATTTTTTAATCACTCCTAATATAAATTATTCTTTATATTAAAAGTGTATCAAAAAAAAAAAAAATGCAACAAATTTAAACAATATATAATATATAATTAAAATATATTATTCATCATTATTTCTTAAATATCTATTTTTTTCTAATAATTGATAAATTTTAATATCTATATCAGATTGTTTCAATAATAAACTAACTATACTCCATATAGCAAGTTTTCTAAATCTTTTAATATTATATTCTTTGCATAAGTTATATAACTTGTATCTAGGAATATCAAGTAAATATTCTCTTTTATTAAATGTTACAACTCCATCTTCTTCATTGAATTTAAAATATTTATTTTTAGTTATTTCTCTCACTTTTTTAGTTTCTTCTATTAATATATTCATATATTTTCCACTAGGTTTTGGTAAATCAAGTTCTTTAACTTTAATATCATTTACAGTGTAATTTATTTTTGCAGTTAATATTTCTTCAAAAATTTGTTCTATATCTTTTTTAGAACTAGGATAATGATTAAATCTTACTTTCCAATTTTTAAGGTATGTAAAAAAGCCTATGTAATCTTCTAAATATTTTGTACTTACATTAGTTTTATCAGTATATATAAATTTCTTTAAATCTTTATGAAGTTCATTTACTCTTGCTAGGCTTAATTTATTGTTAGTTTTTAGGTTTTTAAATTCTAAGTAGTTTAATTTTCCTTTGTATGTTATTTTATCTATTAAATCATTATTATATAGTTTTAACATTAATTTTTCTCTATCTTCAACAGTCTTACAGTCATCATATCCATTCTTTAATAATATATCACTATAATTAGAGGGTTTTATATAATGTGGAATATTAAATATCTCACAATATTTCTCATATACTAAATTGCCATCACTACATATATATGAGGGATTATCAAAATAATCAGAAAATAAATCAATAAACATTTCATTAGTCAATTTTCCTAAACCTGTAACTTTACATACAGAATAACCACTACTGTCAACAGCAGTTGTAACAGTTGCAAATTCTGTTCCCATAATTCCATATTTTGACGATACTCTTCCATATCTAGCAGTTCTTTCTTCTCCATTTATATAACTTACTAATTCTCTACTACCTTTTTGACTTTCCCTTATAAAAGTTTCATCTACTTGTATAACACCATTTAATTTAGGCATAGGTAAAGTAGCAATGGAATGAATTAATTTCATTCTCCATAACCAAACTGTTTTTTCATTAATATTAATACAACCATAATCATTTTCTAAGATATTAGCCATTTTCTTTATAGAGAAGTTATTAATAGTCATCTCTAATACTTTAATCCATATATCCCAATGTCATCTAGTTTTTTCAAGAATAGTATTAGTAAAGGCAGTAAATTTAGTTCCACATTCTTTACATTTATATTCTTGAATACCATTCTTTCTTTTGCCATTTTTAACTTTCAAAGATGAATTACATTTAGGACAAGTACAATTAACACCTAATTTATGTAATCTTGATTGTAAACTCATAGTAACCATAGTTTCCATTTGAGTATCAAAATTAGCATTATTTTTATTAGAATATTGTTCAACAATATTTTTAAAATCATTAAAAGATAAAGTATTTAAAAAATCAGTTATTTCATTTATATTTTGAGTATTTAATAACATAACTAACACCTACTTTTAAACTTTATAAGTACAATTTAATACACCTTAATTATATCATAAATATAAATTTTTCTCAACTATAATTTTAATAATTTTACTGATAATTTCTATTTTATCTTTATATATCAGTCTAAAAATTTATCCCTTGATTATTGGAATATATAATAAAATTTTGATTTTATTGACATTTTATAAAACTATGATATACTTTTTATGAATACTTTTACTAAATAAGGGGGAGATGATATAATTGGAAAAAGTCTATAAAAGTAGGGTGTATAGAGTAATTTTTAATTTTTTATGTGGTGCAGTTCTTTCACTTTTTGTTTTTTTTATCGCACATATCTGGTTAAGTCAACTAATTTCAATTATCATAACTACTGTAATTTTCTTATCTTATATATGGTTAGTAATTTGGGGAAATTTTATTACTATAATTGTTAATGATAAAGAACTTATTGTCAAAAATGGAAAAAAAGAAGATAAATATGAATTTAGTAAATATTATTTTCGTGCAAGGACTGTTTCTTCAAGTGGTGATACAGAGTGTAGTTTATATGCCATTGATGAGAATGGATTTGAAACTTATATAGATTGCGAGTTAATTGGTATTGGTCAATTTAGATATCTACTAAATGATTTAAAATTAGATGTTGGTGTTAATAAAATAAATACAATAAAAAAAGACAAATAATAAATTAAAGGAGAGAAAAAATTATGAAATTTATGTATCTTTATATCGGAGTAGTTTTTATTTTTGCAATTGGGTATCAAATTTTTATGTTTACTCGTGCAAATAAAAGAAAAAAAGAAACACTTGAATGGTTAGAAAAAAATCCTAAAGCTGCAAAGGTTTATATTAAAACAAATTCAAGTTTGCTTGCTTCTATGTTTACCCCTAGTAGCATAAGACTTATTGCTATTGATGATAACTATCCTATGACTTCTTTTACAGAAGGATTCAAACAAGGATTTTATCTTGCTCCTGGAAAACATAGAATAACTTCATCTTTTGAAAAAACTAGACCTGGCTTTTTCTATAAGACAGTTACTACTAAATATGATTCTACTACACAAGAAGTTGAGGTAGAAGCAGAAAAAACTTATATATATTCTTTTGATAAAAAAAATGAACAATATACTTTTACAGAAATGAATTAATAAAAAAATTTGACAAATCATTTATGTTTGTGATATACTCTGAAAAAATTTCAAAAGGGGGTAATCAAGATGAAAAAAGTAGATTTAAAACAAATTAAGAAAATGAATAGTGGTCATTTTGATTACACATATTATTACTATTATAAAAATTAGAGAGTCATTGATTAAATTAGATGGCTCTGTTTGTATTTGTAAGAGCCTCTAATTTATTATAAGAATATAATTATGGACTTCTTACATTTACATTTGTAAGAAGTTTTTTTATTTTTATTTATTTTATCAAAAAGGAGAGATTTTTATGTTTGACTTAGTACAACATCGTAAACCAAAAAAATTAGAGGCTTTTATTATGATAATTATTGTATTCTTAATGTTAGGTTACCCTATGATTATGATTCCTAATATGGTACCACATATTCCTGTATTAATGACTATAATATTTTTATTATTATATGGAACAATTAATAAGGTAAAATTTTCTTTTTTACAAGAAAGTATGATTCAATCTGTCAATACAAGTATGGGAGCTGTGTTTTTATTTTTCTTCATTGGAATTTTAGTTTCTATACTAATGATGTCAGGGGCAATTCCAACTTTGATGTTCTTAGGACTAAATGTAATTTCAACTAAGTTTTTTTACCTTTCTTCTTTTTTAATAACTGCAATAATAGGAATTTCTATTGGAAGTAGTTTAACAACTGTTGCAACACTTGGGGTTGCTCTTATGGGAATGTCAAATACCTTTGACTTGAATCCTGCTATAACAGCTGGTGCAATAGTTTCTGGTGCATTTTTTGGAGATAAAATGTCTCCATTATCTGACACAACTGGGATTGCTGCTAGTATAGTTGGAGTTGATTTATTTGATCATATAAAAAATATGATGTATACAACTATTCCTGCTTTTATAATATCTTCTATTGCTTTTGGATTACTATCACCTTGGAATAAAGTTGGGGATATTTCAAGTGTTGAACAATTCAGAGAAGATATTTTATCAACAGGTCTTGTAAATAATTTATCTTTAATATGTTTTGTAATATTGATAATTCTTTCTATATTTAAGATCCCAGCTATTTTATCTATAATATACACAAGTATAGTTGGATTAATAATTTCTATTATTAATAATAATTACACTTTACAAGAAATTTCTGGATTTTTATTTGGAGGTTTTTCAAAGTCAGATTTACCACAAAATATTGCTACACTTTTAAATCGTGGGGGAATAAGTAGTATGTTTTTTACTCTTACAATAGTAATTTTAGCACTTAGCTTAGGAGGATTGTTGTTTGGTTTAGGGATTATTCCTACACTTCTTGATAGTATGGCACATCTTTTAATAAATCCTTCAAGAGCAACAATTTGTGTTGCCCTTACAGCATTAGGAGTAAACTACATAGTTGGAGAACAATATTTAAGTATTTTACTTGCTGGAAAAACTTTCAAACCTGTATATGATAAACTTAACTTACATTCTAAAAATTTATCAAGAACTTTAGAAGATGCAGGTACAGTAATTAATCCATTAGTACCTTGGGGTGTTTGTGGGGTATTTATAACAAGTGTTTTAGGTGTTTCTACACTTTCTTATTTACCATTTTCATTTTTCTGTTATCTATGTGTAATATTAACGGTTATTTCAGGATTAACAGGAATAAGTATAACTAAAAATAAATAAAAATGGCGACCCCGATGTGGCTTGAACACACAACCTACTCCTTAGGAGGGAGTCACTCTATCCAATTGAGCTACGGGGTCATCCTTTAAGATTATACAATATTTTATTTAAGATTTCCACTTTTTATGTTAAAATAAATTTAATATTTAAAAAAAGGGGATAGAGAAAAAATGAATTTAAAAAAAATATATGCAAAATTAACAGCAAAAGAGTGTGCTTTTATTGCAATCTTTTTTTGGGCAACAGCTTTTGTTTTCACAAAAGTTGTTTTAAAAGAAGTTGAGGCAACAACACTTGGAGTTCTAAGGTATTTTTTTGTATCCATTATAGCCATTTTTATACTTATAAAAGAAAAAGTTTCTTTTCCAAATTTAAAAGACATCCCAGCATTTTTATTTGCAGGATTTTCTGGATATGCAGGGTATATAGTGCTTTTTAATACTGCTACTGTACTTTCTAGTCCTTCTACTTTAAGTGTTATAAATGCACTTGCTCCTGCAATAACTGCTATCATTGCATATTTTATGTTCAATGAAAAAATAAAAGTAATTGGCTGGATTTCAATGGGAATATCATTTTGTGGAATTTTAATACTTACTCTCTGGGATGGAACTTTAACAATTAATAAGGGTGTATTATATATGTTAATTGGCTGTGTACTACTAAGCCTATATAATATTTCTCAAAGACATCTAACTAAAAAATATTCTTCTTTTGTTGTAAGTATGTATTCTATGTTAATTGGAGGAGTTCTTTTGGTTATCTATTCACCAAGTTCAGTTGAGAATATATTTAATATAAGTTTTTCTTCTTTAATTTTAATTATCTATATGTCAATATTTCCAAGTATAATCTCTTATTTTTTCTGGACAAAGGCATTTGAACTTGCAAAACATACAACAGAGGTAACTTCTTTTATGTTTGTAACTCCTGTTCTTGCAACTCTTATGGGAATAATAATTTTAGGGGATATTCCTAAGTTATCAACACTTATTGGAGGAATAATTATTATTCTTGGAATGATTTTATTTAATAAAACAAAATAGTACTTAAATTTTTCTTAATAAGTAAAGGGGGTCAATACTGGGCTGACCCCTTGTTAATTTTTTACAATTCAATAGCTTTCTTTAATTCTTCAACTTTATTTAATCTTTCCCAAGGAATATCTATATCTGTTCTACCAATATGTCCAAATGCTGCTAAATCTTGATATTGAAATTTACCTTCTCTTAATTCAAGGGCTTTTTCTATTCCTTTTGGAGATAAATCAAATATCTTTAAGATAGCTTCAGAAATTTTATTCTCATCAACTTTTGAAGTTCCAAAAGTATCAACTTTTATAGAAACAGGATGAGAAACTCCTATTGCATAAGATAACTGAATTTCACATTTATCAGCAAGTCCTGCTGCTACAACATTTTTTGCCACCCATCTAGCTGCATAGGCAGCTGATCTATCAACCTTTGATGGATCTTTTCCAGAAAAAGCTCCTCCTCCATGTCTGAAATATCCTCCATAACTGTCAACTATGATTTTTCTACCTGTAACACCTGTATCTCCATGAGGTCCACCAATTACAAATCTTCCAGTAGGGTTAATATAGTATTTTATGTTATCTAAACTAAATTTATATTTTTCTAAAACAGGTCTAACAACTTTTTCTATAACAGTTTTTTCAATTTCATCATGTGTAACATCTTCATCATGTTGTACTGATACAACAATAGAATCTACATGGTCAACCTTTCCATTTTCATCATAAGCTAATGTAACTTGTGATTTTTGATCAGGTCTTGCCCATTTAATCTCTCCACTTTTCATCATATTAGTAAGCCTTACTAATATTTCTCTTGATAATACAAGAGCCAATGGCATAAGTTCTTCTGTTTCTCTAACAGCACCACCAAACATTATTCCTTGATCTCCTGCTCCACCAATGTCAACTCCCATAGCAATATCTGGTGATTGTGCATGTATGCTATTCAAAACTCCACAATCAGAATCAAATCCCATTCCTGGTCTATAACCAATTTCTTTAATTTTTTTTCTAACAATATCTTGTACATCAATATATGTTGATGTTGTTATTTCTCCTCCAACAACAACTAAACCAGTAGTACAAAAAACTTCACAAGCAACTCTTGAATTCAGATCATCTTTTAAACAAGCGTCTAATATTGCATCTGCTATTTGATCGGAAATTTTATCTGGATGTCCTGGTGATACAAATTCAGAAGTAAAATATGTAAATTTTTTCATTTGCTCCTCCTTAAAATTTAAAATATAAAATAAAAAATCTCTACCTAATTCCAGATAGAGAGATGTATTAAAATCTTTTCCATCTATCAGGAATTAGCACCACACATAATATGTAGGTTGCTGAGATCTCAACGGGCCTGTCCCTCAATCTCTCTTGATGGTTCATTTATATTATAAGCTTAACATTTTTTATAAATTTTGTCAAGAGTGAACTACTCCCACTTATAGAGATGGGAAATTTCTTTCTAGGATTTGTAAAAAATGGAGGTTGTTATAAATTTACAACAACCTCCAAATGTTTTTTACTTCTTAGGTGGTAAAATTTCTAACCAATATCCATCAGGATCTGTTATAAAATAAATCCCCATTTTTTCATTTACAAAAACAACACAATTCATTTTTTTATGTTTTTTAAATGCTTCTTCATAATTATCAACTTCAAAAGCTAAATGAAATTCTTCATCACCTAAATCATATTTTTCTTTTCTATCTGCAAGCCAGGTTAATTCTAACTGAAAATTTGTTATTCCATCGCCTAAATAAACTATTTTATAACTTTCATCTTTTGCATTTTTTTCTCTTACAACTTTTAAGCCAAGAGCTTCATCATAAAATTTTATACTTTTTTCTAAATCTAAAACATTAAAATTTTGATGTAAAAAATGAAATTTCATAGTCGCCTCCTATTTTTAATTATTTTTAGCTTCTATTTTTTTTAAAGAGACTTTTATTTTCTTTTGTATTCTAACTTTTTCTTCTTCAACAGAAATTTTTTCTAACTGCTTCTTCAATTCTTCAATTTTTGTTTGTTCTGTTTCAATATCAATTTTTTCTATTGGAAGAATTTCATCAGCAATTACTGTTGCTTGATTATTTGAAAATTCTATAAATCCTCCATTCAAAAAATAAACATCTCTTCTATCCTTTTCAGGACTTTCTATTTCCATTTTTCCCATTGCAAGTTCAGCAATGTAAGGAGCATGATTTGGAAGTATTCCAATATCTCCCTCAGAAGTTCTAAGTCTTAAATATCCAGCCTCTTGTTCTAATACTTTTTTTATCTGTGTAACAACACTAACTTTAAAACTTAACATAGCCCCTCCTTATTTTGCTAATTCTTTTGATTTAGCAACAGCTTCTTCTATTGTTCCAACATATAGAAATGCTTGTTCAGGAATATCATCATGTTTTCCTTCTAATATTT
>ERZ773099.1190-NODE-1190-length-19744-cov-3.525217_pt1 | contig 19744 bp, 9 predicted proteins | sample MGYA00511120_ERZ773099 | MGnify/ENA primary metagenome ERZ773099 (study PRJEB29015, sample SAMEA2738012) | human oral metagenome | biome: human oral; feature: human-associated habitat; material: dental | place: China | collected 2104 ...
AGCGCCGCGTCAAGCGAAACGGTGTCGAGGCAGAGATCTATCACGACAATTTCTGGCTCTTCGGGGTTTCTGGTGGGTAGCACGGGCTAGGTCGAATCGCAAGCGAGCGCGTCGAACGACAGGCCTCCCAGCCTGAGGAAGATCGCGGTGGTGAAGTACTCCACGTTGCGCTGTGCGTCAGGCGTTCCAGAGCCACAACAGGCAGGTCACCGCCGAGTAGCGCCGAGTGCTCACCGACTGGTGCGAAGCCGTGGTCTACAGCATGCCGAGGAGAGGGAGGATGCGCGCGCTAGGCGCGTAGCGACACGGACGACAGCTGCCGAGGGAGGGGCGTCACACCCCTCCCTACGTGCAGTTTTCATGGAGACGGGGCCACGAGGGCGATGCGCTGGCCATGCCCCAGCGCGCACCGCCGCCGCATGGCTCGTGGGGGCTTCGCCATGGGCGCGACGGCGGTTCACACGTCCCGGGCAGAGGGCGCCCGCCGCCACTTCTGTTCTCAAGAAGGAAGCATGCGAATGCCGCTGCTTACACCTCCTCGTCCTCTGGCGCCATGACCCACATGCCCTCATGGTCATCCCAAACGTACACGTCAAACTCGTGCTCTCCGAGGCCCGACCTGACAGCGTGCACCAGCTCGACGTAGCTCTCTCGGACCTCGCCGCCGGGCTCGACGACGTGGAACGAGAGCCAGCAGGCCATGCCCTTGACCGACGTCGGGATGTCGACGGCGACGGTCCACCAGAAGCCTCTGTCTTCTGTGCGACCCATCTCCTCGACCCTCCAGGGGAGGCCCTCCCAGCCAGGCACAGCGTCGGGCAGCGCAGTCCTGACGAACCATCCCACCGTCTCATCGACGTGCCTCTGATAGATCCAGGTACCCGTGTGAATCTCCAATGCAAATGTCTTCTCCGTCATTCTATGGCGCGCTCGGGACGCCGCGTAAGACGCGTCTGATTTACGCGTGGTTACGTGTGGATTACGTGTCCCCAGACGCATCAAATGGGACGTATCCGCAGGTAGATGACATGTAACTTCGTGTTTGATTACGTCACGTTACGTGAGGTCGACGACACCCTCAGCATCCTGATCCCCGGCGCGGCCCGCTTCGCGGGCCGGTCATCGCGCCCTTCCGACACCCCGGCTGCGCCGGGGACTCGTCATGGTCCCACTATCCTCGCCGGACCGTCGAAAGCCCGCAGCAACGCGAGTCGTGAGGGCCACCCCTGGCCCTCGGACCGGCGCAGCATGGCACAGGCTCCTTGGAGGCGGCAGGCACCCCTAGCGCCGCCTCCCGTCGCCTGGCGCGTCATGCCCCGCGCGCGCCGCGCCCCGCCCGCAAACGGGCGCGCCCCGGGCATGCCGCTTGCCCTTCCGCCCCCGTCCGAAGGAAGGAAGGGCCGACCCTCAACCCGACCCGAAAGGGGAACGCCATGAGCACCACCGCCACCATCCAGCCGACCGCCGCCGTCCGCGAGAGGTGGGAGACGGGCGCGACCGTCACAGGCGACTACCTGCGCGACTGCGTGGCAGTCGCCGCCGAGACGCTCTCGCACGTCGGCTTCACCCACGTCGACACCACCCCGTGGGAGGGCGTGCTCTCCTGCATGGAGGGAGACCTGCCCGTGACCGTGCGCGTCCTGCCCGTGCCGACGGAGCGCTTCGGAATTACGCTCGGCGACGTCGAGTCTGTCATCGACGACGAACTCACCGCGCAGGGCGCCGCCATGTGCGTGTGCTCCGCCATCATGGCCGACGTGCCCCTGCCAGAGCACGTCCGCTTCGACGTGATGAGCGTGTGCATGAATCTTGACGCTGGGCGTGTACGCGTCCACCACGTCCGCGGGGTCTGGCAGGGGTAGCCGTGGCCACAGGCACGACCCGGGAGCGCTCGCCGCCAGGCGGGCACTTTCTTTTATGTGTTGAGTTTGTACAGGTCAGGGGCCATGAGGGCACGCGGCCGGGGCCGCGCCACGGCGAAGGCCAAGCCCCTCCGCCGCCCGTCCCGCACGCGCAGGCACCCCTAACGCTTGTGGGGACGGGAAGGGACCCATACCCTCTCGTTGAGCGCTCATGACAGGCAAGGTGAGCATTTCTCGCTATGCGCTGAAAACCACACAGCGAAATAGATGTCTGGCAAGAGCTCTCTTTCAGTTGTGTCTCACGCAGTAGAGGTCTAGTATCTTATATAGCTGTTATGCCGTATTGGGAGGTGCTCGTGGACCCTGGCCTCGACCTCAGGAAATCCCTGCTCAACGGGAAGAAGAGCGAGCGAATCATCTTCGCCGTCACCCCCGAATTGAAGGAAGCCGTCACCAGGGCCGCTGAGGACAAGTGCGTCAGCGTCTCCGCATACATCACCGCGCTGCTTGCAGACGCAATCATCTCTGGGGAGGCGAGCGCGAAATGACGGCATCCTCCATCCAGGACGTGGCCCCTGGCTCCCGAGTCCTGATCAGGGGCGAGGAGTGGCTGGTCAAGCGCATCGACACAAACACCCTGGGCAACAAGGCGCTGCTCTGCGAGGGAATTAGCCCGCTCGTTCACGGGCGCGAGGCGGTGTTCCTCTCCGACCTAGACTAGGTCATCCCGGTCGACCCCGCGAAGACTAGGCTTGTGCCCGACGAGTCCCCCATGTACAGGGACACCAGGCTCTACCTCGAGAGTTCCATCCGCAGGAAGGTCCCGACGGACAACGCCCTGCACATCGGCCAGCATGCCGCGATGGACCCGCTTCCCTTCCAGTTCGAACCCGCCTACCAGGCTCTCCGGCACACGCGGCAGCGCATCCTCATTGCTGACACAGTAGGGTTAGGCAAGACGCTCGAGGCGGGCATTCTCATGAGCGAGCTCATCGTCCGTGGCAAGGGCAGACGCATCCTCGTGATCACCGAGAAGAGCATGCTCACGCAGTTCCAGATGGAGATGTGGAACCGCTTCACCATCCCGCTGGTGCGGCGCGACTCGACCAAGATCCAGCGCATCCGCGCGGAGCTGCCCTCCAACGCCAACCCGTTCTTCTACTACGACAAGGCGATAGTCTCGATAGACACCATCAAGCGGGGCGTGGAGTACGGAATCCACCTTGAGAACGCCTACTGGGACATCATCGTGGTCGACGAGGCACAGAACGTGGCAGAACGTGGCAACCGCTCCCAACGCAACCGCCTAGCCGAGCGCCTCAAGAACCGCTCCGACACGCTCATCATGCTCTCTGCCACGCCCCACGACGGCAGGGCGCGCAGCTTCGCGTCCTTCATGAACATGCTCGACCCGACAGCCATCACGGACCCCGACAACTACACCCCAGATGATGTCAAGGGCCTCTGCGTGCGCCGCTTCAAGAAGGACGTCCGCAACCAGGCGGCAGGCACCTTCCTGGAGCGCAACGTCGAGCTCGTGCCGTCAGTCGCGAGCCCACAGGAGGAGCGGGCATACGATGCGTTCGACGGGCTCGACCTCAGGATGGATGCGAGAAGGAAATCCACAGGCAGCGGACTCTTCAAGATAGTCCTTGAGAAGGCCCTCTTCTCAAGCCCGGCTGCATGCCTCGAGACTGTCGACAACAGAATCGGACGCCTCGCCCAGAGAGACGATGCGGACAGCATCCACGACTTGGGACAGCTCGAGACCTTCAGAGCCGCCCTCGGAGCCATCGGCCCAGACAGCTTCTCGCGCTACCAGGGCCTCCTCGGGCTGCTCCGTGACCCATCCTATGCGTGGAACCCCACCGACACACGCGACCGCCTCGTCATCTTCACCGAGCGAATCGAGACCATGCGCTGGGTCTCCGAGCACCTCAGACAAGACCTTGTCCTCACTTCGGAGCAGGTCCACACCATGCACGGGGGAATGAGCGACATGGAGCAGCAGGAGCTGGTCTCCGACTTCGGCAACGAGTCGAAGGCCGTCCGGGTGCTCGTCGCCTCCGACGTCGCCTCCGAGGGCATCAACCTCCACTACCTGTGCCACCGCCTCGTGCACTTCGACACCCCTTGGTCGCTCATGGTCTTCCAGCAGCGGAACGGCCGCGTCGACCGGTACGGTCAGCAGCAGAGGCCGGAGATCCGCTTTCTCACGACAACGGCGGCAAACGAGCGCATCCGCGGAGATGCCCGCATCATCCAGGTGCTCATCGAGAAGGAGCAGCAGGCCCATGACAACATCGGCGACCCATCGATGCTTCTCGGCAAGTTCAGCGTCGACGAGGAGACGAGGGTGGTCGAGCAGGCTATAGAGCAGGGGTCGGACGCAGAGGCCTTTTCTAACCTGTTTGTGGACGACGGAGGAGACGACGGGTTCTCCTTACTCGACCTGTTCATCGGAGAGGCCCAGGAGGACACCGTAGGTCAGGTTCCCACCATCGAGGACCACACCCTCCTCACCGACATGGAGTTCCTCCAAGAGGGCGTCGAGGCGTTCGGTGGCGCCGGAGGCATCGTCAGCAGAACCCCGCTTGACGGGGTCGCGGGCGTGAGGCTGAAGCTAGACCCTGCCGGCGAGCTCTCGCGCCGCCTGAGAAAGATAGCGCCGGAACGCGCGGACGGGGACGGCATCCTCGTGCTCAGCCCCGACCGCGGCTTCTGCATGCGCGAGGCAGACCGAGCGCGGAGCTCGGATTTCGAGATAGGGAACTGGCCCCAGGCGCAGTTCCTCTGGCCGCTGCACCCCATCTTCGATTGGATCGAGGACCGGTCCACCATGCAGCTGTTCGGTCGCAACGAGGCACCGCTCGTGCATGCCGACGCACTCGGTACCAACCAGACGCTGTTCCTCGTCCAGGGCATCTACCCCAACAGGAAGTCATCGCCCGTCGTTGACGAGTGGTTCGGGCTCCTCTTCGAAGGCAGCGCCTTCGAGCGCGAGCTCACCCTCGATGAGTCAATCAAGCTCACCGGCATCGACGACGCCGGGATTCCCAACCGCAGGTTGTTGACGCAGCAGGACGCCGACAGGGCGGAGAGCCTCTGCGTCGACGCCGCACGAATCCGTATGAGTTCCTCCTACAACTCCTACAAGGAATCCATCGATCCGCAGATAAACGAGGAAATTGACAAGCTCAACGACCTCCGGGAGCGCCACAAGTTGGTACAGATGGCGCTGCCTGGGTTCGAGAGCGGACGTACGAGAAAACTCAGGGAGATTGACGACCTCTTCGATCACTACGTCGACTGGGTCAGCGACACCCTCGAGATCGAGGACAACCCCAACATCCGCATCCAGGCAACCTTCGTGGGGGCGTGAGAGATGGCAATCGACCTCACAGGCATACATAACGTCAACGAGTTCTACACCGACCACTACCTCGCCACGTACTTCGAGCAGAGCGTCACGGAGACCCTCAGGGCATGGCGCGCTGACGCCGAGGCATCGGGTGGTCAGACGCCATACCAGAGGCTCCGGGATGCCGGTAAGCTCTACGGCCGTCTCTACGGCAGATCGAGAAATACCGGTCGCGGACATGCCGCCGAGGACGCAGCTGAGATGATAGCCGCCTACCTCGAGAGCCTCGGATACCCCGACAGCCCGCAAGAGCGCATCCCCCTTCCCTCGGGAGAGGTGCTCCCCCTCTTCCGCGAGTATCTGGGCGGGGATGGGCGACCTCGCGTCTGGGTCATCGCCGCCCTCCCCTCGGGAGAGGAGGACCTCTTCTCCGCACGCCCCGTGGCCCTCTTTGACCCTAATGACTCGACAGTTGACGCGGCCTCCCAGATCAGCGTCGAGGAGGCCGTCGACGCGCTGATGCTTGACGTTAGCTCGCCCGCCCGCTTCGTCATACTGGCAAGTCCCGAGGAACTGGCACTGATCGACCGCGAGAAGTGGGGGGAGAAGCGCTATCTCGCCTTCGATATGGACGAGATCTACCGGCGCAGGGAGGAGAGCACCCTCCAGGCGGTCGCGACCCTGCTTGCAATGCCCAACCTGTGTGCGAGGCAGGGCGAGACGCTCATCGACGAGCTCGACCGGCAGGCACACGAGCACGCCTCGGAGGTCTCGGACTCCCTGCGTTACTCCCTTCGCGAGTGCGTAGAGATGCTGGGCAACGAGGTCATCTACGACTGGGTGCACAACAAGGGCCATGACCTCGACACAGACCCCATCGATGCAGGGGAGCTCACCATCGAGTGCCTGCGCTACATGTACCGCATGCTTTTCCTCCTGTTCATGGAGGCGAGGCCGGAGCTGGGGTTCGCCCCGACCAAGGCGGAGTCGTACCAGCGCTCATACTCGCTCGAATCTGTGAGGCAGATTGCCGAATCTCACAGGGAAGGCATCGACGCGGACGCGGACGACACGGACTTCATCGACCGGACCCTCAGGCTAACATGCAAGCTGGTCTACGACGGCTACCCTACAAACGAGCAGCAGTACCGAAGGATCCTCAATCAGGAGTCGACGCGAGACGTTTTTGTCGTTCCGCCCCTCAAGGCCCACATCTTCGACCAGCAGCGCACCCCGCTCGTCGACAACGCCCGCCTACGAGACAGCGTGATGCTGCAGATAATCGATCAGATGAGCTACACGCGCCCCACCGGCGGGCGCCGAGCCGAGCGCGTGAGCTACGGAACGCTGGGCATCAACCAGCTCGGCAGCGTCTACGAGGCGCTCCTCTCCTACCGCGGTTTCATAGCCTCAGAGCGCCTCTACGAGGTCAAGCGCGCGAGGGTCTCCTTCGACCCACTTGACGTCGGCTACTTCGTCACGGAGGACGAGCTTGGCCTCTACGCGGAGGACGAGCTTGTCCGCCACGAGTCCGGTCCCCAGAGGGGCCAGCTCAGGACCTACGAGAAGGGGCACTTCATCTACCGTCTCGCGGGCAGGGAACGCGAGCAGTCCGCCTCGTACTACACCCCAGAGAGTCTGACCCGGTGTCTCGTCAAGTACGCACTCAAGGAGCTGCTCGAGGGAAAGACCGCTGACGAGATCCTGCATCTCACCGTATGCGAGCCCGCCATGGGGTCCGCGGCGTTCCTGAACGAGGTGATCAACCAGCTTGCCGAGGCATACCTCTCTCGCAAGCAGGAGGAGCTCGGGAAGACGATTTCCCACGACAGCCGCCAGTACGAGCTGCAGCGCGTGAAGATGCTCATCGCCGACCGCAACGTCTATGGCATAGACCTCAACCCCATCGCGGTCGAGCTGGGGGAGGTATCGCTGTGGCTCAACACCATCAGTCAGGACGGATACGTCCCTTGGTTTGGCAACCAGCTGCACTGTGGAAACTCCCTCATCGGCGCCCGGAGGCAGGGATACACGGAGAAGGACCTCTCCTCGAGGGCGGGGGGCATACGCTGGTACGACCACGAGCCCGAGCGTGTGGGCTTCAAGACGGGCTGCTCCAAGAGCCATCGCGTGTATCACTTTCTGGTTGGCGACCCAGGGATGTCGAAGTATGACGACAGGGTCATCAGGAACCTCGAACCTGAGAAGCTCAAGGCAATCAAGCGGTGGAACAGGGCTTTCGTCTCCCCATATGGCCCAGCCGAGGTACGCTCGCTCCGTGAGTTCTCTTACGAAATCGATCGCTTGTGGGCGGAGCAGGTGAAGCAGCAGCGCCTCCTGCGACAGAATACCGTCGATAGACTCGAGTGCTACGGCTTCGAGGACACGGAAGGCACGAGTCACACGAGCATCAGGGAGAAGGATGCCCTGCTCTCGATGTTCTACCGCAGCGAGCACGCACGCAACGCCGGGCCCTACGCACGGCTCAAGTTCGCCATGGACTATTGGTGCTCGCTCTGGTTCTGGCCCATCGAGAAGGCCGACCTCCTCCCCACGAGGGACGAGTTCCTCATGCACATGTCGTTTATCCTCGTCGGAACGACCGAGAGGGTCGCTGGGGTCAAGAACCAGCCCTCGCTGCAGATGACCTTCGACTTTGGTGAGGGCCTCCAGGCTGCGGAGCAGCTCGAGTTCAGCCAAATGCAGAACGAGTTCGGTTCTGACAAGGTCGTCGACCTCGACGACCTCTGCAGGAAGTTCCCGACGCTGGATCTCGCACGGCAGATCGCCGAGCAGCACCACTTCTTCCACTGGGAGCTCGAGTTCGCAGACGTGTTTGAGACGAGGGGCGGCTTCGACCTCGTGCTCGGGAACCCGCCTTGGATCAAGCTCGAGTGGAACGAGAAGTACGTCCTTTCCGACAAGGACCCGAGTTTCGCCGTGAAGGACCTCAACGCCAACCAGACGGCGGAGCGCCGCTCTGCCGCCCTCGAGGACCACGCGGCGCGGTCCAACTACCTCGACGCATATGTTGCTATGACGGGGCAGAAGGGCTTCCTCAACGCCGTGCAGAACTATCCGCTGCTCAAGGGACAGCAGACGAACCTCTACCGCTGCTTCCTGCCACAGGCATGGCAGTTCTGCTCGGAGCGGGGATTCTCGGCATTCATCCACCCCGACGGTATCCTCAACGACTCGAAAGCGCTGGCGCTCAGGCGCCAGCTTGATCCACGCCTGCGAACGCACTTTCAGTTCGCAAACGAACTGAAAGTGTTCGCAGGCGTGGATCACCATACGACGTTCAGCCTGAACGTGTATGGTGATGCACGCGAACGCTGCGCGTTCGATTCGATATGGAACCTGTACGATCCCCAGACAATCGAGGAGTGCTACGCCCATGACGGGAGTGGACCGATTCCGCGCGTGAAGACGTCTGACGACAGCTGGGAGACCAGGGGGCACGCCGCCCGCATCATCCATGTGGGCGACGAGGAGCTCAAGGCGTTCGCGCGGCTCCTGGGCGACAATGACTGGCGAGGCGCCCGCATCCCGTCCATACATGCGCAGCTGCTCATGGAGGTCCTCGAGTGCATGGCTCTTCAGCCACACACCCTCAAAGACATCGAGGGCGAGCTCGCCTATTCCGAATGTTGGCACGAGACCAACTCGATAGTGAGGGACCACACCCTCAGGAACCAGATAGGATTCCCCGAATGCTCCGCCGAGAGCGTGTATGGAGGCTCTTTCCTAAGCGTAGCCAACCCAATCGCCCAGACTACGCGCTCAAACTACAGGGTCAACAGCAACTACGACTCCGTTAATCTTGAAGCGATTGCGGATAGTTACCTCGTCCGCACCAAGTACACACGTAATGTAACCCGCGAGGAGTGGGTCAACAGACTACCAAAGACCTCCTGGGGATCTTCCTTCGACCAAGAATACCGTCTTGCAAACCGTGAATTTGTTGGATGCACAAGCGAGAGGACCCTGCAGGGAGCCATCCTCGCTCCCGGCCAGACATGGGTAAACACCAAAAAACCGTACCCGGATACAATCTCTTGTCGAAAATGGCAGGTTGCTATGCATCCCTTCCCTATGACTTCTTCGTCCGCTCAATAGGAAAGGGGCACGTAAACTACGCCACCACCATGCAATACCCCCTCGTCGAGAGCGTCTACGACGACGAGATCCGCTGTCGTGCACTCCTGCTCAACTGCCTCACGAGGGACTATACCGCCCTTTGGGAGAAATGCTTCGCCCCAAGTTGGAACTCCTTCGGATGGGCTAAGGAGGACCCACGGTTGCCTGTATCCTCGTTCAGCGGGCTCACAAGCGAGTGGTGCTGGGAAACGCCCCTGCGCACAGACTACATGCGCAGGCAGGCACTCGTAGAGCTCGACGTGCTAGTCTCGCTGGCGCTCGGTCTCACGCTGGACCAGCTCATCACCGTGTACGAGATAGACTTCTCGGTGCTCCAGTCATACGAGCGGGAGACCTGGTACGACATCAACGGGCGCGTCGCGTGCTCGAAGAAGGCCATGGGTAACTTCAAGTTCAAGCCCGCAGAGTTCAAGCGTGAGTTCGGCGACATCGAGTCATGCACTACGGGCGTATATCGAAAGACCTACGTCGACGACACCCTCCCAGGAGGGCCGGTCGAGCGGACGATCGAGTACGTGGCCCCCTTCGACAAGTGCGACCGTGTCGAGGACTGCAGGACAGCCTGGGCGTTCTTCGAGGACAAATACCGTTTGAGCAAGAGGTGAGCGACATTTTGTCCGGCATGACTGATAGGCTTTTTCACACGTAACACCGGGGGTATGGACATGGAGACAGAAGGCGGGCTTGCCACCAACGAACAGACTTCGAGCTTGGATGCCATGTTGCATCGTGCGAGCAGGCTGGTGGCGCTTTCGCGCAGCTGCATCGGACAAGCTGCCAATCTCATCACCGTGTATACGAGTTTCGAGCTCGGGCGCTACATAGTGGAGGAGGAGCAGCAGGGCAGCAGTCGTGCAGGCTATGGAAAGCGGGTTATCAAAGAGCTTTCAGACATTTTGACGCGTGAGCATGGGCGCGGCTTTTCAACCACAAACCTTGGGTACATGCGTCAGTTCTACCTTGCGTATCGCGACAGAGAGCCGGCGATTCGCCAATTCAGTATTGGCGAATTCGTAGAGGAAGGCGCAGGGGGAATTCGCCAACTCGGGATTGGCGAATCTGAAGAAGCTCTTGGCCCTGCCGCTCACCCTTTCCGTCTGAGCTGGACGCACTACCTCACCCTCATGCGCATCGAGGACCGGACTGAGCGAAACTTCTACGAGCGCGAGGCCATCGAGAACAGCTGGGATGCGAAGACGCTGCGACGCCAGTATGGCTCCAGCCTCTACGAACGGCTCCTTCTCAGCCACGATAAGGACGATGTGATGCGTTTGGCCAACGAGAGCTCGACTCCGCAAAAGCCCGAGGACCTGCTCAAGACACCCTATGTGCTTGAGTTTGCCGGTCTTGACGACAAGGCTTCCTATCACGAGTCGGATCTGGAGCAAGCAGTACTCGACCACTTGCAGGATTTCCTCCTCGAGATGGGCAAGGGGTTCCTCTTCGAGAAACGTCAGAAGAGATTCAGCTTCGCTGACCGGGACTACTTTCTCGACATGGTCCTCTACAATCGCTATCTGCGCTGCTACGTATTGGTGGACTTCAAGGCGAACCTCCTTACGCACGAGGACCTTGGCCAGATGCAGATGTACGTGAATTATTACGACCGCTACGTCCGCATGCCTGAGGAGACTCCCACGGTAGGGATACTGCTCTACAAGCGCAGCGATCAGGCGCTGGTCGAGCTGACGCTTCCGGAGGATGCCCACATCTACGCACGCGAGTACAAGCTCTATCTTCCAGACAAGCAGCTTCTGCAAAGAAAGCTGACCGAGTGGCTGGAGGAGAGCGAATGATTCCGAGTGTTCTCGCACGACAGCTCCAAGTGGGCATGGCAGACTACTTCCGCACCACCTTCCCCTTCTCGAACGAGCCGTTCAAGTCGTCGTTCGAGCGCTTCGTGGAAGATGGCAGGGGGCTCTACCTCGAGCCCTACACGGCGATACATCTGCCCTTCCGGACCGCCGCAGAGATGCCGACCTGCTTCGAGGCGATTCACCCCAAGTTCCTCCCCTACGTCCACCAGGAGAGAGCATGGCGGAGGCTCGTGGGCGACGACGGGCAGTCGACGGTCGTCGCCACGGGGACGGGATCGGGCAAGACCGAGTGCTTCCTCTGCCCCATACTCGAGTACTGCTACCAGCACAGGGAGACGCGCGGCGTCAAGGCGCTCGTCATCTACCCCATGAACGCGCTGGCAAGCGACCAGGCGGGAAGAATCGCGAGGCTCATAAGCGGAAGCCCGGAGCTCAGGGGGAACGTGAGCGTCGGTCTCTACGTAGGCGGGCTCGACAAGGGGCACGGCTCCATGGTGATGGGCGAGGACTCCGTCATCACCGACCGCGAGACCATGCAGAACAACCCGCCCGACATCCTCCTCACCAACTACAAGATGCTCGACTACCTGCTCGTGCGTCCCGACTACACGCGCATCTGGGCAAGCAGTGGGCTCTCCCCACTCAAGTATGTTGCGGTGGACGAGATGCACACGTTCGACGGCGCGCAGGGTACCGACCTCGCCTGCCTGCTGAGGCGCCTGAAGACCAGGCTGCGCATCCCCCAGGGGAGCCTGTGCTGCGTCGGCACGTCAGCCACCATGGGCGACGCCAGCTCGACCGACGGGATCAGGCGGTATGCGTGCGACATATTCGGGGAGCCATTCGACGGCGACTCGGTCATCGTCGAGGACCGCCTCTCGGTGGACGAGTTCCTCGACGGGGTCGTCCCCGAGGACGACCCCGTGATGGATGACCTCCAATGCAGACAACTCGCTGACATCGTGATGGCGAACGACCTCGAAGGATACCTCCAGACCGCACTAGACTCCCTCTGCGACTCCCTCGCAGGGGCCAATTGCTCCGCCTTCTCGACACGCAGGGGCCTGTGCGACGAGCTGAGGGGCAACACCCTGTTCCGCGACCTCCTCGAGCTCACCGAGGGCAGGTTCTTTCAACCAACGACCATCGCTCCCGAGCTTGCGAGGAGGCACCCCTGGCTCGCGGAGCTCGAGAGCCCGGGGGCGGTGCTGGACGCCCTCATCGCGCTCGTCAGCCACGCGCGCTCGGGCAGCGAGGGCTCGCCTCGCCCCTTCCTCACCGTCCAGACCCAACTCTGGCAGCGCGAGCTCGCGCGCCTCGTAAGCGAGGTCCGCGGGGACGCGACCCGCTTCGAGCTTGCCATCAACCTGAAGGAGAGCGAACGCAAGCGCTTCCTGCCCCTTCACAACTGCAGGGACTGCGGCCAGACCGCATGGATATCCCTCATAGACCGCGACCAGGACCTCAAGCCGGGCAACCTCGACGCCTTCTACAACAGCTACTTCGGGGATGGCGAGAACATCGTATCGCTCTATCCCCGGGGCATACGAGACCCGAGGCCAGAGGGCGTCCGCACGGCATGGCTGTGCCCCGGATGCCTCCACGTCCACATCGACAGCGAGCTGGCAAACCGCAAGGAGACCCACAGCTGCACGGTCTGCGACACCGAATGCATACCCGTCTTCCTCGCGGAGCCATCGACATCCTCCAGAGGAGGCTCGAGAACCTCCGAGTCAAGGCAGTACGTCTGCCCTCACTGCGGCAGCACGCAGGGCCTCTCCCTCATGGGCCTCAGGGGCACCACAGAGGCGGAGGTCGCACTCTCCCAGATGTTCGCCAGCAGCTTCGACGACGACAGCAAGTCGCTCGCCTTCTCCGACAACGTGCAGGACGCGTCCCACCGCGCGGGCTTCTTCAATGGCAGGACGTGGAGGTTCGGGCTTCGCACCGCGATGTCCGAGTGGCTCGACGAGGGCGGCAACGGACTCGACCTTGCCAGGTTCGCAGAGGGGTTCCCCGCCCACTTCCGTGCTGCCATGCCCCGCGAGGAGTACGTCTCGCGGTTCCTCGCGCCAAACAACCTCTGGATGCGAGACTACGAGAAGATGGTCGAGACCGGCAGCCTTACCGAGGGCGAGGGGGCCTACAAGCTTCTCGAAAACGTCGCCAATCGGATGCGCTACGAGGCCATCCTCGAGTTCGGGATGCGGCGGAACGTCGGACGCACGCTCGAGAAAAGCGGCGTCGCAACCGTAGCGTACGACCTAGCGGCTCTCGCCTCCGCCGTGGACGCCGCCTGCAAGCTCGCGATGAACGAGGAGGGTATGAATGCGAGTCCCGCAGATATGGCGCACCTCGTCGTGCTGGTCCTCGACCACCTCAGAACTCGCGGCGCGATCGCCGACCCCACCTATGACAGGTATGTAACTTTCGGCGCCAATGGATACTACCTCTCCAACAGGTACACCCACTTCATGCCCGGATGGCACGCAAGCACCACCCCTCAGTTCCTGATGTGCAGGGGCAGCGCGAAGGGCTTCGAGGGTATGGACTCCCCGGCTCTCAACAGGCTCTCCGCGAAGTGCTTCCCCAATCGGCTGGACACCGTAGCGATGGTCCACTGCGCGGTACGGGGGTGCGAGGCGGCGGGCCTGCTCGTCCGGCTCGCGCCGGAGACCCGCTTCGAGTGCTATGCGCTGTCGGAGGGGACAATGGCCGTCACGAGGAACCTCATGCGCCTCGCGTGCCCAGTCTGCGGTGCGCAGCGCAGGGTGGCCAAGGAGAACCTCGACGCCTTTTTCGGTGCGCCGTGCCACAACGGGGGTTGCCCCGGGGGAATGGTCGTTGGCGAAGACCAGGGTCATGACTACTACGGAGACCTCTTCTCCCGTGGCCTCAGCAAGAGAATCAGGGCCGCGGAACACACGGGACTCCTGCAACGAGGTGAGCGTGAGAAGCTCGAGGCAGAGTTCAAGGCGAGCGACGAGGCGTCAATGCCCTGGTACCCGAACGTCCTCTCCTGCACACCCACCCTCGAGATGGGCATTGACATTGGTGACCTTTCGTCGCTTATGCTCTGCGGCATGCCACCGGGACAGGCACAGTTCCTCCAGCGCGTCGGTCGCGCCGGCAGGCGTGACGGAAACGCCTTCTGCCTCGTCCTCGCGGACGCGAACCCGAGGGACATGTACTTCTATGCCTCCCCCGAGGAAATGCTCGAGGGCGTCGTGGAGCCCCCTCGGGTGTTTCTGCATGCCGCCGCCGTTCTCGAGCGGCAGCTGGTCGCCTTCTGCATGGACAGCTGGATCCTCGCCCGCGGGGACTCCGCGATCGTGCCAAAGAACGTGCGGTCCTGCCTCGCTGTCGTCGCCCCCGGGAAGATGGACTCCTCGAAGTTCCCCTACAACTTCCTCAACTTCGTCAAGTCGAACAAGAGGATGCTGCTGAACACCTTCCTGAACATGTTCCGGGACGACCTCGGGGATGACGAGCAGACCGTAGAGTCGCTCAGGGCGTTCATCATGGGGTCCGGGATGGCGGACGACTTCTCGGCGGCACCGTTCTATCTGCACGTGCTGCTGGTCTTCGAGGACCGCTGGAAGCTGCGCGAGAGCTACAGAGCCCAACGCGAGACCCTCAAGCAGGCGATAGCGGAGCTGGAGGGGAAGCCCTCCGACAGCTCCTTCGAGGAGCAGATCAAGGAGCGCAGGTACGAGCTCCGAGCAGTGATAGACGTCATCAAGGGAATAGAGAACGAGGACGTATATGGGCTGCTCTCGCGTGAGGGCCTGCTGCCAAACTACGCGTTCCCGGAGGACGGCGTCAACCTCAGGACCGTCGTACGAAGACGAAGTGAGGAGGACGAGGGCGACGAGACCCGCTGGGAGAGGACGACGCGCGAGTACTCGCGCGCGGCGGCAAGCGCGATTGCCGACTTCGCCCCACGGAACACGTTCTACGCCGGTGGACGCCACTTCACCATTGACCAGATCGACCTCTCCACGAGCGAGGAGAGGCTCTGCCCGAACTGCTCGCACGCAGAGAGGATAGTGCCCGAGACCGCCTCCTCGACCTGTCCCAAATGCGGCTCACCAGCATGGTCTGACGCAGGTCAGGTCCACAAGATGATCAAGCTGAAGACCGTGGTATCCAGCGTCGATGACATCGACAGCCGTACCGACGACGCCTCCGACAGGAGGACGAGGGAGTTCTTCTCCAGCCAGCTGCTGGTCGACATCGACAGGGCAGACGTGCTCAGCGCCTATCACGTGGAGAACAAGGCCACAGGACTCGACTTCGGATTCGAGTACGCACGGGAGGCGATGCTGCGCGAGGTGAACTTCGGGAAGAGCAGGGACGTCGTCGGGCGGCAGACCTACGTCGCGGGCCGCGAGGGCATTAGACCCGGGTTCCGGTACTGCACGAAGTGCGGGATGGTAGAGCAGGAGCTGCGGGGCAAGAGGAGCATCAAGCATGCCTTCTCGTGTCCCGTGAGCACGGGTGCCGCCCAGGAAGAGGACGTGATCGAGGACAGCCTGTTCATCTACCGGGAGTTCAAGAGCGAAGCCCTGCGCCTCCTCATCCCTGAGACGAGCTTCGTGAGCGATGACGAGAGCATCCAGGAGACGTTCGTGGCGGAGGTGATGCTCGGCCTCCGCAAGCGGTTCGGCAACGTCGACCACCTCTGCGCGACGATATCGGACGAGCCGATTTCGGACGGGAGTGGGTACAGGAAGCGCTTCCTCGTCCTCTACGACTCGGTTCCGGGGGGCACCGGGTACCTCAAGCAGCTCGCCGTGGGGAAGGACGCTCTCATGCAGGTCCTGTCGATGTCCCGTGACGCCCTGACCTCGTGCTCGTGCAACGAGGACCCAGACAAGGACGGCTGCTACCACTGCCTCTTCGCCTTCCGGACGACAAAGAACGTCGGCAGCATCTCCCGCAACAGGGCGGTCAAGATCCTGGACGAGATCCTCAATCCCGACAACGAGGTGACCAGCGTCAGCACCGTCTCTGACATCCTGCCCAACAACCTCCTCGAGAGCGAGCTCGAGAGGAAGTTCGTGGATGCCCTCGGGACCGCAAAGGGGCCGAGCGGCGGCAAGGCCAAGGTCGTCAAGGAGCTCGTCAACGACAAGATGGGGTACGAGCTCGCCGTCGATGGCATCGTCTGGGACGTCGAGCTGCAGGTGACGCTGGGGCCTGTCGACGGAGTTCCGATCATGTGCAAGCCAGACTTCGTGCTCTGGCCCCAGGTCCGCCACGGCGAGGAGTCGCCCTGGCTTCCCGTAGCCGTTTTCACCGACGGCTTCGAGTTTCACAAGAATCGGGTCGCGGACGACTCCGCCAAGCGCGAGGTAATCCGGAGGAGCGGCAGGTTCCGGGTGTGGTGCCTCTCGTATGCCGACGTCGCGGCTGCGCTAGACAGGAGCTCCAGCGACTACTACCTCGACTGCCTCAAGATTCCCGAGCTCCCTAGGGAGGACGTCTATAGCAACTACCTCTCTACCAGGTCGCCGTCAGGCCTCGCTCCCAGCAAGCTCGCGCCGTTCGAGATGCTCTGCTGGTACCTCACCCATGACGATGCCGAGCAGTCGTTCAGGGACCATGCCACAGCCTACTCGATGGGCATGCTCGGCCCCTCGCGTGACCAGGTTGTCTTCGACAGAGACAACGGGCTGGTCGAAGACGTGTGCAACTCGCTCCTTCACGAGCCGTCGCCCCTCTCGTTCGGCAGCTCGCTCCTTAACCGCTGGAACCCGTCCGAGAACGAGCACCTCTCCGCATACGCGGGGACGACGTTCAAGAGCGCGCAATCGGGAGGCGTCGACATCGTGATCTCGTTGCTCGACGACCGTATGTCGGACGCGAAGGGCTTCAAACGAAACTGGAACGGGTACCTCGACCTTTTCAACATCATGCAGTTCACCGAATCCTTCCTCGCCGTCACCTTGCTTGGGCTCGCAAACGGAGATTACGCCAAGCTCGGGAGCGCCCATGGCTCCCAAGGCACCGCTGCAACTCATGTCGGCCACGACGCCTGGCAGGAGGTGGCCGATGAGCTCTTCGACGACGAGAGCAAGCGATTCGCTACCCGTCTCGCCAGCTTGGACATCGTGCCGCCGGACGAGCCGGGATACGAGCTTGACGACACGATGGCCGAGCTCGCATGGCCATCGAAGAAGGTCTGCTACCTCACGGAGGAGCAGGAGGAGGACGCACCCTTCTTCGATAGCCGTGGCTGGACAATCATAGGACCATCGATGAGCGACGAGGCAATCCTCGGAGCATTCTCATAGGAGACAAGCATGCCCTCAAACACCGTAGCGATATCCTCGGACTTCCTGACGTCCTTCTCGGCCCTTCCGAGGCGCATACAGCAAAAGACGAGCACCTTCATCAACAAGTTCAGGTCCGACCCGACGTCCCCCGGCATCCACTACGAGAAGATAGGGAACTCGGACAACAAGATCTACTCCGTGAGAATCGACGACACATACAGGGGTATCGTCACAAGACAGCAAGAGACGGGTACGTACCTCCTGCTTTGGGTGGACCACCATGACGAGGCATACGAATGGGCAAGGAGAAGGCGGTGCGCCGTCAACGCCTTAACGGGTTCCCTCCAGGTGTATGAGGTCGTCGAGGAGCCCGTGCAAGCACCATCAAGCCAGTCGACCGCCGTTCCAGCGTTGTTCTCCTCCATCACGGACGACCAGCTTCTGAGAATCGGTGTGCCGGAGGACCAGCTTCCGCTCGTGAGGACCTTCGTCACGGACTCCGACCTGGACCGCGCCGCGGCCTCGCTACCCGCAGACGCCTTCGAGGGGCTCATGTGGCTCGCAAACGGCTTCGACTTCGACGAGGTAATGGACGTCCTACACGACGAGGGACAAGACGCCTCCGTGACGAACGACATCGGCGAGGCTCTCCAGAACAATGCCAGCCAGCGCAGCTTCGTCGTGGTAGACGGGGAGGACGAGCTCTTCAGACTCCTCTCCGCACCTCTTGAGAAGTGGAGGACCTTCCTGCACCCCTCGCAGAGGTCCATCGTCGAGAGGTCATACAACGGTCCCGCTCGGGTGCTCGGCGGCGCGGGGACCGGCAAGACGGTCGTCGCCATGCATCGAGCCAAGATGCTCGCCAAGACGTGCCTACCCGACGAGCGGATACTCTTCACCACCTTCAGCACGAACCTATCAAGCGATATCCAGGAGAACCTCAAGAAACTCTGCTCGACCGAGGAGCTACGACGAATTGAGGTCATCAACCTCGACGCATGGGTGATGCGCTTCCTCTCGGCACAGGGCTTCGAGTACCGCATTTCGTACGACCAGAGGGAGCTCGAGGGGATATGGCAGGACGCCATCGCGGAGGCCAGCTGCAACCTGGACCTGGAGCCGTCATTCTACGCGGACGAATGGGCGCAGGTCATCCTCGCACTGGAAGAGCTCACCCTGGAGAACTACGTTCATGCGAAGCGCGCCGGGCGGGGGAACAGGCTCCGCAGGAAGGACCGCATGGCAATCTGGGAGGTTGTCGAGTGCTATCGCCGCCTCATGAGGGAGCGAGGCATCCGCGACGTCGATGCCGCCATGCGTGACGCGAGGCTCGTGCTCGAGCAAAACCCGGGAGAAGCTCCCTATAGGAGCGTGGTGGTCGATGAGGGACAGGACTTCTCCGCGCCGGCCTACCGCCTGATCAGGGCCCTCGCAGGCCCGGAGGACGCGAACGACCTCTTCGTCGTCGGGGACTCCCACCAGCGCATCTACGGAAAGCGTGCCGTCCTGTCTCGCTGCGGCATCAACATTAGGGGCAGGAGCAGGAGGCTGCGAATCAACTATCGCACTCCGGAGGAGATCAGGAAGGCGGCAGTCGCGGTCATAGCCGGGCTGAGCTGGGATGACCTTGACGGCGGCATCGATGACGACGATGTCACGCAGTCGCTCATCCATGGAGTTCGTCCGGAAACCAGAGTGCTCAGGGAGACGACCTCCGAGATTGACTGGATTACAAACGAGATACAGCGCGAGGTGAAGGCCGGACGTGACACCAAGGACATCTGCGTCGTACTCAGGGCCAACTCCCTTGCGTCTGAGTACGCCCGTGGCCTTTCCGAGCACGGGCTTAACACCATGCTTCTCAAGGCAAGGCAGATGGATGACCGCTCGAAGGACGGGGTACGTCTGGCCACGATGCACCGCGTCAAGGGGCTTGAGTTTGACGTCATCTTCCTTGCAAACATGAGCCAAGGAGTTGTCCCACTCGCCTCCGCCCTCAGAAGAGCCCGCAGAGAGGGCAATGAGAGTGATGTCATCCAGGCAGAGAGAAGTCTCGTATATGTCGCGATGACAAGGGCAAAAAGGACAACGGTAATCAGCGCGGTAGGTGCGCTGACCTCCCTCATCGAGAATTACCCGTAAATGCTCCCCAATGTGCTTCATAGTCGCAGGTGGCACGTGTTCCCACCCTGTCATGTCATAGTACCGAGGGACAGGGTCCGAGATGGGGGGCACGATGGGCAACATCAAGCGCAAGCAGGT
>ERZ773099.1191-NODE-1191-length-19716-cov-2.941407_pt1 | contig 19716 bp, 13 predicted proteins | sample MGYA00511120_ERZ773099 | MGnify/ENA primary metagenome ERZ773099 (study PRJEB29015, sample SAMEA2738012) | human oral metagenome | biome: human oral; feature: human-associated habitat; material: dental | place: China | collected 2104 ...
CCCGCGCTTACGCCGCTCTCTTTTAAGATCAAAAAGGCGCCGATTTCGCTTATATTATTTACGTGCGTGCCGCCGCAAAGCTCCACGGATTCCGGGCCGTTTTGCCCGTCAATGGTCAGCACGCGCACCACATCGCCGTATTTTTCGCCAAACAGGGCCATGGCGCCCAGTTTTTCCGCTTCCGCGAGGGGCATTTCCCTTGCGGTGACGGGGAGGTCGGCCAGAATGGCGCGGTTGACATCGCGTTCCACGGCGGCCAGTTCTTCCGGTGTCAGGGCGGCAATGTGGGAGAAGTCAAAGCGCAGCCGCCGGGCGTCCACCAGTGAACCGGCCTGCCTGACGTGTGTGCCCAGCACGCGGCGCAGGGCCGCGTGCAGCAGATGGGTGCAGGTATGGTTGCGGGCCGTGCTCTTGCGCAGGTCCGGATCCACGCGCAGGGAAGCCTCACCGCCGGTGTGGATTTCGCCTTTGAGCACCTCCACCTGATGTACCAGAAGATCGGGCGCGGGGCGGTGGGCGCACAGCACACGGGCTTCTCCGGAGGCAAGGCGCATCAGGCCCGCGTCTCCGCACTGCCCGCCGCCTTCTCCGTAAAAGGGGCTGCTGCTGGTCACGGCATAGCCGCTCTCGCCTTCGCCCAGGCTGGAAACAGGCTCGCCTGCGGCATTGAGCAGGGCGGTCAGGGGGCTTTGGGCCTCAAGGCCCTCATAGCCGGTGAAAACACAGGTGATGCCCGCATCCCGCAGAGGCTTGAAAAGATCTTTGCTATCAGCGGTCTGGCCGAGCAGGCCGCCTTTTTTCTGGCTTTCGCGGGCGCGGCGGCGCTGCGCGGCCATATGGCTTTCAAATTCGGCGGAATCCACGCTGAAACCGCGTTTTCCGGCCACATCGGTCACAATGTCCAGAGGGAAGCCATAGGTATCGTACAGGCGGAAGCAGAACTCGCCGGAAATGCGCGTGCTGCCCGCCTTGGCAAGAGAGGCAAGCTCTTCTTCCAGCAATTCCAAGCCCTTTTGCAGGGTGAGGGAAAAACGCTGCTCCTCCTCGTGCACGGCGCGCTCAATGAAATCCGCCTGTTCCGGCAGTTCGGGATAGGCTTCGCCCATGACTTCCGTGACCTTGCGGGCCACCTTGTGCATGAAAGGCTCGTTGACGCCCATGAGGGTGGCAAAACGCAGGGCGCGGCGGATGAGGCGGCGCAGAACATAGCCCCGGCTCTCGTTGGAGGGCAGCACTCCGTCAGCGATGAGAAAGGCCGCAGAACGGCTGTGGTCGGCGATGACGCGCAGGGCCGTGTCCACATCGTTGCTGTCCGGCGGGCTGAAACTGTAGGTCACGCCAGCCAGGGAGGCCGCATGCTGGATGATGGCCTGAAAAAGGTCGCAGTCAAAGTTGGAGAGCTTGCCCTGGGCCACTGCCGCCATGCGTTCCAGACCCATGCCCGTATCAATGTTGGGATGGGCCAGGGCCACACGCGAGCCGTCTGCGGCCTGATCAAACTGGGTGAAAACAAGGTTCCAGATTTCCAGAAAACGGTCACAGTCACACCGGCCGATGCCGCAGTCCGGGCCGCAGGCCAGGGCTTCGCCCTGATCCACATAGATTTCCGAACAGGGGCCGCAGGGGCCGGTGTCGCCCATGGTCCAGAAATTGTCTTTCTCGCCCATGCGCACAATGCGTTCGGGGGCGATTCCGGCCAGTTCCTGCCAGAGGGAGGCGGCTTCCTCATCGTCCCGGAAAACGGTGATCCAGAGTTTTTCTTTGGGCAACTCCATGTCTACAGTCAGAAATTCCCAGGCCATGGCAATGGCGTCGCGCTTGAAATAATCGCCGAAGGAGAAATTGCCCAGCATTTCGAAAAACGTGTGGTGGCGGGCCGTGCGCCCCACATTTTCCAGATCGTTGTGCTTGCCGGACACCCGCAGGCATTTCTGGCAACTAACGGCACGGGCATAGGCGCGCCTTTCCTCGCCGAGAAAAAGTTTTTTGAACTGCACCATGCCCGAATTGGCAAAAAGCAGGCTCGGGTCGTCAGGGGGCACAAGCGGCCCTGAACGGACGATCTGGTGCTGGTGGCGCTGGAAAAAATCAAGATAGCGGCGGCGGATTTCCTGGGCGGTGAGCATGGGCTGCGGCTCCGTTACATAAAGACGCCCCCGCACGGCAGGGGCGAGAAAAAAGTCCTAGTCGTAGGCCGGGGGCTGGCCCTCGTCCATTTCTTCTGCGGTGGGGGTGAACTCTTGCGGGTGCATGCCGAGAAATTCCACTACCTTGGCTTCGATTCTGGAGCGCAGGTCAGGGGTTTCGTCCAGCAGGGCGCGGACCTTTTCTCTCCCCTGCCCCAGCTTTTCTCCGTCAAAGGCGAACCATGAGCCGCTCTGGTCGATGATTTTGGCTTCCACGCCGATGTCCAGGAGCTCGCCCGCGCGTGAGATGCCCTGCCCGTACAGGATGTCAAAGAGGGCGCTGCGAAAGGGGGGGGCCACCTTGTTTTTGACCACCTTGACGCGGGTGCGTGAGCCGAAGGATTCTTCTTTGTCCTTGAGGGTCTGGATACGCCGGATGTCCATGCGGACGGAAGAATAGAACTTGAGCGCGTTGCCGCCGGTGGTGGTTTCGGGGCTGCCGTAGCCCATGGTGCCGATTTTCATGCGGATCTGGTTGATGAAGACCACCGAGGTGCGCGATTTGTGGATGGTGCCCGTCAGGCGGCGCATGGCGTGGGACATGAGGCGGGCATGCCCCCCCACCTGGGTTTCGCCGATGTCGCCTTCCAGCTCGGCCTGGGGGATGAGGGCCGCCACGGAATCGATGACCACCAGATCCACCGCGCCGGAACGCACCAGCATGTCGGCAATGTCCAGAGCCTGTTCGCCGTAGTCGGGCTGGGCAATGATCAGGTCGTCGGTATTGACGCCCAGGCGGCGGGCATAGCCCACGTCCAGAGCATGCTCCGCGTCCACAAAGGCGCAGGTGCCGCCCTGTTTCTGGCATTCGGCAATGATGTGCAGGGTCAGGGTCGTCTTGCCCGAGGATTCCGGGCCGAAAATTTCCGTAACGCGCCCGCGCGGGATGCCGCCAACGCCCAAGGCCAGATCAAGGCCGATGGAACCCGTGGGAATGACGGGAATGTTGACGTGAGCCTCGTCAGAGAGCTTCATTACCGCGCCCTTGCCGTACTTGCGCTCAATGGTCGCAAGCGCGGTTCCCAGAGCTTCGGCGCGGGCGTCCAGGGGATTTGGGGCCGCTTTTTTGGCCATGATGGTACTCCGTATGGATAGTTTCCAAGCACAACAGCATACCAGAGGACATGCCGCAAGGCAAATGGAAGAATGGTGCCCGTACGGTGGGAATTGACAGAACAGGCGGGCATGGCATAGGTATGCTGCGTCTGCCTTTGCCGGTGCATGCCCCCCCCCTCGCATGCCTGCCTTCTTGGCGGCCCGGCAATTTGGCAACCCGGCGCGGAGCGTGGCGCAGTCTGGTAGCGCACCTGCTTTGGGAGCAGGGGGTCGCTGGTTCGAATCCAGTCGCTCCGACCATTTTTTCGGCGCTTGCCAGTAACTGGCAGGTGCTTTGAACGGGCAATCCGCGCCCTGGAAAATACTATCGAGTGGCGTGTTTCCCCCCTGCGCCCGCTTGGCGAACCGCAACAGAAACGGCCGTGCCGAGCGCTACAACCGGACAGCGCATTTTGGCTGGCTGCATCAGCACATCTTCAAATTCTGGAGAAAATGCAGGAGATTGCCACAATGTGGCCCTGCGTTATGCGATGAAGGTTTGATATGGGGTATCGGCGTACCCCATCCATGAAATCGAAGCAGGCGGCACAGGCTGTTTTTGATTGCGGCCAAAAATGGGAAGATTACAAAACTTCTTTCGAGGGGTTTTGTGATCTGTGCGTATCCGCCCTTCTTTTTATAGCTTACAGCGACACACCAAAGTTGAAGGCATCCTTACATAACGGGTTGGCCTGTTACTGCCCGGCGTCAAATGCGCCGCCAGCCAGCACCTGCCCAAGATTTTCCCATCCAAGGAAGCCGAGAAAAGCATGACAGTAGTCCATGACGGGCTTCCAGCTATCTGCGCTGTCACCTTCAGCACATGAAAAGTGCGCATTTTTTTAGGGTTTGCATAGCTGGGATTGTATTCAGCAACGGCGAAAAGGCGGTCAAATACTGTTTTCAACTGACCGGATATCGCCCAGTAGTATATGGAGGAAACCAGGACAACCATGTCGGCATCTTTGTATGCAGGACAGATTTTTTACCATATCACCCTTATGTATACAGGGATTGGCAGTGTCCTGGTCACTTTTTACACAACCCAGACAGCCGTAGGTGTCCATTTTTTGTAAATTGAAGCGGGCAAAGACTGTATGACAGGAACTATTTCGTCTTCTGTAAAAGCATCAAAAATATGGAAGTATTTCCTTTAATACAGAGAATTTCTCTAAGGATAATGATATTCATAGTTATTCTTGCTCTGAAGTTGTAACAATATATGTTTTAACGTCAGTTTTCTGAAGAAAGAATGCATTGATATATTCCTACAATGATTGCTTAAGATGGCGACTGACCATCATTTCCAGTTCCTCATCCGTGGAGGAACGCAGGATGTCGTCAATATCTTTCAGGACGCGGCGTTTTTCTTCTGTGTCAGTATTGGAAAAACGGTAGTTGAGCGAATTCAGGTAATGGATGCCGTCATAGAAGGTATCTATGGTCAGAGCCTTCAGAACTACCTGAAGTTCTTCTATTTTTTCCCGTTCTGATGCCTCAATGAATTCATTCCGCGTTTTCATTTCCGCCAGTGGGGTATTAGGGAAGACCGTCATGCCTGTCGTGGTGATCCGCTGCGGGTGCACTTGATTGAACATCCGTGCCGTGGCTTCACCGCTGGCGATTCCCATGCCCTTGCCGCCCATGCCGATAATGTAGAACGTGGTATATGTTATTCCCGCCTCATCCAGCCGCAGCAGTTGTTCTACAGTTTCGGAAGCGGAATGCCCCTTGTTCATGAGCGAGAGAACGGCGTCGTTGCCATTTTCCGTGCCGATATAGAGATGACTCAGTCCAAGACCGCAAAGTTCGCGTAATTCCGCCGTGCTCTTGTTCGCAATGTCGTCAATACGGCTCTGCATGCTTACGCGTGCAAAGTGCGGAAAATGCTTGCGCAGTATGGCAATGTATTTTTTCAGTTTTCCGGCAGGCAGGGCAAAAGGGTTGGAGCCGGTCATATAAATGGCGGTGTTGTCGGGGAAAAGCGGTTTTTTGACGAGAATTTCCTGCTCCAACTGGTCGGGGGTGACTGCCATAAAGGGGTAGCCCCGCGACACATAGCAGAAGCGGCATTTATTATAGGTGCACCCCTGCGTTGCTCGTGGCAGGAAGGCATAGGCCTCCTGTGGAGGCCGCATAGGCTGTTCGGTAAATTCCATGTGAAGTGTCCCCCCTTTTTCGTAAAATGCTGTTTGACACTTTTTTAGTAATTACTAAAAAAGTGTCAAGACCGCTTTCTTTTTTTGAACGGAGTGACGCCGGAAAGGCTACATTTCGTGGGAGCGTGGCGGCAGTATACGCACTGCGTGGGCGGCAACAGCCTCCAACTCGGATGGGAAAGGCCGCCTCTGGCTTGAATGGACAGACATTCAAGCAGGGCGCTGAGTGCTCCGGCCAAGGCGGAATATCTGTGTCCGGAGGGATTTGACCATCCTGGACGGCCTGCCGGAGTTTGCCGGCGAACATTTCCTTTGTGCTATTTCACAGAGCCAGCTTGCAGCAATGATAGGCTCCACACAACAGGGCAGGGCATCGTGTGGTTTTGCGCAATCCGATGCCCCTGATACTCACATTTATGGAAGGGGCGGACAGCCATTCCTGAAAAGGCCGGAGTATTTTTTTGTGCGAAAATACCTTGAAAAGTGTGGGCAGGCTGTGCTGCAGGTGAGCGATTGCGGCAGTTTTTGGCTGGGTCTCCCCGTCTGCGGACAGCCTTTCAAATCGCTTCGCGGTATAGGCGGCGCAAACTCCGCGAAGCGGGACTTGCGCCGCTGTTTGGGCAATGCAAAAAGCCGGACTTCTCCGGCTTTTTGCATTGTTGTGGAGTCAGGCTACATGGCGGAGCCGGAGGCTGCGCGCTGCATTTTGACTTCGACCTTTTCGGTCAGGCTGGAATAGTATTCGCGCAGGATGACGAGCACTTCGTCACGGCCAAAGTGATCCGGCACTTCCGCGCCTTCGGAGAGCATCTTGCGCAGCTTGGTGCCGGACAGGATGACGCGGTCTTCCTTGCCGTGCGGGCAGGTGCGCATGCTGGCCATGCCGTCGCACTTGGTGCAGTAGAAGGTCCAGTCAATGTTCAGGGGCTGGCACAGCAGGCGCTTGCCTTCTTCGGCGGGGGTGGGAATCTTGCGGAAGATTTCCTGGGCTTCAAACATGCCGTAGAAGTCGCCCACACCGGCATGGTCACGGCCAACAATGAGGTTGTTGATGCCGTAGTTCTGGCGGAAGGTGGCGTGCAGCAGAGCTTCCCTGGGACCGGCGTAGCGCATGTCCAGAGGATATCCGGCCTGGATGATATGTTCTTTCACAAAGTACTTGTCCACCAGGGTGTCAATGCACTTCACGCGCACTTCGGCGGGGATGTCGCCGGGCTTGAGCGAACCCACCAGAGAGTGGATGACCACGCCGTCGCACACTTCCACGCCGATCTTGGCCAGATATTCGTGCGAGCGGTGCATGGGGTTGCGCAACTGCAGGGCGGCAACCTTCTGCCAGCCGCGTTCGTCCATTTTGGCACGCAGTTGGGCGGGGGTCATGTACACGCCGGGGAACTTGGTGGGGAATTCACCCTGGGAGAGCACTTTCACCGGACCGGCGATATTGTATTCCTGCTGGGCCAGAACCATTTTCACGCCGGGATGGTCTTCGGGGGCCACTTCCCAGAATTTTTCGGAGTCAGGGCCGGAACCCTTGAACACCAGTTCGCATTCCCATTTCTTGTCGGCCTCGGTCATTGCATAGATTTCTTCCAGCTTCATGGTGGCCATGACTTCGCCCTTGCGCACCAGGGCAACTTCTTCGCCCACCTTGAGGCTCTTGGCGTCAGCGGCAGAAACGTCCAGCGTGACCGGCAGGGGCCAGAAGGTTCCGCAGGTCAGGGTCATTTTTTCGCACACGCTCTTCCAGTCGGCCTTTTTCATGAAGCCGCTGAGGGGCGAAAAACCGCCAATGCCCATCATGATCAGGTCGCCCTTGGCGCGGGAAGAGATCTCGATCTGCTTCAGGCCTGCGGCTTTTTTCTTCTCGTCTTCCAAGGCTTTGCCTTCCAGAAGGCAACAGACCAGACCTTTGCCGCCATGAGGCGCTACCAGTTTGGACATCGCGAAAACCTCCGTTTTTTGGGTTGTGGACTCCACCCCTGAGCTGCAGGGGGAGAGTGCTTTCTGTCCCATCTTGTGAATAATCGAACAAAAAGTCAACAGGTAAGAAAAACTTTCTGTGGTCTGACGCAAAAAAATTTCTGTTTCCGGTACGGGAAGCCCTTGGCAGGGCCATGCCGTGCCGCGAAAGTGCGCATGGGCCATGTCAAAAGGGGGGAACCGCTGCTATGCGAGGGCGGGGAGGCAGCCCTGTTGAGCCTCCACGATGCCCGCCGCCAAAACGCGTCCCTGCCGGTCATACACGGCGGCCACCTGCCCCGGCGCGCCCGGAAAGCGCGGCTCATCAAAGGTGATGCGCAGGCGGCTGTCTGCCGTCAGACTTACGCGGGCCGGTACAGGCTGCTGGCGGTGGCGCAGGCGCACCAGCAGTTCCGGAGGCCAGAGCCGGGCGGGCAGGGCCACATTGGCGGGCAGGGTCACGCAGCCCGTGCTGCCCAGCAGGGCGCGCGCCCCCACAACGAGAGCATTGGCTCCCACATCCTTGCCCAGTACAAAAAGAGGTTCGCTGTGGGCAATGCCCAGCCCCTTGCGCTGGCCTTCGGTATAGCGCCACAAGCCTTCGTGGCGGGCAATGGGATATGTATTTCCGGCGCTGTCGGCCAGAAGCACCGGGCCGGGGCCGGGGCGGGGAATGCCCGCAGCCTGCCAGCGCGCTTCCAGAAAGTTTTGGTACGCCCCGGGGCCTGCGCCCGGCGCAAAGCAAATGTCCTGGCTTTCCGGGAGCAGGGGAACGGACAGGCCCGCTCCGGCCACCAGCGCGCGGACTTCATCCTTGCGCAGTTCTTCCAGAGGAAAGAGCGCCCTGCGCAGGCGCTCTCCGGGAACCATGCTCAAAAAGTAGCTCTGGTCCTTGGCGGCGTCTCTGGCGGCGGCCAGCAGGGGGGGGGCGCCGTGCAACGGATTTTCCGCCAGGCGCGCATAGTGCCCTGTGGCCAGATATTCCGCGCCCATATCCTGCGCGGCGTCCAGAAGAGCGCCCCACTTGACGGCGCGGTTGCACAGAATGCAGGGATTGGGGGTTTTCCCCTGGGCGTAGGCTGCGGCAAAGGGGGCCAGCACCTCTCGCTCGAAAACAGTGGTCATGTCCAGCACATGCAGGGGCACGTCCAGAGCGGCGCAGGCTTCGGCCAGCCCCGGCGGTGCGCCGGAGTCCGGCAAAAAAAGGGCATGCAGGGCCAGTATCCTGTAGCCGCGCTGCCGCAACAGCACAAGAGCGCAAAGGCTGTCAACCCCGCCGCTGACAGCCGCAGCAACAACAGGCTTGTGGCGGGAGGCGTTCATGCTCTGCGCATCGGCGGATATTGGCCGTTTTTACAGGATCTGGTTGAGGAACTGGCGCAGCCTGGGGTGGCGCGGCGCGGTAAAGAGGGTTTCCGGGCGGCCCATTTCCACAATCTGCCCCTGATCCATGAAGATCAGGCGGTCGGCCACCGTGCGGGCAAAGCCCATCTCGTGGGTCACGCAGACCATGGTCATGCCTTCTTCGGCCAGATTGACCATGACATCCAGCACCTCGCCGACCATTTCCGGGTCCAGGGCGGAGGTGGGCTCGTCAAAAAGCATGATGGAGGGCTGCATGGCCAGCGCGCGGGCAATAGCCACACGCTGCTGCTGCCCGCCCGAAAGCATGGCCGGGTACACATTGGCCTTTTCGCTGATGCCCACTTTTTTCAGCAGGGTCAGGGCCTGACTGTCGGCCTCTTCGCGCGGCAGTTTGCGCAAATGGCGGGGAGCCAGGGTCAGATTTTCCAGCACGGTCTTGTGGGGGAACAGGTTGAACTGTTGGAAAACCATGCCCACATTCTGGCGCATCTCGTTGATATTGTTGTCATCAGAGTGGATGTCCCTGCCCAGAACCATGATACGCCCCTGGTCAATTTCTTCCAGGCGGTTGATGGAGCGCAGCAGGGTGGACTTGCCCGATCCGGAAGGGCCGATGATGACCACCCGTTCTCCGGAAGAGATGTCCAGGCTCACGTCCTGCAGGGCGGGGAGCGATCCGAAGTACTTCCAGACATTGCTGATGGAGATGATGGGGGAGTTATTTTCCGTCATAGTAGTTCAGTCTGGCTTCCATGATGCTCACGGCCTTGGAAAGCAGGAGGGTGATGATGAGATAGAGGAGGGCCACCGTGGTATAGGTTTCAAAATACAGGTAGGTGGTTCCCACAAAGCTGCGCGCGCGCTGCATGATGTCGGGCACGGCCATGATGGATACCAGCGAGGTGTCCTTGAGCATGGCAATGCATTCGTTGCCCACGGGCGGCAGGATGGTGCGCATGGCCTGGGGCAGCACCACATGCCGCATGGTCTGGAAGTTGTTGAAGCCCAGGGAGCGGGCAGCCTCGCTCTGGCCTTTGCCGATGGCCGTGATGCCCGCGCGGAACACCTCGCCCATATAGGCCCCGTAGCAGAAACTGATGGCCACCACTGCGGAGGTGATGCCGCCCACCTGCACAAAGCGGGACATGGCGTAATAAATGTAAAAAATCTGCACCAGCAGGGGGATGCCCCGGATCACTTCCACATAGGTGGAGGCAATGAGATTGATGACGCGGTTGCGGGAAATGCGCCCCAAGCCGGTGAGCAGCCCCAGCGGGACGGCACAGCAGATGGAAAGCAGGGTGATCTTGAAGGTGATCAGGATGCCGTCGGGCAGATAGAGCAGAATGCGCAGATACGGGTCGGGCCAGAGCAGGCAAAGGGTAAACAGGGCGGAAACGGCACCGATGAGGGCGATGGACCATGCGTTGATCAGTCGCCATTCGCGCGGATCGGGGATGGAGGCCCCGTCCGTGACCATGATGATGTTGCCCTTGCTGCCGTCTTTTTGGTCGTGCATCGTTGTCCTTTGTGCCTGGATTATGACCGCCGACAAAACGCGCTGGCGGCAAAAGAGTGCAGGCCGGTGCGGGGAGCTTGCTGTTTTTTCGGCGGCGTCTGCGTGGGGTGCGCAGACGCCGCCGGGTTCGGGATATTTTTGTGGTGGTTGCGGCTACTTGCCGAGCCACTTTTCGGCAATCCGGTCAGCCTCGCCGGATTCCTTCACGGCCTTGATGCCCTTGTTCAGCTTTTCCACCAGATCCTTGCGGCCCTTGCGCACGGTGAAGCCGTAGTATTCCTTTTCTTCGGTCTTGAACGAAATGTTCAGCTTTCCTGCGGTATCGGGTTTTTTGTTCACATAGTACAGGGCCACGGGGGCATCGCAGATAACGGCGTCAATACGCCCGCCCAGCATGTCCTGAACGGCCAGGCCCACGTCGTCGTATTCCTTGATGTCGGCGCCGGATTCGCTCTTGCGCAGCACAAAAATTCCGGTGGTGCCGATCTGGCCGCCCACCTTCTGCCCCTTGAGATCCTTGAGGCTGGTGATGGACTTGCCGATGGGCAGCACCACGGCCTGCACCACTTCATAGTAGGGATCGGAAAAGTCGAACTGCTGCTGACGCTCGGGGGTGATGGTCACCGAGGAGGACACGATGTCGTACTGCCCTGTGGCCACGCCGCCGAAGATGCCGTCCCATGCGATGTTGCGCACTTCCACCTCAAAGCCCGCGGCTTTGGCAACGGCGCGTACGAAGTCAAAAGAAAAGCCTTCGGGCTGCTTGTCGGCGCTGAGCATTTCCATGGGCGGCCAGGTGCAGTCGCCGGCCACAACGTATTTTTCGGCGGCCACGGCCTGTCCGCAAAGGAAGACACAGAGCGTCAGGACGAGAAACATGGAGCGGAACATGGAGCCTCCTTGGGGTAAAGTGCTGTTGCGTCCGGCGGCCTGCCCGCATGGCAGGCCGCACAGAAGAGTTTTGTGTTTAACGTTGGATGTGCCTTGCGTCAAGTTTCCCTGCTGGCGGAACCAGGGCGGACGCGCCCGTACAGGCGCCTTCCCGCATTCCTTGCCGGAGATTCTGGTGAAGCGCCTGCCGGACGGGGCTGTCAGTTGCCGTATATGCGGTCCTGATACTGCCGCAGCATGAACTCGCGCCCTCCCCTGAAGTTCAGGGTTCCGGAAAATTCGGCGAATTTCGCGGCCCAGGCCTTTTCAAGGCCGAGGGCCACGGCATAGGGCAATACTCTGGTGAATTCCTCCGGCGTGCGTTCCGGAGGGTTGAGCGTATTGAGCCGCGAGGCTTCGGCTGTGCCGATGTACATGGCGAAACCCCGGATTTTGTCCGTCAGTTCCGTGCATTCCTGGGTGGGCTGCTTCATGATGGGCACAAAGAGCGTCGGCAGCAGGAGCGAGGTCATGAGAGCGGCAAGCGTGGAGGGGGCGAGAGCTTGGCAAAAAGCCCAGGTCAGTCCCCCTGCGAAAAAATAGCCCGTCAGATACTGCAAGACCTTCAGAGCGGCGCGGAGCGCGGCGGCCAGGCTGCCCGTCCGCCAGCGCAGGAACGCAAAAAGCAGAATATATGCGGAAAGGCGCGGCCCCAACCAGGAGCGCATGAAGGCGTATCCGGGGTAGTCCTCAAACCCGAAGGCCACAAGAACCAGATCATAAAAAAGGATTGCGGGCGTCAGAAGGCAGAATGCGGAGAGCGCGGCAATGGTGGCGATGCCCATTTCCCGCCAGGTCATCCAGGTCTGGTGCAGCCTGCGCACAGTGAAGTGCCAGAGCACGGAGGTGCCGGAGGCGATACTCAGCACGACAAAAGCCATGGCGACATCGCCCGTGAAGCTGATCCAGAAAATGCCCAGAACCAGCATGGTCAGCCCATAGGCCGCCGCATGCATCTGCGCGACGGTGGCAAAGCGCAGACTCCACAATGAGCGAAACCGGGAGGCCAGGGCGGTGTAGGCCGCGGCGCGGGCGGCGGTGTATGTTCTGGCGGCATGATGGTCCAGTTGCAGGGCGTTTTTTCCGCCAGGAAACAGATGCTCCACGGCGGCCTGCTCGTCCGTGAGGAGGCCTGCCGGTTTTTTGTCTGTGCGCTCCAGAAGATAGGGGTCCTTGCGGGAACCCGAACCGCTGAGCCGGAGAGCCTTTTGCACGGCCAGGCTCATGATGACCGACGTAAAGCCCGCTGTGGTGAGGCTCGCCGCATGCATGATGTAGTTCACAGCGCCGGGGGACAGCAGGAAACCGTCCGCGAGCTTCGGGGGATGGAACAGGGGGATCACAAGGCCCCTGACGGGATCCCGGCCGAATTTGTACCAGAAGGCGAAACACAGGAGAGCGACAGCGGCTGCCGCGCACCAGAGAGCCAGAGAGAGTGTTCGCTGCATGTCCAGCGAGGCGTCGGGAGTCACAAATCCCCTGTCCCAGCGCACGCGAAACAGAAAATGCTCGCCGCGCTCCATCGGCTGTGTGCCGATGAACAGCGCCCGCCCCCTTTCTAACACCTTCTGGAGTACCGGCTTGTGCCCCACAGTTTCGTGCCCCAGACGGGACGACATCTCCCTGAAAGAAGCGCCTTCGGGCAGTTGCACGATGGCGACCACCGAGACGGGCTCCGGAGAATACTGCACTCCCCAGGCGAGAGAGTCGTGGTCTTCCCGGAAGAGGATATTGTCCCTGACGGTATAGTATACCCGGTAGGTGTAGGGGCCGGGACCCTGCGCGGTCAGAACCGCCGCGGTCTTGCCCTTGTGCTCGTGCGACTCTTTTCCGTCGATGGACGTTATGAAAATTTCCGCGGTCGGCTCCATGACAAAGGGGGAATGACTGGCGTAGAGCCTGCCCGGCGAAGGACCCCAGTCAAGGGTTTGGTGCGAAATTTTGTATTCCTCCATCGCGGTGATGGTGCCGTCTTTGTTCACAGAAAAAAAGATCGTCAATTTTGGGCCCGAGGCTGTCTTCCCCGCAGATCTCCGGGGACTTTCCTCCGCTGATGCCAAGGCGGGAAGAATCATGAGCGAAGCAAGCCCGAGTATGACAGGAAGCAGGAAAGCGGCAGCGGTTCTCATGGGTTTTTTCCGTCCGCCGGACGGGCGTTGCTTTTCGGCGCAGTCTTCTCTTCTGGCGGGGAGAGCCACGTCCGCAGGCAGTTTCCCAGTTCTTGCGGGTCAACGGGCTTTGTCAGGTGGGCGTTCATGCCCGCGGCCAAACTCTTGTCAATATCTTCCTGCAGCACATGGGCCGTCATGGCGATGACAGGCAGGGTATGCCCCTGCTTTCTGATCGCCTTAGCGGCGTCAAGTCCGTCCATGACAGGCATCTGGATATCCATGAATACGCAGGCGAAATCTTTGGTGGGCAGCAAATCCAAGGCTTCCTGACCGTTTTCCGCCAGTGTGACCTCGATTCCGTACTCCTCGAGAATTGCCTGTATCACTTCCTGATTGATGAGATTGTCCTCGGCCACCAGAATTTTTGTGCCGGAAAAGTCCGGTTTTTCCGGCGCTTCTTTTCCGGCGTCCGCTGCCCCGGCTGCGGGGTCGCCTTCGGGCAGGCTGAGGCGGAAGCTGAAGGTGCTGCCTTGGCCCAACGCGCTTTGCAGGCTGATCTTGCCGCCCATGCACTCCACCAGCAGTTTGGAAATCATCAGCCCCAGACCTGTGCCGCCGTATTTGCGCGTGGTGGAGGTATCGGCCTGTGCGAAGGGTTTGAAGAGATTGGCCGCCTGCTCCGGCGAAAGGCCGATGCCCGTGTCCCTGACTTCAAAGGCGATATGGCGCGCGTTTTCCGCTTCCGGCATGTCGCCCGGATCAGTGATGGTCAGGTGTACGGAGCCGTGCTCGGTGAATTTGATGGCGTTGGAGCAGAGGTTGAGCAGCACCTGGGTCAGGCGCAGGCGGTCGCCTGTCAGGAGGCGGTCTGCCAGTTGGGGAGCCAGAAGAACGCGAAATTCCAGTCCCTTGGTCACTGCCTGATGGGTGAGCATGTCGTGCAGGGATTGCGTGATTTCGCCGAGGGTAAAAGGCAGCTGTTCCAACTCCAGGCGGCCCTGCTCGATTTTGGAAAAATCAAGAATGTCGTTGATGACCCCGAGCAGAATGGAAGCCGAGGACTGCACCTTGCCCAGCAGTTCGTTCTGGCGGGGAGAAAGCGGGGTTTCCCGCATCAGATGGGTCAGCCCCAGAACGCCATTGAGAGGCGTGCGTATTTCGTGGCTCATGCGGGCCAGAAAGTCGCTTTTGGCCCTGGCGGCCTGCTCTGCCGCTTCCTTGGCCTGCATGAGCACGCTTTCTGTATGCTTTTGCTGGCGCAGATCGCGGATATAACTGAGCAGGCATCTCTCCCCTGACTGGGTGATGATGATGTGGGTGATTTCGCAGGGCAGTGTTTCCCGGGGAAAACGGCCAAGCGTGACCTCCTCGCGCCAGACGGTGGACATGGGGGCGGTAAAAAAATGGTTTGCCAGCGCGGCGAATGTTTCCTGCGGATACCATCCCGGTCCGGGCGTGTCGTCCGGCCCGAGACCCAGCAGGGAGCGTGCACCTTCGCTCACCATGAGAACGCGCTCGCAGGTCCAGAGCACATACCCGTCCAGCGAGGCGCGGAAAACCGCCTGGGTGACGATTTCCAGGTCGCGTTTGCGGGAGGCATCGGCCTTGAGCTTGTCGGTGTTGGCATAAAGCTCGCTCAGGTGGAGGCTGAAGGTGTCCAGCATCTGCGTGATGTCCACCAGTTCCCTGATATGCACGGCAATGGGGGGCATGGCGAGATCGCCGTTCCGGAGGGCGGCCAGCTTGTGCGAGGCCCAGCGGATGGGGCGGACAAGCAGCAGGTGGGCCAAAACGTGGTAGAGCAACAGAAAGACAGCAAGCACGGCCGCCAGAATCAGAAAAGAGCGCCATACGCTGTGGGCCTTGGCCGAAATGGACTCCAGAGCGCTGAACGTGGAGTCCGAAGTGACCATGGACACATGATCCCGTATTTCCCGCAGCGCCAGATCCGTTTCCTGCCACTGGGCGCGGGCGTCATTCTGCTGCACCTCAATACCGCGCAAAAGGGTCAGACGGCTGCTGTTGGCCTGCCGGAGCGCGGCAAGGCTCTCCGTGAAGAGCTGCGCATTGCGCCCGGAATGTTTTTTGCTCATGTCCCGCAGTTGCGCTTCTTCCGCTTCCACAAGCTCCGCTTCTTTTGCCGCCCTGAACTCCGCGGGGTTGATCCGGGCCAGCGAGCGGCGCAGGATCCCTGTCAGGGCAAGGCTGTCCCCGTTTCCGGGAGTCAGCCGTATCAGGGTCATGAGAATTTCCTGCCGCCGCGCTTCCAGCAGTTCCAGTTCCCGCAGACTGGCCTCGATCTTGTCCTTGCAGGCGTTCAGCGCCTGATTCTTTTTCGCGATCCGGCGCAGGGTGATCTGGAAGTCGCTGTGGGCGTACAGCACCGATTCCGAAGTCAGGGCGTCCACTTCCACCCGCACGTTGCGGCGTTCTTTCCGGCTCGTGCTGGCGTAGGTCATGGCGACCAAGTGACGCAGGGCCTCAAGGTTGGAGAGGGTTTTCTGGGCTTCGGCAAAGTCGGGCAGCCATTTTGTGCGGCTCACCAGTGCCTCTTTCTCGATGGCAGCGATGTTGTTGAGGGTCTGCCTGCCCAGAAAAAATATTGCAAGGCACAGCAATGTCAGCCCACAAAGCTGGAGCGTGTGGATGCTCCAGCACTTTGGGGGAGACGGCTGCGATTCGGGTACTGTGCGTGACATGCGGGGCCTGCGCTGTGAGGGGTGCGTGTTGTTGACCGCTCGCGCATCGCGTCAACGGTCGGGATATATCAGTAAATGCTGAAGGTAAAATACTTTCTGTTAATGGTATTGTAGGTTCCGTTTTTGCGCAGTTCCATGATGGCGTTGTTGAGGCTGTCGCGCAGGGCTGTCAGCGAGGGGTGGAGCACAATGCAGCCTTCGCCCATGTGTGGCATGATAACCGGCTCGCCCGTGATCTCCAAGTCGGCGTTTTCTTCGGTTTTGAGGGTATAATAGCCGGTAACGCCGTCAATGAACGCCAAGTCGGCTTTTTTTTGCTTCACTGCGGCAAGCACTTCATCTGAAGTATGCAGGCGCACAACGCGTTCCGAAGGAACGCCGAGTCCTTTCAGGCCTTCCTCCTGTATCGTGCCTTTCTGAACAGCGATGGATTTCCCTTCCATGGAAAACTCCTGCGTGTTGCTGTTGCTGACCAACGTCACGAAAATACTGTTGGAGCGGAAATATCTTTCTGTGAAAATGACGTGCTTGAGGCGTTCTTCCGTCCTGACCATGCCAGCAACGGCGATGTCGACCTTGCGGGCGGTGATGGAGGGAATCATCTTGTCAAAGGGAATGATGACGAATTGACAGTCGCGGCCTATCTGGCGGCAGAGGGCTTCGGCTATATCTGCATCAAAGCCGGTCAGCTTGCCCGTATCCTCATCGATATAGGTAAAGGGAGGATAGGGCACATCCACGGCAATACGCAGAGGGGGCGTTTCGGCGGCATGCGCCGTAAAGGCGACCAGAGTCATCACCAACAGGCAGCAGAGCGCGTACACGGCTTTTTTGCGCCAAGAGACCTGTTTCGTGCGGACGGAAGGCAGAAAAGATACGGGCATGATATTTCCTCAAATGGGGGGCAGCGTAACACCGCTTTTCTTCAGTAAACGCTTACGGGAAAATATTTCCTGTTGATGGCCTGGAATTCGCCGCTGGCGCGCAGGGAGAGGATGGCTTTGTTCAGAGAGTCGCGCAGATCTTTCAGGGAGGGGTGCAGCACCACACAGGAACCATCGTCAAGGCTCACGGGGTCTCCCACCACTTCCAAGCCCGAGCCTGCCTCTGTGCGCAGATAGCTGAAGGCAGGCAGGCCGTCCACAAAGCCGAGATCCACTGTGCCGACCTTGATGGCCACAAAGACTTCTTCAACATTTTTCATGGACACGATGCGGTTGGTCCGAGCGTATGTTTTTTTCAGATAGTCTTCCAAGTTGGTGGAGCTCTGGACGGCAATGTTTTTTCCCCGGATGTATCCGTCCTGATTTTTCCCCGAAAGGCCAAGAAAAACTGTGCTTGTGCGGAAGTACTTTTCAGTAAAAATCACGCTTTTTTCCCGTTCCGGGGTTCTGACCATACCGGCCACGCCCAAGTCAATGTTCCCTGCCACAATTTCGGGAATGATCTCGTCAAAAGGTACTGCCCGGATGACGCATTGGCGCTTGATCTGGCGGCAGAGGGCTTCGGCCATGTCAACGTCAAAGCCGGTCAGTTTGCCGGTGCTTTCGTCCGTATAGGCAAAGGGAGGGTAGGGAGAGTCCACGGCCACGCGCAGGGGAGGGCTTCCGAAGGCGGGGGCGGCGCAGAGAAGGGCTGTGAGCAGAAGGAACAGGCGCATACGTTCTCCTTTGGGGGCTGACAAAAGGTGCGCTGGCGCAATGGTCGCGCGGCAGAAAAACTTCTGCTTACGTCTCCTGCCAGGTATTGCCCGGCGACGGCTCATCGTCGTCATTCTTGCCCGCTCCGGAAGAATCCTGCGCCCAGGAAGGGGGCTGCGGGCGGGGGGCGGGCGGCTCCATGTCGGATTCTTCCCGCAGGGCCTGTTGCAAAAACCAGTCTTCGCGGATGCGCCAGGAGGCAGCCGCCGTATAGGCCGGTGAGGAATAGCCCACAGAAAGCACCAGGGTGCGGCGCGCATGCTCCTGAAGGCGGATGAGCAGCGGGGTGAAATCGGCATCGCCCGAGAGGATGATGAATTCGTCAAAGTGCGTGGTGTGGGAAAGGTCGTCCATGCAGTCCATGACCAGATGGATGTCTGTGCTGGTTTTGCCGCGCGAGGTCAGGGGCGGGCAGTCCACCACCTGAAAGGCGCTGCGGATGAATTGCGGAATTCCTGATACCGCTGGGGGTTCAGGTAGCAGGTGCGCTTCAGGATGCGGCGGCGTACGCCTTCGCCATACAGGATGCGCAGGGCATGGTTTTCCAGCCAGCGTACCCAGCGGTAGGGCGCAGAGCCGAAGTTGCGGGCCGCTTCGGGGTCGGCCTCCAGAAAACGGGTATAGATATTGTCAAAATCCACATACAAGGCACTGTATACTTCGTCAAAACCGGTAAATTTCGCCATGCGATCTCCACATACAGAACTTCAAAATATTGCGAAAGGCAGCATACTGCACGCAAAGGAGCAAGGCAAGCCTTGTCGCGCTTGCCATTTCGGGCTGCGCAAGGTATAGACGCTGCCGCCGACTTTCCGGAAACAGCGCCACGCGCTGCCCGCAGTCGGCATATTTTTCGGGAGGAAAATCGGGACGGTGCGCGCATATCTGGCAGCAACAAAGGCCGGCATCAGGCGGCTCGGGGAGCGCGCGCAAAGCATCTGGCGCAATCCCCCGGAAAATCTGTGGTTTTCCTGCCTGTTCTGGTCCTTCTGGTTCTCTCTGGCCAGTTTTCCCGTAGGCTACGGCATGCGGGAAGTCATGCCCCTTGTCTGTCTTCTCTTTCTTGTGCCCTACTGGCGCGATAACTGGCACAAAAGCGTCTGGCGCAGGCTGGATGCGCGCTTTCTGTTTTATTGTTTCTGGGGCATGGTGCTCATCGGCATTGTTTTTTCCGAAAATGTGGTCACGTCCCTGCTCCATGCCGGAACAGGCATCAACAAGGGCTTTCTGCTGCCCTTCATTGCCATGGAGTGCGTGCGGGAAGAAAAAGACCTCCGCAGGCTGGTCTGGGCCTGTGCGCTGGCCTGCTTCTGGCAGGGGTTGGACGGCCTTTATCAGGCCTTCACCGGGGCGGACTTTGTCATGGGCTACGACATCAGAGGCGGACGCCTCACAGGCAGCCTCGGGGACTATACTGTGGGCAATTATATCGCCCTGGCGCTCATTCCCGCCTTTGCCCTGTGGTTTGTGTTGCGCCAGTTGCTGCCGCGCCCTGCGGCGGCCCTGCTCTGGTGCGCCACGCTCTGGCCGGCCTTTTTTCTGCTGGCAGGAGCGGCCAGCCGCAGTGCGGCTCTGGCTGTGGCCGCAGCCCTGGGGCTGTGGCTGCTTCTGGCGGGCGGGCAGCGGCGCTGGCTGCTGGCGCTCTGTTCCGGAGGAGCGCTGGCGCTGGTTCTGGCTTTTCAGGGCAGGCTGCATCTGGCGCAAGTCGCGGGCGACGGCCGCTGGAGCCTCTGGAATCTGGGCTGGAAAGTTTTTCTGGAGCATCCCTGGCTGGGAGCCGGGGCCGGGCGCTACAACGAGGCTTTCCGCCAGTTGGGACTGACGCCGGAAAAGGATGTCATCACCATCTCTCACCCGCACAATATATTTCTGGATATGCTTTATGCGCACGGCCTGGTGGGCTTTGCTCTGGGCATGGTTTTTCTGGCAGGCTTTCTGCTCTGGGGCTACAGGCGCATCCGGCCGGCCCTGCGCGCCGAACTGGCGGGGG
>ERZ773099.1192-NODE-1192-length-19698-cov-9.119737_pt1 | contig 19698 bp, 18 predicted proteins | sample MGYA00511120_ERZ773099 | MGnify/ENA primary metagenome ERZ773099 (study PRJEB29015, sample SAMEA2738012) | human oral metagenome | biome: human oral; feature: human-associated habitat; material: dental | place: China | collected 2104 ...
ACACCGACTGGGCGTTGTCGGTGACGGGGCCGTAGGAGTCGACGGCGATCGTCACCGGCCCCATCCCCAGGAAGCCGAACGCGACCAGCCCGAACGCGAACACCGCGGGGGCGAGCATGATCTGGTCCAGTCCCTGCAGCGAGATGAGGAAGCTCAGGCCCATCAGGCCCGTGATCGCCAGGCCGATCCAGTAGGCCGAGAAATTGCCTGCAACCAGCCCGGAGAGGATGTTCAGCGACGCCCCGCCCTGGTTGGACGAGACCACCACCTCGCGGGTGTGGCGGGCGTTCGTGGAGGTGAACACCTTCACCAGCTCCGGGATCAGGGCCCCGGCGAGGGTGCCGCAGCTGACGATCAGCGACAGCTTCCACCACAGCCCATCCGGCAGAGCGCCGATCAGCGCCGCGGAGGTGCCGAAGGTGCAGGCGATGCACAGCAGCGACGTCAGCCACACCAGCGACGTCAGGGGTGCCTCGAAGTCCATCTCGTCGGCACCCCGGTAGCGCAGCCGGGTGACGGCGGCGTTGATGAAGTACGAGATACCGGAGGCCACCACCATCACGGCGCGGATCACGAAGATCCACACCAACAGCTGCACCTGCACCGTCGGGTCGGAGACGCCGAGGAGGATGAACGTGATCAGCGCCACCCCGGTGACGCCGTAGGTCTCGAAGCCATCGGCGGACGGGCCGACGGAGTCACCGGCGTTGTCGCCCGTGCAGTCGGCGATCACACCCGGGTTGCGGGCGTCGTCCTCCTTGATCTTGAAGACGATCTTCATCAGGTCGGCGCCGATGTCGGCGATCTTGGTGAAGATGCCGCCCGCGATGCGCAGGGCCGAGGCCCCCAGGGACTCGCCGATGGCGAAGCCGATGAAGCAGGCGCCAGCCACGTCCGGGGGCAGGAACAGGAGGATCACGAGCATCATGAGCAGCTCGAGGCTGATGAGCACCATGCCGATGCTCATGCCCGACCGCAGCGGGATCCTGTGCACCTCGTGCGGCTTGCCGCGCAGGGAGGCGAAGGCGGTCCGCGCGTTCGCGAAGGTGTTGACCCGGATCCCGAACCACGCCACGCAGTAGGAGCCGCCCATCCCGAGTAGGGAGAAGAGCACGACGATACCGACCTTGGCCCACCCGAAGCCGACCAGCGCCTTGTAGTAGACGACGATGACCGCGGTGATGAACGCCCACAGGATTATGAGGAAGCGCCCCTGCCGCACCAGATAGGCCTGACAGGTGGAGTAGATGATCTCGGCGATCTCCCGCATCGAGGAGTGCACGGGGGCCCTGCTCAGGCGCAGGAAGGTGACCGTGCCGAAGCCGAGGCCGAGCAGACAGATGCCGATGCCCACCAGGAGCAGGGCCCGTCCGCTCAGGCCCGGGGCCACGAGGATGCCGGACAGGTCGGGGAGTACGAGGTTGGCCTCCCCTCCGCCGACGTCGGCACCGTCCTCAGTACTGAGGAGGCTCGCTGTCAGAGGAGAGAGACAGCACGAAAGGAACATGAATCATCGCCTGTTCGTCCGCTGTGTTGGGATTGCCGCTGGGCGGTGCGAGTCTAACGACTGCGGGGAGGGCCGGCCAAGGCGGCGGGGCCGGCCGGCCGCAGTCTCGGGTGCACGAGTTGAGAGCGCAGGCCGCGGCCAGGAGGCAGACGGCGATGATGGTCGGAGCGGTGCGGCTGAGAGCGCTGAGAGGTCTTGCCCCGTCAGGGGCTGAACGACAGTGGTCTATCCTGGGGCGCATGAGTACCAGGTCCCCGACCTCCAGACGTGCGGGCCTGAATCGGGGGGCAGTTCTCGACCAGGCGGTGCGCCTGTCCCGGGAGCACGGGGTGGAGGGCTGGTCGATGCGCGACATCGCGCGCTCGCTGGACGTGGTGCCCTCCGTGATCTACCACTACTTCCCGCAGAAGGACGACCTGTGCGACGCCGTCGTGGAGGAGGTCTGCTCGTCGGTCGAGCTCCCCGGCGCCGACCTGGACTGGAAGGAGTGGTTCACCGAGCTGCTCACGGCCTACCGTCCGGTGTTCCTGCGCTACCCCGGCGTCACCGACCGGCTGGCCATGGGCAGAATCACCGAGTCCTTCCTGCCCGTCATCGACATGGCGATGGCCAAGCTGGCCGACGCCGGCTTCGGCACTCTGGCGCCGTTGGCCTACGCAATGATCTTCAACGTGACGGTCTCCACAATCGGCATGCGCGACATGCGGATGCACCGCACCAGGGGCGGTGGACGTGCCTACGACATGTCCGCCATGGTCAGACGGCTCGGCGCGATGACAGCGAGGTCCGAGGGGCTCGATGTCATGGTCAGGAACTTCTTCGTACCGCTGACCGACGAGGCGCAGAAGAACCGCATCAGCGAGGAGTACTTCGAACTCATCATCGCCTCGCTGCTCGACGGTGTCGAGCACGTCCTGCTGCCCCGTGCCGCGGCCCGATCCGACGACGGCGGCTCCTGAGCGCCTCCGGAGGCGCGGCAGGGCGGGGGAGCGGCGGTCCCTCCGCAATGAGGTCGCGGGGCGACTCACATGACGGGAACCGCGAGCGAGACGGCTGCTCGCGCGTACCGCCGTCGCGTCCTCGGGGAGGCGCCGATGAGGACGACTCGCGCAGCCGCGCGAGCGGTCGGCAGATCGGCCAGGGAGTCCGTCACGAACTCCGCCGCCTCAATGGGCACGCCCTGCTCGCGGAGCGCCTCTGCCTTGCGCGTCCCGACCCGGTGGTCGGCGAACTCCATTCCGGACGGGGTCTCGATCAGGATGGAGGCGGAGAGCAGGTCGTAGGGGATGCCGGCGGCGGCGAGCAGGGCCTCTGCAAGACGCCGCTCCGTGGCGGTGGCAATGACGATTCGCGCGCCCTCGGCATGCTGCCGATGTATCCGCTGCACGGCTTCATCGCGCACCCAGGAGGGACTGGCGCCGATTCGGCGTCCGCCGGACCTACGTCCTGGCGGACTCCACCAAGTTCGGCGTGGTGGGCAGCTTCGAGGTCGGCACGTGGCACGACCTGACCGGGCTCATCGCGGACAGGGTCCCGCCGGACGGCATTGCGGCCGCTGCCCGACGGGCCGGGAGCGAGCTGGTCGTGGCGTCGCCGCGTAAGTGATCACGGCTCTTGGTCGCCGAGGTCCAGGATCGCCCCGGCGGCGGCGCGCACGACTTCGTCGAGCCAGTCGGGGACAGGGGTTCCCTCGGCCAGGTGGGGGCGGACCAGTCCGTAGGGCACCGCCTGGCAGGCGGCCGTGACCAGCTCCATGCGGCGCGGCGTGACCCGCCCGTAGCGCCTGGCCACCAGCGCGCGGGTGACGGAGAGGTAGTCGTCGTTGATGTGGAGCGCCTCCTCGCGGACCGCCTCCGGCCCGGTCCGTGCCAGCGCGGGCTGGCGCCACAGGGTCATGGCGAGCGCCTCCTCGCGGTTGTCCCGGCTGTAGCTCACGACGTAGACGGCGCCCTCCACCAGGGCGAGGCCGGCGTCCTCCTGCGCGGCGAGCTTGAGCAGGCCGGCATGGAAGCGCCTGATGGAGCGCAGCCACAGGCGTGCGAAGAGCTCGTCGCGGGAGCTGAAGCGGTGGTAGATGGAGCCCGTCGTCACCCCGGTGGCCTGGGAGATGTCGGCGACGGAGGCCTGTCGGCCGTGGAGCGCGACGGCGTGCAGAGCGCCGTCGAGAATATCGTCTGCCGTGTACTTCGAGGGTCTTGCCACACGGCGACCGTATGCCCGGCGCGGCCGCATGCGGAATAGATGATCTCTTCTAGAAAGCGGACCCGGCCGGCCGAGACCTTTCCCGGCACCCTGCGCCTACGACCGTCCCGAGCCTCAGCCCAGCGCGCCCACGAAGCCTCCGAGCCGCCTGATGCCCTCGGCGAGCTCCTTGCGCGATGCGGCGTAGGACAGGCGCACGTGCGTGTCGGCCATGGCGGGACCGAAGTCGACCCCCGGGGTCAGGGCGACGTGCGCCTCCTCCAGGGCCCGCGAGCAGAAGGTCATCGAGTCCAGCCCTGTGCCCGAGACGTCGAAGTACACGTAGAAGGCGCCGTCGGGCTCCGCCGGCACCGGCAGCCCGATCTCCTTCAGGCCTTCCAGGACGATCCGGCGTCGTGCCTTCAGCTCGACCCGGCGCGCCTCGCAGGAGGCGAGTGCCTCGGGGGTGAAGCAGGCCAGCGCCGCCATCTGAGTGGGCGTGGAGGCGCACAGGAAGAAGTTGACGGCCAGGTTGTCGGCAGCGTCCAGCAGCTCCTCGGGCAGCACCAGCCAGCCCAGGCGCCAGCCGGTCATGCCGAAGTACTTCGAGAAGCTGGAGACGATAATGGCCTCCGGGTCGGTCTCCAGCGCCGTGCGGGCCGCGCCGCCCTCGACGTCGGGGTCGGCCAGCGACAGGTAGATCTCGTCGACGATCCGCCACGCGTCGCGGGCCCGCGCCTGCTCGCAGATGCGGGCGAGCTCGTCGAAGGGGATGGTCGTGCCCGTCGGGTTCGACGGCGTGGCGAGCATGACGGCACTCGTGGTCGGGGTCCAGGCTGCCGTCATCGCCTCGACGTCGAGCTGGTAGCGGCTGGACGCGCTCGTGGGGGCCAGGACCACCCGGCCTCCGAAGGCCTCGACGAGCTCGCGGTTGCAGGGGTAGCACGGGTCGGCCATGACGACGTCGTCGCCGAGCTCAGTGGTCAGGGCCGTGGCCAGCAGCAGGCCCGCCGAGGCCCCGGCCGTGATGAGGATCCTGCGGGGATCCACGCTCACCCCGTGCCGCGAGGCGTACAGCTCGGAGAGGGCCTCGCGCAGCGCCGGCAGTCCCGCGGCGGGCGTGTAGGGCAGCGGGCGTCCGTCCATGGTGGCGCGCATGGCCTCGTGAACTCCGGGCGGGGCGCCGAAGTCCGGCTCGCCCAGGCTCAGCTTGGCCACATGGCGGCCCGCGGCCTCGATCTGGCGTGCGCGTGCGCCGATGGACATCGCGTGGAAGGGCTGGGCGTTGCGGGCGCGCTGAGCGAGCTTCATGAACACTCCTGTGCGGACGGGGACGCCCCGCGGCGGGGCTCTCACCCACAGCGTAGGACGACGACGGCCTTGTGTCCGCCACATCGGGGGAGATGCTGAGGCTCCTGGTGCGGTAGGGTTCGGGCGTCGGAGCGAGCGGGGCCCACCGTCCGGTTCCGGCGGGCCCCCATAGCTCAGCGGTTAGAGCAGCGAGCTTATACCTCGTGCGTGCCTGATAAGCACATGGTCCTGGGTTCGAATCCCAGTGGGGGTACCACGGTGCCGTCGCGCGGCCCGGCGTCATGAGACGGTTGTGGTCGCGGCGCGGTCTTGTACGGTCCGCAGCCGAAGTTGTGTGCGGCGGGCAGGCGCTTGCACTCGCCTCGCCATTTAGATCCGGAGCCGCCCATGGCCTGCTGCTCCCTGCAGACGCCCGTCGCGAAAGCGGTGCGCGTCGACGCAGGACTCGAGAATATTGCCATCAAGCACTGCCGGGTCGCCACCGGCCTCCAGGTAGGGCTCGATAATCCTGTCGAGGAGCTCGCCCTCGAATATCTCGGTGCTGCTGTGGGCGAGAAATCCCTTGGATATCAGCGACCTGACATATGTCAGGAGGTCCTCGGCGCAGCGCGTGAGGTAGTCGTGCTCATCCTGGTCACCACGGCAGTCCCTCTTGAAGGTGCTGCCTTCGAGGTCGTAGGTGACATAGCCGTCGTCCGGGGCGTCGAGGGCGGTGCCGATGTTCTTCAACTGTAGATCGCCGTGTGTCAGGTGCCGATGCATCCGCGCGATATGACGGCTCGTGCTCTCCAGCGTCAGTGCGATGCGCCCGAGGTAGGCGTTTTCGACGACATACCCGTTCCAGTCCCCGGAGCCTCCCCAGTCGGTGGTGGTCAAAGGATCCAGGCCGGGCATCGTGGTCGTCACCAGAAAGGCGCCGTCGACGCCGGGCGCGTCTATCATCTCATCGAACGCCGGTATCAGCGCTGTCAACCCATACCCCCGGGCTCGTTGCAGCGCCTCGAGCTCTCGCTGTCCCTTCTCCGGGGCGCGGTGAATCTTGACCGCCACGGATATGTTCCTCATGGCGTCGCTCAGGAAGAAGACGCCATGGGCGCTGTCGCCGATGGCGAGCTGGTCGACGGGGTCCTCGGTCAGCCGGCACCTGAGCCTGAGCGACAGCTCGCGAGCGGCCAGCCGGCGCTCCCTCATGGTTGCCCTGCCCGTTGCCGGAGATGACAGGAACGTGGAAGATCTCAAGGCGGCGCCTCCTGCCGCAGGGTGCCGGTCGTTTCATCGAGCGCCCCCCGCGAGCGCATCTATCTTCTGTCTGTAGGTCGTCGCCGTTGTAATGGTCTGCCGCTCGCCCTCAAGGGCCTGCTCAACAATGATGGCGGCAGGACGCGCCCCTTGATTGCCGTGATTGGCATCGACGTGAGGCCGAGCCTTCATGGCCATCGGTACGACCTCCGCTCTACGATTGGTCCTGTCGATGACGACTCCGGTCAGGGACGGGATCTCAATTGCGTAACCGGTTTCGCGCTGTGCCCGATCGGCGTAGTCGATCAACAGGGAGAGCAGTATCTCGAGGTGGCCCTGGTTGTCGACCGCGGTCGCGCTGAGAACACCGCGAAATGATTGCAGCCACGTATTCCGAGGGTATACCACCATGCGTTGCCCGTCCTCGGCCCGGCGTGACGCGGCGGTCAGGCCTGCCGACTTGAGAGCATCGAAGAAGTCTTCATCCAGACGGCCGTCCGACGCCAGAACAACACGCTCGCCGGCATCGCTCAGCTTCTCCCTGTATCCGGTCGTCCCCATCAGTCGATGCTGTGGCGGGACCTCGCGCATGGCGTTGATGTCGAACATGATGGCGACCATCATAGACGGGGCGTCGCGTCGCCCGCGGGCGCGCGGACACTGCGTGAGCCTCCGACGTCGTCCTTCAAGCCGGCGACCGGAGTGCTAGGTTGCGGTGGCGGGAGAGCCTCAGGGCGCGCCCGGCCTCCGTGGTGGAACTGGTAGACACCGCGACCTTAAAAGTCGCTGCCTGTGGGCGTGCGGGTTCGAGTCCCGCCGGGGGCACAGCGCCGCGGTGCTCCGGGGCGCGCTCGCCTCGGCCTTGCTCTCCGGGTCGGGGCCGAGACAGTGCCGCGTTGCTCCGGGACGCGCTGCCGGTCGGCCTAGAATCGTGGCATGAGATCTCGCTCAGACCCCGGCAGGGAAGATGCCGCCGAGATGTGCGCCGTGCTCCGTGCGGTCTCCACCGTGTGCGCGCTCGGATGGTTCGCGAACGCCCTGCTCCACCTGCTGCTCCTCGCCGGCATGCCTCTGGGGGCGCTCGTGCTCGGCGGCGGGCACGAGGTCATGCCTGTCGCCATGCGACCCGTCAACGCCCTTCTGGTGGTGCTGTGGGGAGTGTGCGGGTGGGCGTACCTGGCCTACGGCGGCGTCGTCGCCCATCGTGCCTCGCGCGGGCGCCTGCGTTCGGGCCTCGTCGTCATGACCGTGTTCCTCCTGCTCGCGTCGGTCTTCAACCTCTTCATCACCTCAAGCCCCGCGGAGCGGTACGTGACGGGGGCGCTGTCCGCCCTCATGCTTCTGCTCAGCCTCGTGCTGCTCCTCGGGTCCTCACAACAGGCTCGTTCGGTCTCCTGGCTCCGGTGCGAAGCCTCCTGACAGCCGCCGGTAGCCGGCCCCTCGGCGCGGCGTCGTCCGGAGAGCCTGCGAGTGCCAGCCCCGCCGGAGGCGCTCGCGCCGGTATCGCGCGCCGTCCCGGGGCGGCCGGCGGCAGTACAAGTTCTGATACTTGACGGGCCCGCGGTGGGATCCTGACACTTATGTCATGGCTACGACACTGAAGCTGGGATTCTCATATGCTGTCTTCGGCGCCCTTATGTGCGTATCCACGGGCATACTCGTCCTGACCTTCTCAGACATAGACTTCTCGACCGGCGAGTTATCTGTGACCTCGGACATGGCTATTGCGATGGCGCATATCCTCGCGATTGCGGGGGGAGTTGTGGGCGGTATCGCCGGGGTCGTTATCAGCCTGCTTCCGGGCGAGAGCAAGCGAGGCAGGAGGCTGGGCGTTGTCAAGGCGGTCGCCATCCCCATCGGCACATTCTTCGGCTCGATAATGTTCGCCGCAGTGATTTCGTTGATACTTGCGATCCTGGAGGCCGCTGGCGTCGACTGGCTCCAGTACCAAAGACAGATCATTGTCGCAGGTCTGTGGTTGGTGCCGGCTGTCGTCGTCCTGCTCACTGTCCTCAGCAAGGAAAAGCCGCCCCGGTCGAGCGGCCGCCTCAAAGGCGCGGGCTATGCCGGAGGGTATTACGGTGGAGGGTATTACGCCGGAGGATATGCGATGACAGGCTCGTCGCACGGGAATACCTCTGGTACCGCGCCGGCCAGTGGTTTTGGAATGTCGACCACCTACCGGACCACGAAGGACTTCTTCGGCGACGGCACAACCACCCGGGGGTCGGACGGGACCACCTACCACACGACCAAGGACTTCTTCGGTGACGGCACAACCACCCGGGGATCGGACGGGACCACCTACCACACGACCAAGGATCTCTTCGGCGGCGGGTACACGACCCGGGGATCGGACGGCTCCGTGTACCACACGAGGAACAATTTCTTCGGCGACGGCACAACCACCCGCAGGGACTGAGCAGTCGCACAGCCCCGGTCCGCCCGGTCGGGCGGCAGCGGAGACGGTGGAGGCCCGGGCCGTGGGGCTGTACGTCTCAGCCGGCTGCCGCCCAGGCGCGCAGGCGCTGCATGGCCTCGTGTGCGGGGGAGCCGGTGGGCGGTGTGACGACGACCACCTGCGCGCCGTCGTCCTCCGCGAGCATGCGGAAGGGGACCGTGACGTCTCCGATGAGGGAATGGAATATCCTCTCCTCGCCCTGGGAGGAGCGCGGCGGCAGGTCCTGGTCGATCCACAGCCTGCAGAACAGGCGGCTGCGGGCGCTCAACGTACCGACGACGCCGATGAGGTCGGGATCGTCCGGGTACTCCTGAAGCGCCCCTCGCAGGTCCGCCACCGCGCGCGCGATCACATCTCCCCAGTCGGGCCAGAAGCTCTGTGCCGACTCCTGGTCGAAGAAGGCGAACTCGAGCAGGTTCACCGTCTTCTTCTGGGTGCCGGCCCACTCCAGCACTGGCGCATACAGAAGGCGAGCTGGCCTGTTGACGGCTACGAGGTCGAGCGACCGGCTGCGCAGGTAGGCCGGCATGTCGAAGGAGTCCAGGAGCCGGCGGGTCGGCTCGGACACCGCACTGCGCTCCGTGACCCGTCCGGCTCCGGAGGCGCTCGGCTGCTGGACGGGCGGCGCGACGGCGGCCTGCTGCGTCACGGCACTGGCGTCGGGATAGGCCGCGTTGAGCAGAAGGCCGAGGCGCCTGCGGTCGGCCGGGCTCAGCGCGAGCACGTCGCTGAGAAGATCCTGCAATGACGTCTCCGGCGCCGAGGGCAGCAGGCCTTTCTCAAGGTCCGTGTAGTAGTCGGTGGCGACGCCGAGCAGCCGAGCGATCTCATCGCGACGGAGCCCGGGCACACGGCGCGGCAGGCCGTTGGCGGGCAAGCCGGCCATCGCCGGGGTGACCACCGCACGATGTTCGGCGAGGAACGTGCGTAGGTCAGCTTTTTGAGACTTGAGTCCTCGACGCATATCTACAGAGTAGAAGATGAACGGGGGCTTCGTTACCCTTTCATGATATTTCGCTCAATCTTGGCGGTTAGCAGTCGGTTAATTTTAGAACCGTGCCCAGTGGCCCCGGGTGAGTCTAGCCTTCACTCATGAGCCAGTCCGAAATCTCCCCCGCCACGCCGCTGAGCGTGGCCGACGTCGTCGCCGTGCTGCGTGCCGCGGCCCCGCCCGAGCTCGCCGAGCCCTGGGACTCCAACCAGCTCATATGCGGCGATCCCGCCGAGCCCGTTGCTTCCGTCCTTCTGGCCGTCGACCCGGTCACCGCCGTCGTCGACGAGGCCATTGAACGCGGCGCCGACATGGTGATCACCCACCATCCTCTTTACCTGCGCGGTACGGATCAGGTTTCCGCCACCGACCCCAAGGGCCGCTCCGTGCACCGCCTCATTCGCGCCGGAATCGCCCTGGCCAACGCCCACACGACCCTCGACGCCGCCCACGGGGGCGTCGCCGCCGCGCTCGCCGCCGCCGTCGGCCTGCTCGCCACCACGCCGCTGGAGCCCAACCCGCTTGACCCGACCCAGGGCATTGGCCGAGTCGGCGGCCTGCAGACTCCCACCCGGCTGCGCGACCTGGCTGTCGCCGTCGCCGCCGCTCTTCCCGACTCGGCACCCGGCCTGCTCGTCGGCGGGGACCTCGACGCGACCGTGGAGACCGTCGCCGTGTCCGGCGGTGCCGGGGACTCCCTGCTCGCTGCCGCACGCAGCGCCGGCGCCGACGCCTTCCTCACCGCCGACCTGCGTCACCACCCGGCGTCGGAGCACCTGGAGGCGGGACGCCCCTACCTGCTGTGCGGCACCCACTGGGCGACCGAGTGGGTCGGCCTGCCGCCGCTCGCGGCCCGCCTGGAGCGGGCCGCCGCGGCGAGTGGACGTAGACTCACCACATACGTGTCCGAGATCGTCACCGACCCTTGGACCCTGCGTCTGAGCACGGGCTCCCGAGCCGGTGCCGGGACCGCTCAGAGCTCGATACCCAGCCAGTGAAGGACCACAGCAGTGACGAGTGCCCCCCTCCGCCAGCAGCGTCGCCTCATCGACCTGCAGAGTCTCGACTCCCGTCTCGCCCGCCTCACCCATGAGCGGACCCACCTGCCCGTCCTGAGCCGCATTGAGGCCACTGTCGGGCGTCTGCGCTCCAACCGGCGCGACGCCGCTGTCGTCGCCGGGGCCCTGGCCGACGCGAAGGCGGAGGCCGCACGTGCCGAGGGCGAGGTCGGGCAGGTTGTGCGCCGCGCCGCGATTCTGCGGGAGCGGCTCTCCTCGGGTACCGCTGCGGCCCGTGACCTCAGCGCCATCCAGGGCGAGATCGACCAACTCGGTCGACGCCAGAGCGTCCTGGAGGACGCTCAGCTCACCGCCATGGAGGCCATGGAATCCGCTCAGGCGGAGACCGATCGCCTCGCAGCCGAGGAGCAGGAGATCCGCGCCGTCGGCCGCGAGCTCACCGCGACCCGCGACGCCGAGTTCGTTCGTCTCGACGGCGAGATCGAGCGGCTCCGCGCCCGACGCGCCGAGCTGGCCGGCACGATCGATGCCGCCCTGCTCGACGAGTATGACGCCGCCCGGGCGGCGACCGGCGGCATCGGCGCGATCGCCCTGTACGGACGGCGGGTCGAGGGCGCCGTCGAGATCGGCCCCGCCGAGCACGCCCGGATCGCAGCCGCACCGCAGGATGCCGTCATCCACGCCGAGGCCAACGACGTCATACTCGTGCGCATGGAGGAGTGAGTCGCGGGGGCGTCCTGGGCCGTGCCCGGTCTGCGCTCGGGCGGGGGAGAGGATAGAGTGCGTCCTGCGGACGAGCCGACCGGGCGGCCGCGGTACCGCGGGGCGACCCGCGGATCGAGGAACGTCCGGGCTCCACAGAGCAGGGCGGTGGCTAACGGCCACCCGGGGCGACCCGCGGGACAGTGCCACAGAGAACAGACCGCCGGCCCCGGCCGGTGAGGGTGAAACGGTGGGGTAAGAGCCCACCAGCGCCGCGGGCGACCGCGGCGGCTCGGCAAACCCCGCCCGGAGCAAGACCGCGCAGCAGGCGCCCGAGGGCTGCTCGCCCGAGCCTGCGGGTAGGTCGCGTGAGCCCGCCGGCAACGGCGGGCCAAGATGGATGGTCGCCACCGCCGCACCGGCAACGGTCGGCGGCAACAGAACCCGGCGTACAGGTCGGCTCGTCCGCCCCTCCGGCTCGCTCTCATGAGGGCGCCCACCAGGCAGAACCTGGTGGGCGCCCTCATGAGCGACGGAGAGCCAAAAGGCCAGTCGGCCCGCCGGCGGTCAGCGCCGGTCGGCTCTCACTGCCTCAGCTTGATGTAGATCGGGGTGTCGTTGTACAGGGCCTTGACGGCCCACACGCCGTCCTTCGCCTGAGCCTGCTCCTTCGTCAGCAGGAAGGAGAAGTAGCCCGTTGCGCTGCCCCCGTCGTAGGGCATGTTCTGGCTGATGAACTCGTCCGGGGCGGAGTAGGCTTCCGCCGCGGAGACCGTGTTGCCGTTCTGAACGTACTCGATGTGCAGGTTGTACGGGTTGTACTGCTCCGTGCCGTGGTAGTTAATACTCACCGGCACGCGGATGTAGACGGATCCGGCCGGCGGCTCCAGCCGCTGCCAGCTGTAAGGATTGTTGACGCTGTCCTTGAGCTGCTGGGTGGCGTCCCAATCGACGACCCCGAAGGTGACCTCGAGCGACGCGTCCGGGTCGGTGCTGTACGGGCTCGCCTTGATGGGGACGGTATCACTCGCCTCACGCGGATTCTTCTCCGATGACCCGATGCTGTCGGTGGTCGATGTGGCGGACGTCGTGGATGTAGCGGTGGGGTCGGTGGTGCTGCCGCCGCCACCGCTGGTCAGGATCGCGTAGAGACCGCCTCCAACAAGCGCGATCACGAGCACGGCGATAATGAGCCAGAACCACCACTGCCCGACGACGGACTTGGAACCGCCCTGAGTGCTGACGTCGACGGGCTGCCACCCCGGTCCCCCCTGCGGCGGCCCGCCGGGAAGTCCCTGGCCCGGGACGCCCTGGCTGTGATAGGGCGTTGGCGCCTGGGCGTAGTTCATGCCGGGCGCGTACGGGGACGCGCCCGGGCTCGAGCCGACGACGGGGGCCGACCCCGAGCCGACCATGGGGGCCGAAGCCGCATAGTCGCCCGACGGCGCGGAGGCCGACTGCCCGGTCGGGTCCGCCACAGGGGCCGAGCCGGTCGAGACCGCCTGAGTCGGGGCCCAGGCGGCATCCGCGGCCGACGACGTCTGAGGCGCTGAGCCGGCGCTGCCACCAGGCACGGAGTCCTCGACCCACAGCTGCCAGCCCTCCGGGGCCGGGCCCCAGGCGGGGTCGGGCTGCCACCCCGCGGGAGGGTTGAACCCCTCCGGGGGGGCAGGCCAGTTCGGCGGCGGGTTGAATCGAAGTGCCATAAGGAACCTCCGGGACGGTCGGATGATGGGGGGGCGTCGGTGCGACGTGTGTCGTCCTGAGGAGGAATGTACACGGGGTGAGCCTCGTCGTTCTTCCCCTGGGCGCATAGTGCACTGGGGAGCTCTGCCCCTCAACGGGCGGCCGGGACCGCCCTGAAGGCCGGGCGCGCCGGTGATCTACGGCAGGGTCAGCACCTCCGCACCATTCTCCGTCACCACGAGAGTGTGCTCGAACTGGGCGGTGCGGGAGCGGTCCTTCGTCACCACTGTCCAGCCGTCGTCCCACTGCCTCCATTCCTCGGTGCCCAGGGTGAGCATGGGTTCAATGGTGAAGACCATGCCGACCTCCATAACGTCGGCATACAGGGGGGCGGCGTCGTAGTGGGGGATAATGAGGCCGGAGTGGAATGCCTCGCCCACTCCGTGGCCGGTGTAGTCCCGCACCACGCCGTAGTCGAAGCGCTTGGCGTACTTCTCGATGACGCGTCCGATGACATTGACCTCGCGGCCTGGCCGCACGGCCTTAATCCCGCGCTCCATGGCGGTGCGCGTGCGCTCGATGAGGGCGGCCGTCTCCGGATCGACCCGGCCGACAGGGAAGGTGGCGTTCGTGTCCCCGTGCACGCCGTCGAGATAGGCGGTCACGTCCAGGTTGACCAGGTCGCCCTCCCTCAGGACGGTCGAGTCCGGGATGCCGTGGCAGATGACCTCGTTGACCGACGTGCAGATCGACTTGGGAAAGCCCATGTAGCCCAGGCAGGATGGATAGGCGCCGTGGTCGCACATGTACTCGTGGGCGATCCGGTCGAGCTCGTCGGTGGTGACCCCGGGGGCGATGGCCGCCGCGGCCTCGGCCAGGGCGCGGGCCGCGACGCGTCCCGCGCGGCGGATCCGCTCGACCGTCTCCGCGTCCTTGACGTCGGAGGCTGTCACCCGCTCGGGGCCGTCGTGGAACATGTACTCGGGACGGGGGATCGAGCCGGGCACGTGCCGGTCGGGGCTGAGCCTGCCCTTCGTGAGGGTACCGCGAGGGGCCCTGTCCGCCAGGGAGGGGGTCGAGTGAGTCATGGGCCCAGCATAGGAGTCGCGCTCGGCGGGCGGCTCACCGGTCGGCCCTGCCATACGATGAGCACATGGCGAAGATCCACTTCGTGCGGCACGGTCGCACCATCCTCAACGAGCAGCGTCGCACGCAGGGCGCCGCCGACTCCCCACTCACCGCCGAGGGCCGCCGCGGCACCGAGATCTGCAGGGACTTCCTGGCGGAGGCGCCGTTGACCCGCGCCTACCTCAGCCCCCAGGGCCGCGTCCAGGAGACCGCCGGCATCCTCCTGGCGCCCCACCCCGACGTCGTCCCCGTCAACCTCGTCGGGCTGCGCGAGTACAACTACGGCATCTACGACGGCGGCCCCGACGAGGAGATGCTCGCCGCCCTGCCGACCGCCGGCTTCCTTCCCGAGGTCATCGCCGGCACCCACCCCGGCGCGCCCGAGGGCATCAGCGCGGTCGACTACCTCTCCGACATCGACGGCGCCCTGAGCCGGATCGTCGCCGACCTGCGCGCCGCCGTCAGGGCGGGCCGGGATGACGATGAGGAGGTTCTCGTCGTCTCCCACGGCATGACCATTATGAGCATCATGAGCCGCTGGATCGGCTTCGAGGTCTACGGCATGGCCCCCATGGCGAACTGCTCGATCACGACCGTCCAGGTGGACCCCGCCGCCGACGACGGCGCCCCCCGCCTCCTCCAGTGGGCACTGGACCCGGCCGGCCAGGGCGTCACCTTCGCGGCGGACGACATCACCGGCGCCTTCGTCGGCGTCGTTCCGGTCCCGATCGACTGGTCGCACCCCGAGGGACTGTGAAGTATCGTCAATGGGCACCACCCTGGAGATCCTCCACACCGGCACCGTCATCGTCGACAGGGCGCTGCCCTACCACCGTCCCGGGGACCCGCCGCTGTCCTGGACCCACGCCTTCCGCGGCCGCGATGACCTCATCGCCGTCCCGGTGAGCACCTACCTGGTCGAGAACAGTCACGGCCTGACCCTCATTGACACCGGCTGGCACCCGGTCAACCGCAGCCGCCTCGGCCAGATGGCCAACCTGCGCCACCAGTACCCCGTCAACAAGGCGGACCTGCCCGAGGGGCAAGCCATCGACGAGCAGCTGGAGGAGCGCGGCATCCGTCCCCACGACCTCGACCTGCTGCTCATGAGCCACCTCCACTGCGACCACGCCGACGGCCTGCGGCTGGTCAGGGAGGCGCCTCGTATCCTCGTCTCCCGGCCCGAGGCCGAGGGCGTGCGGGCGTCCCGTCCCATGTATCTGCCTCACGAGTGGGACGGCGTCGATCTGCGGACGTTCTCGTGGAACACGCCCGTAGGGCCGTACGGCGCCGGCTATGACGTCTTCGGCGACGGCAGCCTGGTCATGGTCGCGGTCCCCGGGCACTCGCGCGGGCTGTGCGCCACCATCGTGCGCGGGAAGAGGGCCGACGACGGCGCGCTCGATGAGGATCGATCGGACCGGGCCGAGGGGCTGGAGGAACCCGGACGCGAGGATCCCCGATCCTTCTACCTCCTCACCTCCGATGCCGGGTACGGGCGGCCGTCCTTCGATCAGGGACTGCGCCCCGGCGTCGTCGTCAGCGCCGCCCAGGCCGAGCGCTCCCTGGCCTGGGCGCGCCGCGTGGAGCACGATCCGCGCTGCCTGGGCCTCATCGCCAACCACGATCCGGAGGTAGAGCCGGGAGTCCGCACGTTCTGAACGTTCTGAGGCGGGAGCTCCTTCGCGCTGGTATCGGGGCGTACGCTCGACGGCGAGTAGCGGCGCAACCATGCCGTCCACTCATCCGGAAGGATACGTGTGAGCACACCCGCGATCGTGACCGAGAATGTTGACGCCTGGCTGCGCCGGCGCCGCCGTCGGCGCAACCTGCAGACCAACGAGACCTACGCGGCACTCGCACTGGCTGTCGCGACCGCCCTGGCCTTGGTCTGGGCCAATATCGGGCACAGCTACCACAGCTTCTGGGACACGCCCGCCGCCCTCGCCATTGGCCCGTTCAGCGTGGAGCTCAGCCTCCACGGCTGGGTGGATGAGGGCCTCATGACCGCCTTCTTCTTCATGGTGGGCCTCGACGTGCGCCGCGACCTCACTCTTGGCGAGCTGCGGCTGCCCGGCCGCGCCCTCCTCCCGGCCGCCGCCGCGATCGGAGGCCTCGTGGTCCCGACGATCGTCTACCTGGGGATCGCCCACGGGGCCGACGGCGCGAACGCCTGGGGATCGGTCATCTCCACGGACACTGCCTTCGCCCTGGGGATGCTCGCTCTCGTCGGCCCCAGGAGGGCTCCCCGCCTGCGCGCCTTCCTCCTGGCCTTCGCCGTCATCGACGACATCGGCGCCCTGCTGGTGATCGCCGCGTTCTACTCCGGCTCCCTCAACCTCGTGGCTCTGGGCTGTGCGGCCCTGGGGCTGCTCGGCATCCAGGTCCTGGCACGTCAGGGCGTATGGCGCACGCCCCCGTACGTCTTCCTGGCGGTCATCATCTGGTATGCGCTGTACCGCTCAGGCGTTCATGCCACCCTGGCTGGTGTTCTCATCGCCCTCCTTATGCCCGTCTATCCCGTGCGCAGCACGGACGTGGACGGAGCCAGTGAGGTCGCCCAGCTCTACCGCCAGTCTCCGGCTCCGGGCACGGCGGTCATGCTGCGTGAGGCCCTGGTCTACTCCATGCCCATGAACCAGCGCCTGTCCTGGATGCTGCCGCCTTACGTCAACTACGTCGTTGTCCTCCTGTTCGCCCTGGCGAACGCGGGCGTAGCCCTCAGCGGTGACACTGTTGTCGCGGCCTTCTCCTCGCGTATCACATGGGCGGTCGTCGCGGGCCTCGTTGCCGGCAAGCTTGTGGGCGTGGCTGCGGGTGCGGGCCTGGTCCTGCGCTTTGTGCCGGCCTCGCGCCTGCCCGGCCTCGACCTGCCCCGGATCCTGGGACTTGCGGCCCTGTCCGGCATGGGGTTCACGATCTCCCTGCTCGTGGCCAATCTGGCCCTGGAGGAGGTCCTGCGCGACCAGGCCCGCCTGGGGGTTCTTATCGCCTCCCTGGGCTCCCTGCTCCTGGCCACCATCATCTTCCGTGTTGGCGACAGGGTCTCCCCGCTGCCCCCGCCTCCCGGCGAGCGCCTGTGCCGACCCTTGGACGTGGACGAGGACCTCATGGTCGGCGATCCGGACGCGCCCCACACGCTCATCAACTATGCCGACATGTCCTACGAGGGGCGCTGGCGCCTCATGGAGGCCCTCAAGGGAATCGCCCACCTGCGCGACTCCGGAGACGTGCAACTCGTTCTGCGCCACAAGCTCTCCGGCCCGGAGAGCCTTCTGGCCGCGCTCGCCCTGGAGGCCGTCCACCACGACGAGCCCGAGAAGCTGTGGCGCTTCCACGACGCCTTGGCCGAGCTGCGCGGTCAGATCACCTCCCGCAGCATCACCACTGCCGCTCGCGAGGCGGGCGTGGACGACCGCACCATGTGGAAGCGGATCAAGAGCGCCGCGGACGAGCCCAAGGTGCTGGCCGATGCCCTGGATGTCGAGGGCCTCACCGAGGACGGCAGCCCTGTCGTCTACATCGACGGGCGACGCTTCAACAGTCTTCTCAACCGATGGACTTTCTCCGAGGAGCTCACGCGGATCGAGGCGGCTGAGCTCACAGGGACCGCGGAAGGCCGCCACAGCGGTGGGAGCGGGGAGCGTCCGTGACGCTTGCGCACATGTTCCTCGGCTTCACGGCTCTTGTCGCTGTCCTCACCGTTGTCCCAGGGCTCGACACGGCCGTCGTACTGCGCGGCGCGCTCAGCCACTCCCGCGGTTACGGCCTGGCCACCGTCATCGGTCGTCATCGGTGTTGTCACCGGGCTTCTCGTGTGGGGCGCGGCCGCTGGCGCCGGTGCAACAGCGGTGCTCGCCGCCTCCCGTACCGCCTATCGGGTACTGTCCCTCGCTGGGTCGCTCTGCGTGATGTGGATGGGAGTGAGCATGCTCGTGCGCTCTTTCCGGGGTGCCCGCGGTTGGCGCGGTGGGGCGGCCGCGAGGCCGAGGACGGCCCTTGACTGCGCACCGGAGGAGACGAGGGCCGCGCCGGCGGCAGAACCCGCCGCTCCCGCGGAACGATTGCTCGCAGGCGCTTCTGGGCGTCCCGGCGGCCCGTTGTGGCAGGGATGGGGGATGGGACTGATTACGGACCTGCTCAACCCGAAGGCCGGCGTGTTCTACCTCGCCACCATCCCGCAGTTCATGGCGGCTGGGGTGCCCCCGCTCCTCATGGGCGTTCTGCTGGCCGCCGTCCACGGCCTGTGCTGCCTGATCTGGCTGGGCGCGCTCGTCCTGGGCGCCTCCTGGCTGGCGCCGCGGATGGGGGCGGCCTCCGGAGGTGTGCTGGTGCGCTGGACGGACCGCGTGACCGGGATGGTGCTCATAGGCTTCGGCACCAGGCTCGCACTCGGCACCCGCGTCTGAGGCGTGCTGGCCCGCTGGCGGCGGGTCAGGAGTCGAACCAGTGCTCCCTGGCCGGGAAGGCGCCCTCGCGCACCTCGGCGGCGTAGTCGAGTGCTGCCTGGCGCAGCGCCTCTCCGACCTGTCCGAACTGCTTGGCGAAGCGTGGCCTCCAATCGGTCATCCCGGCCATGTCAGACCAGACGAGCACCTGGCCGTCGCAGCGGGCGCCGGCGCCGATGCCGATGGTGGGGACAGCGAGAGCCTCGGTGACACGCGCGGCCAGCGGCTCGGGCACCATCTCCAGGACCATTCCCATGGCCCCCGCCTTCTCGATGGCCAGGGCGTCCGCCAGGAGCGCCTCGCCCGCCTCGCCCCGACCCTGGACGCGGAACCCGCCCAGCGCGTTGACGGACTGGGGAGTGAAGCCGAGGTGCCCCATGACGGGGATGCCGGCCTCGACCAGGGTTCGGATCGTGGCGGCGCGCGGCCGCCCGCCCTCGAGCTTGACACCGTTGGCGCCGGCCTTGACCAGCCTGACGGCGCTGGCCAGGGCCTGCTCGGGACCGGCCTCGTAGGCGCCGAAGGGCAGGTCGGCGACGATGAAGGCGCGCCGGACGGCGCGGGCGACGCCCCGAGTGGCCACCACCATCTCGTCCAGCGACACGGGCAGGGTGGAGCCGTGGCCGAGCATGACGTTGCCAATGGAGTCTCCGACGAGGATCATATCCATCCCCGCCTCGTCGAAGACCGCCGCGGTCAGGGCGTCATAGGCGGTGAGCATGGTGAGTCTGGTGCCCGCGGCCTTCGCCGCGAGCAGATGGGGGAGGCGGACCGGTTTGCTGCCGGCGACGTTCTTGGCGGCGCAGGGCCCGTAGGGGGACTCGGGAGTAGCCATGGGGCGAAGTCTACTGGTTGCGGCTCGACGGCGATGTCCACGGAAAGGTCGGAAGTCCTCAGCCAGGCGCCTCCCTCTTCCGTTCCGCTCCGCCTGCCCCCTATTCGCCGAGATCGGTTCAGTTCCGCGCCGAGATCGGTCCGGTTCCGTGTCGAGATCGGTTCTGGTGCGTCGTGTGCGGGTCTCGGTG
>ERZ773099.1195-NODE-1195-length-19664-cov-9.073691_pt1 | contig 19664 bp, 14 predicted proteins | sample MGYA00511120_ERZ773099 | MGnify/ENA primary metagenome ERZ773099 (study PRJEB29015, sample SAMEA2738012) | human oral metagenome | biome: human oral; feature: human-associated habitat; material: dental | place: China | collected 2104 ...
AGGTATTCTATCATGCTTCTCTCGATTGCTCGCCAGGTCCCGCCGTCCTCGTGCGTCACGGGACCTGTGGCGCCCTTGGCGCACCAGCCCCTCGCGGATGCGCCCCTGCCCTGCCACCATCATGGGGTGGAAAGGTCGATGTCGCCACCATATAGTTCGAAAAGCGACCTGCTAGGGGGTGATGCGAAATGACCTTTCCCCAAGAATGAAGTCCGCAAGGTTTGCATGCACGATACCAGAGCGCTTCTGTAGGAGGCGATCACAGGTGAGAAGATACTTCGGGTATCCGTCCGAGATCCTCTCCAGCGAAGCATACTCGCGCTCTTCGGTCTGTCTCTCGGCGATGGTGTAGGCAACCTGCACATACGCGTAGTTCATGTCGTCATCGCGTAGGATGAAGTCGCACTCGAGTGCCCCGATGCGTCCCACGCTCGCAGACCACCCATGGGAGCGCGCATAGGTATAGACAATATTTTCGAGTACTGGTCCGTAGTTGATGCGGTTGTCGGTATTGAGCGCATAGTAGAAGCCAAGGTCAGCAAGGTAGTACTTCTCCTCGCGTTCGAGGGATCGCTTTGACCTCATATCAAAGCGAGGGCAGCTGTAGAGGATCTTTGCCCCTTGGAGCAGTCTGATGTAACGGTAGATCGTCTCCTCCTTGATGGGAATCCTCTCTACCGTGCGGAAGTGTTTTGCCATGTTCCTGATGCTCATGGTCGCACCAAAGTTGTTTATGACGTATGCCTGAACACGGTCGAAGACAGAGCGCTTGTTGATCCTCGTTCTTTGCCTCACGTCCTTTTCGAAGATCTCCTGGATGACACTTTGGATGTAGGTGCGCTTCTTTGCCATGCCGTCAAAGAGGACTGTCCTGGGGAACCCGCCTTCGAGGATGTAGCTGTCAAGCTCTTCCTGCCTGTCCGTGCTTATCGACTTCCCAAAGAACTCCTTCATGCCTTCGTACTCATCGAAGGTGAGTGTGAAGATCTCAAACTCAAGATAGCGACCGGTGAGCTTGGTTGCAAGCTCACCCGAAAGTAGGTAGGAATTTGAGCCCGTGATGAAGATCGAGACATCTCCCTCCTCACGCCAGGCGTTGATGACCTCCTCGAAGCCCTTAACGTTTTGGATCTCATCGATGAAGAGGTACTTCTTTCCCCCTACACCCTCAACGAGATTCTCGATCACCCCGTCGAGCGCGTCTGGAGTCTTGATTTTGCGGTAGTCCCTTGTGTCGAGGTTGAGGAAGAGGAGATTCTCCGTTGGGACGCCCTGCTCTTTAAGCTCGTTAGCTACAAGTTGCATGATCGAGGACTTCCCGCAACGTCTCACGCCGACCAGTACCTTGATGATGTCATCATCGTGATAAAAGGGGCGCATCTTCCTCAGGTAGAGTTCCCGCTTGTACAACTTGGTCATCATCTACTCCAAAAAGCTGATTCCGGGGGATACCCTTTAGATAAGTACCAGAAGTACCCCCCTTACGTCTTATGTAGTGAGCATAGCATTGTTCTATCCGACATGAAGGGTGATCGGGAGCCTTACTCTATGAGGCAGCGGTGGGGGAAGGGGGTGAGCGTCGCGTGGGGGCCTGCCGCCGGGTGGTATCATGCTGCCCTGGGTTCGGCGGGACCGGGACCCTGCGCCCTCGACTTTGCGCCCCCTGGAATCTGTGGGTGATGCCGTATGAGCGGCGTTTGGCTCGCCTGCGCGCGTGGCGCACGGCGCGTTAGGCCTTTGGGAGGTCAAAGATGGTACGAAAGAAGGTTGCGATCTTCGTCGCGTTCGCGTTTGCGCTCGATTGGGTTCCTTGGCTGGTGGCGGGTCTTGTGACGGACGGCTTCTCGAGGGGGATCTCGGGCATGCCCTGGGGCGTCCTGCTCCCCGCAGGCATGTTTGGCCCGATGGCCGCGGCCCTCATAACGAACCGGATCTCCCCTGTACTTCTGCGTGGGCGGCGTGTCCGTCTTGGGACCGGCGCCGGTCGGCCTCACCCCGTGCGTTTCCGTGCTGATCGTCGCCATCCCGCTCTTGCGGGCGTGCCGGCACGCGTCGCCTACGCGGCCGGATGACGTCGCGCACGGTGGGCGCGCCTCGTGACGCTATGTTTCCAATTCGGTGAAACATCGCCTTTTGCGCCGTTGGGCTACCTCCCTGTGCTAGGCTTTGTCCATCGTGCATGCAGCAATATGCATATATGGGGGACACAATCCAATGGCGCCTGCGGCCCACGGGCTGCGGGACCAAGGTGTCGGAAGCGAGGCAGGATATGAGCTATGCAAGGAGAGGGGCTGCTCATGAGCGGATTTGAGCCGCTGCGCGTACCTGAGCGGGACGGTGCGGCCGAGGGCTTCGGCTTCGTGCCCTGCGAGGGCGGCGTCTGCGCCGCCAAGGGCATCCGGGCCACGGGCGTCTCTGCGGGCTTTCGCCACAATCCTGACCGTCGTGACCTCGCGCTCGTCGTCGCGGACAGGACCTGCGTCTGTGCGGGCACCTTCACCAAGAACCGCTTCTGCGCGGCGCCTGTGCAGGTCTCGCGGCCACGTGCGGCCTCGGGCCACGCGCGTGCCGTCGTCCTGAACTCGGGCAACGCCAATGCCGCCACGGGCGAGCAGGGCCTTGAGGTCGCACGCGCGTCCGCGCGCATCGTCGCGGACGCCCTGGGCTGCGCTGCCGAGGAGGTACTCGTGGCCTCGACCGGCGTCATCGGCGTGCCCTTGGGCCTGGAGTGCTTTGAGGTGGGAGTGCCCGCCTGCGTTGGGCAGCTCGAGCGCTCGGTAGCGGCCGCCCACCACGCCGCCCGCGCCGTCATGACGACGGACACCCACTCCAAGCAGGCCGCCTACGTCGGCAGCCTTCCCGCTCCAGGTGGCGGGACCGTCGAGGTCCACGTGGGGGGCTTTGCCAAGGGCTCGGGCATGATCCAGCCCGACATGGCCACGATGCTCTCGGTGCTCTCCACAGACGCACCGCTCACGCCCAAGGCCGCGCGGGTGGCCCTGGGGCGGGCCGTGAGCCAGAGCTTCAACAAGGTGACCGTTGACTCGGACACCTCCACCAACGACTGCTGCATACTCTTTGCCACGGGAGAGGCCGAGCTTGAGGCCATTGACGAGGACTCTGCGGCCTTCCCTGCCATCTGCGCCGCCCTGCGCGCGACCTGCGAGGCGCTGGCCCGCCAGATCGCGGCCGACGGGGAGGGCTCGACCAGGCTCGTGACCGTCGACGTCATGGGGGCGGCCACCGAGGCAGACGCCGACGCCGTGGCCCGCGCCGTCGCGAACTCGCCGCTTGTCAAGACCGCCGTCTTCGGGCACGACGCGAACTGGGGCAGGGTCGCCTCCGCCGCCGGAAAGTGCAACGTGGCCTTCGACCAGCGCAAGGTGGACATCGATCTGCTCGGCGTGCCCGTCTGCCGCAGTGGCCTTGCCGTGGCCATGGACGAGGACGACATGCTCAAGCGCTTCAAGGAAAGCGAGGTCCCCATAGCCATCGACCTGGGCATGGGATCGTGCTCCACGCGCGTCTGGACCTGCGACCTCACGCACGACTACGTGACCATCAACGGGGACTACCGCACCTAGGCGCGAGCCGCAGGTGCAAGGTCCTTGACAGGAAAGGTTGGCTGACATGGTGATGAGAAGGCGCAGGCCCAGCGATGCCTCGCAGGGCAAGGCCGAGGTGCTCGTGGAGGCCCTGCCGTGGATCAACGAGTGGGCGGGGAGCACCTTCGTGGTGAAGTACGGTGGCTCGGCGATGGAGGACGCCGCGCTCCGGGCGAAGGTCATCGAGGACGTGCTGCTGCTCAAACTCATGGGCGTGCACGTGGTGCTCGTGCACGGCGGCGGCAAGGACATCTCGTCTCTGAGCGACCGCCTCAACCTGAGCGTGCGCTTCAAGGACGGCCTGCGCGTCACGGACGAGGACACCATGGAGGTCGTGCAGATGGTGCTCGTGGGCAAGGTGAACGCCGAGCTGGTGCAGGCCATCAACGGCTACGGCAACCACGCGGTGGGCATCTCGGGCGCCGACGGCCGCACGCTCAGGGCCTGCCAGCTCGATCCCGAGCTAGGCCGCGTGGGCCGCGTCACCGAGGTCAACCCAGACCTCGCCCTCAAGGTCCTGGATGACGGCTACATCCCTGTCATCGCGGGCGTGGGCTTTGGCGAGGACGGCGGCCCCTACAACGTCAACGCCGACTTCGCGGCGAGCCACATCGCCCAGGCGCTCGGCGCGGACAAGCTCTTCTTCCTCACGGACGTCGACGGCCTCTACGCCGACTTCGACGACAAGGACAGCCTCATCGCCGGCATGGGTGTAGGGGAGGCGCGACACCTCATCGATGCGGGCACGCTCAGCAAGGGGATGATCCCCAAGGTGAGAAGCGCCATCGAGGCCATCGAGGCGGGCGTGGGCCAGGTCACCATCCTGAACGGCACCGTCGAGCACGCGCTGCTCGTCGAGACGTTCACCGACGAGGGCATAGGGACCGAGATATCCAACGACTCCCGCAACCCCAAGGAGGCATAGCATGTACGAGCTTGACGCACACGCAGACTTCATCGCAGAGGACGAGCGCTACCTCATGCACAGCTACGCCCGGCTGCCCGTGAAGTTCGTGCGAGGCTCGGGCTGCGTGCTCACGGACTCTGAGGGCAGAGACTACCTGGACTTTTTGGGCGGCATAGGTGTGGTGTGCCTGGGGCACTGCCACCCCAGGCTCGTGGACGCCCTCAAGGGGCAGGCCGAGAGGCTCTGGCAGGTGGGAAACTACTTTCACGTCGAGAACCGCAGCGAGCTTGCGGCTGCGCTCTCGCGCCTGCTCGGCGCGACCACCGACGAGGAGGGCCACGTGACGGGTTCGACGGGCCAGACGTGGAGGACCTTCTTCGCGAACTCGGGCGCCGAGGCGAACGAGGGTGCCATCAAGCTCGCGCGCCGCTGGGGCGAGCGCAGGCTCGGCGGGGCCACGGGCATCGTCACGGCCAAGCGGAGCTTCCACGGCCGTACGCTCGCGACCTTGGCGGCGACCGGCCAGGACGTGTTTCATAAGAGCTTTGCGCCGATGCCCGCAGGCTTCATGTCGGCGGAGCTCAACGACCTTGCCGCCCTTGAGGAGGCCATCGCGAGGCCCGAGGCAGGCTGCGGTCCTGTCTGTGCCATCATGCTGGAGTGCGTCCAGGGCGAGGGCGGCGTCTGGCCGGCTGACCCCGAGTACCTGCAGGGAGCCGCTCGCCTCTGCGAGGAGCGGGGTCTCGTGCTCATCGTGGACGAGGTGCAGACTGGCGTCTTTCGCTGCGGCGCGCCCTTCTCGTACCAGCTCGCGGGCATCGTGCCGGACATCGTGAGCATGGCCAAGGGCATCGCGGGGGGCTTTCCCATGGGCGCCTTCTCCGCGCACGGGAAGGTGGCGGATCTGCTCGGGCCGGGAGACCACGGCTCCACCTTCGGCGGCAACCCGCTTGCCTGCGCCGTGGGCCGCGCCACGATGGAGACGCTCGTTGCGGAGGGCATAGGCGAGCACGTCATCGAGGTGGGAGCACAGCTTGCCGAGAGGCTCGCGGCGCTGCCGCACGTCACTGAGGTGCGTGGGCGCGGCCTCATGCGCGGCGCCCAGCTCGACGCGCCCATTGCGCGAGGTCTCGTCGAGCAGGGCCTGCGCGCGGGTCTCGTGCTTAACTGCGTGGGCGACTCGACCCTGCGCTTTTTGCCGCCGCTTGTCGTGACGGCAGGGCAGGTCGATGCCATGGCCGAGCGCCTAACCAAGCTTATAGGGCAGCTGGCGTAGGGGTGCGGGCCGGGAGCGTCAGCTGGCACAGCGCCAATATGTGTCGCAGCTGTTCGCTATGTGGTCCAGCACCTTGGGATAGATGGAGGAACACAGCTCTACGTAGCGATGGATCGCCTCGGCGAGGTCGTTTGCCCTAGTAAGCCGCGTACCGTCGTAGGAGAGCGAGACGCCGCCATATGTCTGGTCCAGCCGTAGGGAGTCGGCGAGCTCATCGTCAAGGCTACGGGTGAAGCTTTTCCATGCCTCTGGCGCACGGGCACTTGGGGGAAGGCAGTAGTTGGGTGTGACCGTAAAATACGGACGCCTCACCTCGGTGGACGTGACGCCGCAGACTCGCCCATGGCGTATGATTCGCGCAAACGAGATGTACTCGCCGTCTGGCCTGAACGGCTTGACCTGGCCTACGCCAAGGAAGTTGCCAAGGGCGAGACCACATTCCTCATCGAAGAGGATGCCTCGCTTGGCGTTGCTGCCCTTGCCAGCTCCCAGGGCGCTTGCATCCTGCCTGTTGACTGCTCCTTGCCGGATACTGCCTCTTCCCTGAAGCTCGATCATGGAGTACTCGGCGAGTCGGTCCGTCTCAACGCCTAGGTCAAGGAGGGCGAATGCGCCGGCGTAGCTGCCGATGATATTCTGTGCGTAGCCTATGATGTCTGAAAGCGAAAACCGTGGGTCGTTTACGTCGAGCTCCTCTGTTCTGAAGAAGACGTGTCCGTCGTCCGAGAGCCTCAGCCCCTTGATGAGCAGGTTGAGGTTGTAGTGCTCGATGAGCATACGCACCTGCCCACGCTTCTCGACGGGTACGCTCCACCCGGGGTCTACGTGCACGACGACTCGCCCGTTTTGATGCAGGTCCACGTGGCCATCAATGAAGCCGATGGCGTCGTAGGAGCCGCTGAAGTAGAAGCGTGTGTGGTCATTGGGCGTCTCAGAATAGCAGCGTTCCGTGTCTTCGTTGAGCTGTCTATACATAGCCATAGCTGCATCAGCGGGTGGCCTCGTTGGTTCTGTCTCTGTGCGAGGCCCTTCTAATCTTGCATCTGTGCGGTCGGCACCCAAGCTGTCATCCTGCGTGCACGGGGTCTTCCCCTGTCGGCCATCCGGGTCGGAATCGTCCCTTTCCCCCACTTGCCCGGCATGGGAGTGCAGCTTCGAGATCTCCTGTTCTGCGACTTGACGGTAGCCGGGTCGGTACAGCCTCAGCCAGCGAGATCTGCCGAGCATGAAGAGCATCCTCCTTACGCTCCAGTCTGGATATAGGCGACAGAGCTCGCCGAAGTCTTGCCGGAGCTCCTCTTGGGGATAATGGGTATGTAGCCATTCCAACATCTGGGGGATATATGCGTCCATAAGGATGCAGAACTCCATGATGACAGCGTCGGGGAGGTCTTTGATGAGCCGCTCTCCTACCTTATCGCTACGTTCTTTGGCCTCTTCGCTCATGGAGGAGAAGCCTGGTATAAGCTCATCCATCCTCAATGCTAGCATCGAGATATTTCGGGAGATATCATTGCTTTGGTCCATGACTGGTCTCCTTCCTCATGTGCCACAGGGGCATATGAACCGCTGTTGCGATAAGACGCTGTATGCATGGGTGTTTGGGTGGGCAGGTGCCCACATGTAGGCTTGCATACATGGTCATTGTGAGCGTGATGGCGCAAGTAAGCATTAGTGACCGAGGACTTCCCGACATAAAGGGGAATGGGAGAGGATAGAATGGTAGCAGATGAAACACATAGAGAAGATTTACTAACATACACGCAAGAAGCATGATGGTTGCAACCAAGGATATCGGCATCTTCTCGTGTTGCTGGTGGCTGATCCTGCGCAGAGTCACGAAACTTATGACAACAATGCAGAGCATAGCAAGTGCTAGGCCCACCCACCCAAAGGCTGAGATAAGCTTTGCTGTAGCATAGGTCTCGGAATGAAACGGGATCATCATGGCCTCCTTTCCGATGATACCAGTGCCTACAGGTGATGCTTTGCTTAGGACCTTGAGAGTTTGATGTAGGTCATATCCCTTGCCGCAGGGGTCAACCGGTGCCCTCGTCCATCCCATGAGCTTGTAGTGCATGGTAGGGGAGAGATTTTCCATGGACTGTGCAACGCTGAGGGCACCACCAACTCCACAGGCGCATAGGGTCAGAGCGGGATGCATCCATCGACGAGAAAATCGAAGGACAAGTATAACGAAGATAATCGGGAAGAGCAGCAGGGGGCCAGCGGTGAACAAGAAGAGGGAGAGGACTAGCAACACTGTTGCTGCCCATTTAGCGCGCTCGTTATGCGCAAGAAAAGCGCAGATGAGGATTGTGACAAAGAAAGCGGCCAGCATCTGGACGGTAGCCACATGCCCTTCGGTTTCTTGCAGATAGAGTCCCATCGCGACAAGCGTCAGGAAGGGGCCCGCACAGGGCATCTCTATTGAAGGGTCGGCACTGTATGGCATTTTGTAACTATCTGTTGCATTGGACTCATACGAGGTTTTCCTCACTGTGCGAGAAGAGACTCTGTGGATGAGATAGTTTACAAGGATCATGATTGCGAATATTGAGATAAGTGCCGTAAGTGCCTTTGCACTGTGGCTGTAGCCGAGAATCACTGCGAGTATGCAGAGGTCAAAGACCCCTAGGATAGCTGTCCAGAGCGAGGTGCGACGCCTGTTAAGGGCGCAGAAGATGCAGGATGCCGTCCCTAGGAGCTCGAACATCCCCATCGCTATCGTCTCTCTCATTGGGACTCCCTTCTGGTTGGTTTACCTTGGGCATAAGGCCCCACGTTCCCTTATGCCATGTAATCATTGGTGCGTGCTCGAGTCCTTGTGGGGTATAGTCCTTGTGGGGCATAGAGCCTTCGTTACCATCTGCGGGCAATCAGCAATTTGCGCTGATTGTGGAATGCCATGAATAGGCATCAAGCTGCTACGACTATCCTCCTAGCTTCAAGACCTCAACCTCATCCTCTCGGTAGTAGGGTGTCAATATAGTTCCATCACCTGTATTAGTTCTGAAAATTAGAGGAAGAAATGAGCCTGCAAGATAAAGTTCACTCTTGTCACGTAAGGTAATAGCGTCATTCTTATGAAGATACTTTTCTTCATCCGAGGGTTGGATGATGCGAGTACCTTCTTTTCCAATCTGCTCAAATACCCAATGTTTGTTTCGATAGTGGAAGATGCCGTGGATTTGTGAAACATATCTGCGCAGTCTTTCATCAAGCTTGTATGGGACGATAATATTTGGCAGTTTTTCATCGTTTCGTCGTACAATACCGATGCTGTATCCATCATGTACGGATAGGGGCTTTTTACCTACGAAGATGCGTGCACTATGTTGGGGCTCGGTTTGCAAATCAGCATGTTGGGTTATCGAATCCCTGATATCTTCTGTGGTGCGCTCGCACTCCATATCTTCAATCTCGGTCGTGGTGTCGCTGATTTGGGTATTCTCCGCACTGACATCAGCGAGATCCTTCTGTTGCTCATTGTGCACGCTTATTTCGCACGTAGAGGAACTATCGCAGATTGTACTTTCCCAATCAGCTTCATGAGATTCTACCGTCGCCTCGCCTTTAGTCATTTCTTTGGGACGGGTATCAAGCTCGGTGTCAGTAGTATCATAGTAATCATGCATTATAGTATGATCGTTACTATAGGCAGCTTGTATATTCCTGGAATTTGCATACTGTTGAAACTGTGCTTCGTCAAAAAACACCTTGACATCGTAGCCATGTCTGTCATTTTTCAAGTTGTCATAATCGAGCATAACGGTAGGGTCGATGTGGATGTCATAGGTCGGTTTCTGAAGAACTTCCTTTACAGCGCGCTCGATGCGGTGGCAAGCGTGATCCCTATCTAAGCCGTAATACGCGTTATATGCATCTAACGAAACCGTTACGTAGAAGTAGCTTGGGGCTGCTGAGTCATTCTTGCCCCAAGGAATGGTCTTATCAAAAGCAACCCTGCAGATGCCCTTTATGAGTTGTGCGGGACTAGGCGTAATCGTTTGCAGTTTTCCTCTAAACCGACTGATGAGGCGACGAACTTTGCGAATGAGCCGAAATAGAGGTGAGCCATTCTTTCCATTTAAGGAACTATCAATGCCCCTTTCAACTCTGCGCGCCATGTCCTCAATACTTCTGATCATTGTGCACCCCTCTCTCGAGCTGTTGAATACTGTCGAAAGTATTTCCAGCTCAGTGTTAGTAGGTTGCGCAACCAAAGCAATCGTGACTGAGCACAATGAGGTCAACCTAAAGGGAGGCAAGTGGCCTCAACGAGAAGAGGAGAAGTGATGACCCTAGATCTTATGGCTACATCTATTTCAAGGATATGTAATAGAACTAGTATCCTAGTTGTAGATGACGGACCCCAAGACCCCGATGATACCGTGGAGCTGCCGATCATCGGTCCAGATGGTGTGCCTGTTGGGTCTCAGACTGACAGACCCACGATACGGTTCCCTTTCGCAAGGACGTCTTTCAAACGTACATTGCGTCTCGGTGCGTTAGCACCATTGTTTGCACTGTTGCTTAGCTCTACGTGCACGTGCTTGTTATCCTGCCAACATATCCCCGATCTTGCTGTTCAGGACGTTTTATCGGATTGTGGATGAGAGAGTACAGTCATGAGCATGTTCTTTCCAACCATTAGTACGAGCGCTCGAGAGACGAGCACGCATGAGGCGTGTCACCCCACTGTGCTAGAGATCACTGACGTCAGTGGGTGGAGCAGGCGAGCCTTTGAGGATTACGTTATAGGATGCAGGAAGGTAGACGATGATAGGATCCAATCCTCCCTTCGACATCAGGTTGATGACGGTATCGAGCCGGTGCTCTTGGGAAAAAAACGGGCGCTGGCTGTTACGTGGTAGGGCGTCTGCTGCCTTCCTCAAACGCCTTGAGGAAGGCAGCAGGAAAAGACTCATCGAGTTTGATCATGCGAGGCAGCTATTTGATCAGGGGTTACTGATGGGGCTTGACCTCTGTTCCATATTCTGTGATTGGCAAGGGTGTCCTGTGGACTTCACGAAAGCTGATCTCTCAGATGAACTGGACTCCATTGCGTGTGATCTTCGTGCCCATCTCTGTAACACTTTGCCAGGGTGGGAGGAGAGTTGGGAGTTTTACCTAGAGCATGAGGAATTCTGGGGTTTTCGTACATTGCGTAATGTGGTCGAGACGGCTACTGCCCTTGGCGAGTGCTTTAACTCGCACGCTACCGCTCGGTTGGGCACAGAGCTCTTCAATTCTCTTGATGCTGCCATTGGGGCAAACAGCACTGTAACTATGCTATCACCTGATATGACACTCGTTAAAATGGGGCTTGGATTTCCATCACATGGGAGTTTGTTCGTGGATGCTGCCCGTATCTACAATCCTTGGCACCAAGCTGGCCTTCGTCTGGGGTCAGGCAGGTATCCACGGATGCGGGAAGATAGTGCCCACTTCCTTGCACCCGAGCTCATCTCTCATGTATGTCATAACGGAGAGTCCTCCAAGTCAGGCTACCCACCCGCCGCTCGCCTATGGTCGCTTGGTACATTGCTCACCTACGTTCGAGCAGGGCATGTACCTAATGATAGCGTACGTTTGGTGGGGGAGCAGGCATACCTCAAGTGTGGGCCGATTTCGCTCGAGAACGCTCTTGAGGAGGTGGGTCTCTCTTGGGATGATGGGGATGGAGTACTTGCACGGGTGATCGAGGATCTCACTCACCCTGTCCCTCAGTGGCGTCCTAGGCTCATTGCTGTGCACAACAAGCTGGCAGACATTGCTGATGGCGAGAACGCGCACGTATCCTCGCATAAGCGGCTTGTTCCATCTGTCCCCATATATGGCCAGGCTTATATTGTTTTGGGGGATAGCGGATGCGGGACGCGAACGGAGGGGAAACAACGCTTGCAGGAGCAATCGGCGTTTTGCTCGAGGCAGCTACCAGCATCTCCAGACATCGATCTATTCGTGTTCTCGTCTGATGAGAGCTGCATGCACATGTCCCAGATATGCGTAGATGGCAAGATGCGTGATGTCCGTAAGTCTGGTGACGCCGTGGACGTTCATCGCTTCCTCGAGGCTGGTCGCGAGCTTGGTCATATGGGTTGGAAGAGGCTACTCTCACGTAGACTTTGGGGTAACGCACGATACCTGTGCATCCAAGGGGGGCTTCGGCTTGATGGTGTTCGAGGTCTCTTTGAGAGATGTGCTCACCTCAGACGAGTCTACGGACTCGAAAAAGCCAATACACATCACGTCGAAAGTCTATCTCACCTGTTCGATGGCTGTGTGTCACTGTCGTCGGCTGATCTTGGACACCTCGACACATCCCATGTTCTGAGCATGGCTTACATGTTTCGGGACTGCCGCTCCATTAGGGAGCTTGATCTCACGGGCGTAAACACCGAGAACGTTATCACCATGCGCAGCATGTTCTATGGTTGCTTATCGCTTGAGACGCTAACTCTCTTTGGCATCGAGACGGCACGAGTCAAGGATATGTGGCAAATGTTTGCGCTCTGTGGTTCCCTACGCGCACTCGATGTCTCTGAGTTTGATACGCGTCGCGTGGAGGACATGGAACACATATTTGACTGTTGCGAGAGCCTTGGTATAGAGAGTAGATTACTCGAGAGATTCTTGAAGGCCGGAGGAAAGGCGGCTGAGGTTTATAGGAGAAAACCAAACGTCTTCCTCGACCCTCACATGGAAGAAAGACAGGAGGCAACGATATAGCTGTATATTTACTGTATATAGAGGATACATTATATATACTGAACTGAAGCGAATGGCTTCTGGTGGCTTGTATTTTTTGGAGGCTATGTTTACCTGCTACTCAGTATCCCTTGTGAGTGAACGCTGGAGGAGAGGTTGGTGTGGAGACATGAGCGTGCATGAAGAGTTCTTCATAGTGTGTGAAAAGGAGGAGCGCTTTGGGTGCGAGGAGCAGGCTTGTTTGTGTATTCCCTTCAATACTGAGTCTAGCCAGGGAAGCTATGCAACAACATACCTCATTAGTGATAGGCGTTCTACTAACTGGCCAGTGGAGAGCGCAGTTAAAGTATCGAAGTTCGGAGAAGTTCGGTCTGACAAGGGAGAGGTCCAGGCAATTCGCGAAAGTTCGCATGAAATAGCTAGGTTTGTTTCTGATTTCTGGGAGAAAAGAAAGGATTGGAAAACTTTCAAAAAAGAATATGAAATACTTAAGAGGCTTAATATACGTCAAGCAAATGGATCAGTAAAGTGTTTTCCATGTCCCTATGCCCTTGGAGTTGTCTGTTCGCAGAAAAAGAAGGGTGAAGTCACCGTTCAACCTGCGTTTGCTATGGAATTACTAGAGGATTTTTATCCCCTTCATTCCCTTAAAGGACAGAGTGAGTTTCCGTTTGATGCCAAAACTGTTGCACAACTTGGGCTTAGACTACTCGATGCATTTGATCAGATGTATCAATCTTCACCGAAAATTGCTCATAGAGACATTTCTCCAAATAACGTGATGGTTCGTCTTCAGGGTGGAAGCGTGGACGGCGTAAGGTTACTTGATTTTGGTCTATCGCGTTTCCAGGATGACTCACGTACAGAAGGCACTAGGGGCACAAGAGCGTATCTAGCTCCAGAGTGCGTGGCTCGCAATAAAGAAAATGAAGAGATCATCGATCACCGAAACGAGACGACAACCGATATTTGGTCCTTTGGGGCAATTCTCTACTATGCACGAATAGGCGAGCCACCCTTCGTGCCAGGAGAAGCTTGGAGGCCTGAAGACTTGACGCGCGCTAAGTATAGCCAAAGCATCACTAGTGCTTATATATAATATCTTGAAGAAAAATACCATGAGGGAGGACTCTCTGATCCTGATAGAAAACTGGAGTCTATTATTGAAGGCTGCACGGAATTCAATCCTCAGAAACGAATGAACCTGAAGGGCATTAGAGATAAGCTTGAAAGTATAGAGAGCGCCGAAAAGTCTGCTATTTATGGTAGATCAAGTCGGAAGCCAGCTCGCAATACAGAGTGCTCAGGATCATCAGGATCAAGAGCTTGCTTTGACATTCGCCAAGTGGCGCCGATATATGCTCAATCCTATAATCTTCATGAGGATAATATCTTCGTTATTGGTGACATGTCTTCCAGTGACTTGAATAATTTTATTAAAAGAGAGTTTAAGCTGAAGAGAGGGGTGAAGGGATATCATGCCAGGGCTGTTGGCGATAAGGTCAATCTATCCCGGGTTCTTGAGGACGCGAAGTGTTTGAACGGAAAAGATTTGGATACATGGTTGAGCAAGAGGTCATGGAACGATGTCAAGTACATCCTTATCGGTGCCCAAAGCAAAGTTACCAATACCCGAGGTCTCTTTGCGCGTTGTGACAAGCTCATTAGGGTCTTTGGTTTGGAGAAGCTTGAAACCTCGCGTGTTACGGACATGTCCTATATGTTTGACTGGTGCTTGTCCATCGAATCCCTTGACCTTTCTCACTTTGACACCTCGCATGTTACGGACATGTCCCACATGTTCGATTGTTGTTGTAAATTGAAATCCCTTGACCTTTCTCACTTTGACACCTCGCGTGTTACGGACATGTCCCACATGTTTCGGCACTGTCCATCCCTCACTTCCCTTGATCTATCGAGTTTTGATATGTCTGGGACTGAGGATAAGAAGTGCATGTTCGACGGTTCAAGCCTAGAGGTTACTTTCCGTAGCAATGAGGATGCCAGCGGAGTAAACCTAGGGAGGTGTTCTCTAAGATTTAAGCAAGAAGATGCATGATAAGTGCAGAAATTTTGATTGATGATGCGTATCCCTTTTGCCAGACGCAAAGGGTGGCTGCAGGGGAGCATGACGGGAGGATATCAGCTATGCCTAAGTCCATGGGGGTCTTTCTCAAGTTTCTAGCGGGGAGGAGGCGGGGCACACAGGCATTCAGCCTGCTGCATTCCTATGATCCCAGCTGTAGCAACAAATTCGTGGCCAATAGAAGATATGGCTACCCGCCAGATGTATACTGTAAGAAGTTGCTGTCACGATGGGAATCTGATGCAGATTATCATGACGATATCGGGCAACTTATCTTGGACCGCACCTGTAACAGTGATAACAGCGGGGGTATGACGGCCTTTCTTGAGCTCGAGGCCAGCAATGCAGTTCTTGAATATGATGAGAAGCAGTGTATTGATGGTAAAGCTCCTGGGAGTATCTGGGACATTCTTGCCGTTGGCCAAATCATCCAGAGTGAAGAGTTTCGGGCTGAGTTTGATGATGCCCTCAAGGTTGATGGGTTCTCGCGGAGTACCTCCGGCTTCTGGGGCTGTATCATGCGGGTCAAGCAGAAAATCAAGGATGACGGCTCTGACGTCTCTGTTCTAGAGGATCTGATTCTTGAGTTGCAGTACGAGATCGTCACCTGTTTCATGCTGGCGTCTCTTCTTGGTCCAAGAAGTAGCTTTAGCATTATTGCGCGGGCGGACAAGTCTGTTAGGACCGTGGCGCCTAACGTGGCTGCGGAGTCAGACCCCATGGTTTGTGTAACACCTGAACTGGATGGTGACGCTCAGCTACAAGGTATCGTCTTTGTGGGGCCAAACCGTAACGACTGGTATACGGATCCGGATTTTGCGGAGATGGGGGGCCGTCATGCATTCCGTCGTACCCAAGTCGTTCGTATTGGTAGGGACGAAAGCTGGCTTCATGCGGAGATAGGCAGTTGTGCCATCGCGGTGGAGGACTTAGCGGTGTCGGGTTGGCATTGCGAGATTCGCTATGACCCCACAGGTGGAAGCTGGAGGCTTTATGACGTTGGGACCGATTTTACATACGATGATAAGGACCGACAAGGTAGCCGAAACGCGACGCTGCTCGTTCGAGCGAACTGCGATGAACGCTTGTTGCTTAATGGTAACGAGGTCTCTAGCAGCAAATCAGGCTACTCTGATTTCGATGATCGCCCTGATTACGTTGAGCTTCGACATGGAGACATCATCTGTCTTGCCCCTAAGCGGATAAGTCAGGAAGATGAGGTGAGCCAGGAGGAGGTGAGCTACACATGGAAGCTTGGACAGAGGAGACGTTACTTTCGCTTTGAGGTTTTGAACAGGCAGACACGGTATTGTGGATGATCTGGGTAGCCGCGACTGGCTTGCCTATTGGTGCCTGCCTGGCGCGCGCTCTCATCTTCAATAAACTTGGCCCATCTATTTCTGCCACGTATAGGCAGTCGTATGTGTCAGATGACGCCGGGAGGGGTAAGCGTGTAAGTTTACGATCTGGAGGTTAACCATGCCACTGTGTTTTGAGCTGGATGAAGACAGCGAGGTGTGCGGCAACTTTGATGCCGATCGTCTGAGAGCCATCTTTGACCCCCAAATAGAGACCTTTGGAGTAGGAGAGCGCAGCGAGGTGAAGAGGATCCTCCTCGATGGTGAGGAGGATCTGGTGCTAAAGCTCCTGTATGAGGGGCTGCCAGATGGCACAGCCAAGCTCGAGTACGAAACGCTTAAACGCTTGAATGGCGCGAAGGGACATGCGCCAAAAGCGCTCGCGTTTGGGATGGGGCGAGTCGACGGGGGCGAGTGGCGACAGGCCATTGTCATGGAATGTGTGAGCGGCCAACCTCTCCAGACGAAAGAGGAACGTGAGACAGGGAGAGGTGATGCAAGCCGATGCTTGGATGATCTTGCTGGGAGGAGGCGGCTTCTCAGTTCGAAACAGGTACTCGACATAGTTAGAGAGATCGCACTTGCGAGTGAAGCGTGCTATAGGGCAGGCGAGGCGCCTGATGCGGATAGCGACTCGCTTGGGGTTCACGGGGCCTTGTCACCAGAGAACATTATGGTCGATGTTCAGGAAAGGGGTAATGGGCGCACGGTTAAGAAGGTCATCCTTGTGGGTTGGAGACGAGACACGGGTTACATAGCTCCGTCCTCCTTGGGTACCTGTCCGGAGAAGGCATGCTTCTCTAGCCAGGGTGCACTTGAAGGAAGTGTGCACGATATTACGATGGACGTCTGGTCCATCGGGGCCCTTGCGTTTTGGCTTAGAACGCGGGAATATCCTCTCGATGACGATGCCAAGCGCAGCGAGATCGACCTCGAGGGCTGGCTGCGGCAGCATGGGCACGAGTTGACATGGTTGGACGAGCGGCTCTCCGCCCTCATTGCAAACTGCACTCAGCTTGACCCTGACATGCGCCCCCAGACGCCAAGTGAGGTTGCGAGTCGCGCGAACATATGCGATTACCCGCGTGGACTGATTGATGAGTTGCATAAGTTGGCTGACGATAGCACGATCCAACGTGTTGCAAGTAGCTTGGGCATGAGCGTTAGGATTGTCTCTGAGGCAGACGGTAGATGGGATCTTGAGTATGGGTCAGAAGAGGAAGAAAGTCTAGAGAGACTTTATAGAAGGTTGACTAGATACAGGCACAAGCAGACTGTCATGCGGCATCAGATACAGCGGCTGCGCCGTCTGGCCTTCCCTCTCTGCATCCTGAGCACCCTTGCTGCGATCGTTGCTTCACTTATAGATGTGATGAGCGTGACGAATGAGTTGGCGCATGTTTGCTCGGTTGTCCTCTGCGCTTTTACTGCATGCTTGTCCGTCGTTCTCCTTACACTCTCACTGAGGTACCCACGGGATGATAGGAGGCTTGGTCACAAGTTTGTTGGGGTGACATACGGTCTCGTCTGCGCCCTAAGCGTTTTCTATGGGTTGTCTGGCGTCATAGGAATGGCAGATGGCCAATGGTATGCGCAGGCGGGAGATGAACTTGAGGGGCAGTCACGGTACCTTACGGGAGATGAGAAGAAGGATAAGCTGTCGCAAGCGCTCGGTTACATTCAGCAGTCAGCGGACAAGGGCAACGGGGACGGCCTTGCGCTTTTGGCGGAGCGATACTATGAAGGCGATGCCGTCGAACGTGACTATAGCAGAGCTTTCGATCTGGCAGAGCAGTCTAGCGACAAGGGCTCGGCCAAGGGTATGGGGATGCTTGCGACTTGCTTCTATGATGGCTGTGGTGTCGTGCAGAACTATGATCGCGCGTTTGAGCTAGCTAGTAAATCAGCGGACAAGGGTGACAAGAGAGGGGCCTTCTGTCTTGCTACTTGCTATCAGGAAGGCCATGTGCCCTCTGACTCTGATCGTGGTAGCGAGGATGAGAACAAGAAAGAGGCCTTTAACCTCTTCGTCAAGGCTGCGGAGCAGGGGTATGCACCTGCCGAGTATGAAGCTGGTCGCTGCCTACGTTTTGGTTGGGGTACCAAGCAGAGCGACGAACATGACAAACAGGCGGTCCAGTACTTCCAACGGGCGTGTGATAAGAACTTTGTGTCTGCCATGGCACAGCTAGGTGACTGCTATCGCTTGGGCAGGGGTGTTGACGCGAACTATAACCGTGCGCGGGAGTGCTACGAGCAATCTGAGGCGAATGGCGATGGCTATGGAACATATCGTCTTGCGCGGTGTTATTACACCGGCAACGGTGTCGATAAGAGGGATCTAGGGAAAGCATTTGAGCTAAGCAAAGAGTCTACTGATAAGGGTGATTATAACGGAAAGGGACTGCTCGGCTACTTCTATCTTAATGGCATTGGTACACAAAAGAATGAGGGAGAAGCCGTCAAAAGGTTCAAAGAGCTTGCTGATGCCAATAATGGATACGGAGAGGCCGCATTGGGCGACTGCTACTATTACGGCAATAGTGCGGTGAAGAAGGATCGAGAGAAGGCAGCACAATTATATAAAGCCTCCATGGATCATAAAAACCTCTATGGAGAGGCTCGTTACGGTTTCTACCTCTTTTATAACTATGGTAAGGATAAGCAGAAGAATCGCGAGGAGGCTTTCAGCTATTTTCTCGCTGCTGCAGACGGTGATGATTCGTATGGGGCTGGTTGGGTTGCATACTGCCGCTTCTACGGTTACGGCACAGAACAGGACTATGGTTGCGCGTTCGAGTATGCGAAGCGTGCCGCAGATGAGAATGACTCGAGGGGCCAGCGCATGTTGGGCGTTTGCTACTACTATGGCCGTGGTGTCGCCGTAAATCCTAAAAAGGCTCTTGAATCATTCAAGAAAGCCTCTGAAAACGGAGATAATGTAGCCACAGTGTGGTGTGGGCGGTGCTTGTTAGATAGGAACACGGGGACCGACAGCAAGGAAGCTAGGGGCTATTTTAAGCAGGCTCGTAAGGATGGAAACGGAAAGGACGTTTCCTATGGTGAGGCCACGGCATGGCTTGCATATTGCTATCTCTATCGCTATGAACATTTGAAAGAGGATAAAGAAGTACCAAAGAGTGAAGAAGCACCAAAGAGTGAGGCGGAGGCTCAGAATAAGGCTGTTAGCCTGCTCAATGAAATCCCAGAAAACCAGCGGACAGGCTTTGTATACGAGATGCTTGGGCGGTGTTATTACTATGGCTATGGGGGTATTGAGCAGAGCGATCAAAATAATCGAACGGCTGTCGACCTGTTCAATAGAGCTTGTGATGAAGGTAAGTTTACCGATGAGCATGGATCAGCCTTTTACTGCCTGGGTGAAGCCTATCATGGGGGCTTTGGGGTTGCTCGGGACGATAACAGAGCAAAGGAGATGCTAAGGATGGCCGTGCTCTTCGGAGGTGATAGGTATGGAGACTATAAGTACGTGTGGCAACAAGCAACGGACATGCTTTCTAAATGGTATGGGCTAGCTGTAGCCGATGACGGCACTCTACAGCAGAAAAGCTAGGGTAATACGGAGCGATTGTTGTGGAGGGTTCGATAGAGGCGCGAAATGAATCACTATTGTGCCTTTAGACTGACAGGAGAATATCATGGAAAATGCTCCCCAATGTGCTTCATAATCGCAGGTGACACATCTTCTGCCATGTCG
>ERZ773099.1196-NODE-1196-length-19655-cov-15.459082_pt1 | contig 19655 bp, 13 predicted proteins | sample MGYA00511120_ERZ773099 | MGnify/ENA primary metagenome ERZ773099 (study PRJEB29015, sample SAMEA2738012) | human oral metagenome | biome: human oral; feature: human-associated habitat; material: dental | place: China | collected 2104 ...
ACTCACCCACTGGGGCCGGCGCGCGGCCGCTCGCAACAACGAGGTGTGACCGACAATCAGGTTGATCACCCCGCTGACATCACTAGCACCAGCCGCCACACTCAACGCGAGATCATGGTGCTCTCGGCAGTGCGGGTGGTGAGCAAACAGACTCGCCACGAGAGTCCACAACGAAGGTTTCCGGCGACCGCTTCGATGTCCGGTAAACCCATCGCGACCAGCGCGAATACACGGTTTGCGCGGCCGAGCCAAGGTTCTCAACCTTTCTATGTAGCTCCACGTTCCACCTGCAGCCTGATGGTTGCGGGTATTTCTTTCTCACGTTTGACGATCTGAGAGCATCAGAGCATCGCAGATTCAGAACGACTAATCGCTGTCTTTCGTACCGGTGTGCACCGTTTGTCCGACCAGCCGGTTATGCACGAAATCGTTGTCACGATCGGACGCAAGTATGATCAGATAAGCCCATCATCGGCTCCAATTAAACATATTTGTCCACAGCTCTGTGCACAGTTGTGTATAAACCGTGTGGAAGGTTGTTTGTTGAACAACTGCAAGCGTGTGAAAACTGACCCGCAGTGGCGACATTGCGAAGCTCATGACGTGGCAACTACTCCCTTAGCGGAGCGCGCAACGGCACCTACGCTGTCGCATTCGACACCAACATCCTGGGCGTGGCTCTCGCGGGGCCCAACAGGATGCGGCGCATACGGGAGCGCCCGGGGCCATGGCCCCGGGCGCTCCCGGCAACGTATCAGTCCCGACGACTAGCGGAACAACTTCAGGGCGTTTGGCCCAATCATGAACGGTGCAAGGATCATCGAGGATCCCAGACCCACGCTAAAGCCCGCGATCACGTCGGTGACCCAGTGGACGCCCAAGTAGAGGCGCGTCACCGCAATAAACACGATGAGAGCAAGGGCGGCAACCCACAGCAGGTGGCGAAGACGGCGCCCGACGCGTGTCATGGTTAGGACCAAAACCAGGGAAATCGCAAGCGCGGTCACGGCCGTCGTGTGACCCGACGGGAAGGAGTAGCCGTCCTCGGTGATCAGGCGCAGCGCCTCGTCGGGACGAGGACGCTCGTAGACGTGCTTAATGATGAAGCTGTTTGCGGCTGAGAACACGACGGAACACAGGATGTACAGGGCGTGCATGGCCTTCTTCAGGAACCACCACACGGCACCCGCAATGATCAACGCCAGAACCACTGCGCGCTTGGGATCAAACACCCACGACGCGCCCGCCATTAACGTGTCGATCGCGGGCGTGCGCGACGCAATGAAGTCAGACCACACCGTGGTGTCGATCGGCAGGGGATTCGAAATGAATCCGCCGGCAACGGCGACCGCAGCGACGAGGAGGACCCCGACGATGACGGAGGGTGAGGTAAGTCGACGAGCAATCATAGTAAAATCCTACCGTAGTGTCAGTCGTTTGCGCCGTATTCGTATACCCAGCGCCCTGCTCGGCGCGAAAAGCGCGAATGTTCGCGCATCTGCCCGGTTTCACCGGTCACCGCGTCACGCCACGAGGCCACAAAAGTGACGCTTCCCTCCCTGTCTGAGGGGCCCCCGGCCTCGGAACCGAGAATCCGCAGGCCGGTCCACCGTGTCCCCTCAACCCAGTACGGCGGAACCGGCCGCGTGCGAGGGTGCCACGTGCGGAATAGGTAGTCCTCGTCGCGCAGCGCGAAAGCGGTATAGCGTGAGCGCATGAGCGCCTCGGCGGTCGGTGCGGCCTCCCCATCCAGGTAGGGGCCGCAGCACTGCGCTAGCAGCGCGCCCGAACCGCACGGACAGGCGCGAGGCCGTGGCGCGCTCGCGCTCAACGAGCCCGCAGCCTGGGAGGCGGTCACGCCCGGTCGCCCAGGGACGCCAGCCACCGCTCAGCGTCCAGGGCCGCGCGGCATCCGGACCCGGCCGCCGTGATGGCCTGGCGGTACGTGTGGTCGACCGCGTCCCCGCAGGCGAACACGCCGGTGACGAACGTGCGGGTCGAGGGCTCTTCCACGCGAATGTAACCGGCCTCGTCGAGGGCGACCTGGCCGCCTAGGAAGCCCGTGCGCGGCAGGTGGCCGATCGCGACGAACACGCCGTCCACCGCGATGTCGCGCTCCGACCCGTCGACGGTGGAGGTCAGGCGCAGGCCGGTCACGGCCTCATCGCCCAGGACCTTCGCGACGGTCGCGTTCCACTCGAAGGAGATCCTCGGGTTGCTCAGCGCACGCTCGGCCATGACGCGCGAGGCGCGCAGGGCGTCGCGGCGGTGCACCACGATCACCTCGGAGGCGAAGTTAGTGAGGAAGGTGGCCTCCTCCATGGCGGAATCGCCGCCGCCGATGACGGCCAGGCGACGATCCTTGAAGAAGAAGCCGTCACAGGTCGCGCAGTAGGAGACGCCGCGTCCGGAGAACTCCTCCTCACCGGGCACGTTCATGTGCCGGTACTCGGAGCCGGTAGCCAGGATGACGGCGCGCGCGTAGAAGACCTCGTCCTCGGTCGCCACAGCCTTGACGTCGCCCTCAAGGTTGACGGCCACGACGTCCTCGTAGCGCACGTCAGCGCCGAACCTCTCGGCCTGCTCGCGCATGTTGTCCATGAGCTCGGGGCCCTGGATGCCCTCGGGGAAGCCCGGGAAGTTCTCGACCTCCGTCGTGTTCATGAGGGCGCCGCCCGCCGCCAGCTGGCCGGCCAGGACCACCGGAGCGAGGCCGGCGCGCGCCGTGTAGACAGCCGCCGTGTAGCCGGCGGGCCCGGAGCCGACGATGACGACGTCATGCACGCGCTGGCCCTCGGGAACATCCGTCGAGGGGACGGGGACCTCGACTCTGTCGGTGGCGGAGTCGGTGGTTTCGGCCGTCACGAGGCCCGGAATTGTCACGAAAGACATGTACCCTCCTTGGGGTCTACTGAACGGTGAGCTCGGAGATCCACGCCCAGTTGCGCCCGTCCTGGCCCTTGGGCATGGAGCGGAACTGCAGCGCGATGGAGTCTGTTTGGACTGCTTCGGGCAGCTGGATCGTCGTCGTTGGGGACAACGCTGAGGAGGCCAGCTCTGTTCCGCCGCGCGGATTCGCGGGGTCTGTGACGTTGCGCACGACGATCTGCCCGCCCGAGGTCGCCGGATCCATCTGGAGGGTCACCGAGGACACGGTGGCCTTCTGCTGTAGCTTCACGACGATCGTCACGGATGTCTCATCGCGGAACTGGTTGTTGTCGAACCAGCGCGAGCTCCACGACGTCGACGGGTTGGAGTCGATCATGTTGATCGCGCGGTCCGGGTGGTCACCGTCGTCGTTGTTCCACGACAGGACCTGCACGGAGGAGATCACGGGCGTCACGGAGGGTGCGGGCGGGGGAGTGGTCGCCAGGTTGGGCGCGGGCTCGTCGCTGGACTGCCCCTGGTTGAGGCCGGCGCGCAGGGACTGGCCCAGGTCAAGGTCGGTGACCGGGCGCGTCGCCATCCACGGGCCCCACACGGCGCCGAAGAGGAACAGCACGAGGCCGAAGATCAGGGCGGGCCGTGTCGGGTCGATGAGCTTGCCGGAGCGCGCGAGCATCCTGTCCACCTCCGACGAGGTAGGTGTCTGCTTAGCGGGCGCGGCGGCCTCTGGCGCCACGACATCGATGACCTCGGTGGGTTCCTCCACGGGGGGAGTGGGAACCGAGTCTTCGCCGTTCGTTTGCACGCGCGGGATCTGGTGGGTCGATGGCGCGTCCGCGAGGGGCTCGGGGTGGGGGAAGTCCGTCACGTGCGCGTCGCCCTCGCGTTCGTAGCCGCTTGCTGCGGGCATGGGAGGCGGGGGAGCGATCGGGAAGGTCGACGCGGGCACCTCGGCGCCATCCACTGCGCCCTCGGTCAGCGGCTCAACGCCGAGATCGGCCAGGGCCTCGGGGAGGGGCTGGTAACCACCGGAAGGCTCGGCCTGCGTCGCGGGGGCGAGGGCCTCCTCCTGGGGTGCGGGGATCGGGGGCACGTCGGACTGGGGGACCCGCGCTGGCGTCGCGTCGGCGAGCGCGGAGGGGTCGGCCGCCGGGGGTGCGGGGATCGGCGAGTTGGAGACGATCTCGTCGAAGGACGGAAGTTTCGTGTCGTTGCCGGTCGCATCTGGCGTGTCAGCCATCGAGTCCTCCGTCTGATCGGGTGCTTGTGCCGCCATTATCGCAGCTCCGTTGACGGCGGGCGTGGAGGACGCTGTCAGGATGTTCACCACAGAGGCGGGAACGCGCAGGCGCGTCAGGAGGGGCCGCATCATCGCCAAGGACTCGCGCGGGGCGGCGAAGCGCAGGACGAGCAGGTACACGAGACCGGTGACGGCCGAGACCACGGTGAGCTTGACGCCCGCGACGACCATGCGACCCAGCGTCGAGGAGACGGACGTGTGGATGCCGAGGAGCCACAGGACTGCGAATCCGACGAGGCCAGCGGCGGCGGCGGAAGCGACGTAGGAGACGTAGGAGCGCAGCAGGCCCGAGCGGTCCACGTAGCGGTTCTCGCGCGACACCCACACGACGGCGATGACGCCCTGCGTGAGGCGGCAGGCGGTCTCGCCGAGCGCAGCGGCGACAACCCACCATCGCGCGCCGGTCACGGCGTACAGCGACCAGCCGACGATCACCTGGATGATCGTGGGGCCTATGCCCATGAGGAACACGGGCTTGACGTCCTCGTAGGCGAAGAAGACGCGCTGGCTCATGAGCACCATGCCGGTAGAGGCCACGCCGGGCATGAGGGAGGTCAGGACGAGCGCGTAGGCGGTGACCGCGTCGGGGTCCCCGCCCTTGGCGGCCATAGCGATCTCCATCATGGGTACGGAACCGGCCATGAGCATCGCGGCGGCCACGAGGGTCAGCGACGTGATCGTGCGAACGCCCAGGTGGTAGCTGGCGGCGACCGCCTCGTCGTCACCGTCGGCGACGGCACCGGCCATGCGCGTGAAGATCGCGGTCGTCAGGGACACGGTGATGAGGGACTGGGGGACCATGAAGATCATGAACGACGTCGAGTAGGCGAGGATGCCGACGACGCCGCTTTGCGCGCCGTAGGTCCCGATGTAGCCGTCGGCCATGGCCGCGAGGTTGTTGGTGGACAGGACGCCGACCTGGGAAACGCCGAGGGTCGCGAACGTCCACCCGGCCACGCGGGGCATCGACCCGAAGGACGTGCCGCGGAAGTGGAAGTCGGGCTTGAAGGAGATGCCGGATCGACGCATCGGCCACAGCAGGCACAGCGCCTGACAGACGACGCCGAGGGTGGCGGAACCGGCCAGGACCCAGAACTGTGCGCCGGACACGGCGCCCGCGGGAATGCCGCCGTCGGGGGCGGTTCCCCACAGCGCCAGGAAGAGCACGAGGCCGGCGATTCCCACGACGTTGTTGACGACGGGGGCCCACATGTAGGGGCCGAAGATCTCGCGGGCGTTGAGGAGCTCTCCGAGGAGGTTGTACAGGCCGTAGAAGAACAGCTGGGGCAGGCACAGGAGGGAGAAGAGGATCGCCAGGTAGCGGATGTCCTCGGGGTACCCGGCGGCCGTGATGAGGACGAGGAGGGGTGCGAGGACCATCGTGAGGATGGTGACGACGAAGAGGACGGTGCCCGCCAGGGTGAGCAGGCGGTTGACGTAGGTGTCCCCGTCGTGGCGGCGCTTGATGGCGCCGACGATCTGCGGGACGAGGACGGCGTCGAAGATGCCGGAGGCCAGGAGGTTGAAGACGGTGTTGGGCAGCGTGTTGGCGGTCTGGAAGGCCGCGCCCACGCCGCCGGCCGTCGCGCCGACAGCGGCGATCAGCATGGCGTTGCGCACGAAGCCGAGAATGCGCGACACCATGGTTCCCGATGCCATGAGCGCCGACGCCCTGAGGATCGATCGGCGAGGCGTGTTGGAGCTCATGGGTTCTCCTTCGTCGTGACGGTCTTGGCGTCGATGGTGTCGCCTGGGGAGTCCGAGGCCTCGTCGGAGCTCTCGGGCGCGTCGGCCTCTGGGGTGGTCTCGGTGGGCGCGGCGCCCGCCTGAGCCCTGCGGGCCGCCCTGCCGCGCAGCGATCGGGTGACGCCGACGACGAACAGGAGTCCGAAGAGCGAGGCGATGACGGCGGTGATCGCGTCCTCCCACCCGGCGCGCATGCGCACGGTGACGGTGCGGGAGTCGTCCAGGACGAAGCCGTCGGACGTCGTGACCTTGTAGGTCACCTCGATGTCACCGCTGCCGATCGCGCCGACGGGTACCTCGACCGTGGTCGCCCCCTGCGCGGCCAGCTCCTGGGAGAGCGCTGGCGTGGCGCGCAGGCGCGGGTCGTCAGGGATGAGGGTGACGTCGACGCGCACCGGCCAATCCAGGTTGTTGCGCACCAGGACGGGGAAGTTCGCCGACTTGTTGATGAGGTTGACCGCTGAGGATGGCTCGACGCTTACCGACGACAGCATCGTCGTGACCTGAGAGGTCATGGCCGTGGCCGCTTCCAGTTGCGCGCCGGGGGAGGAGCTCGCGTTGAGCGCGGGCAGGATCTGGGGCGTCACGGAATTGATGACGGCGTCGGGGTCGTCGGTCGCGTTGGCCAGGGGCATGAGCTGGGTCAGGGACGAGGCCATGGACTCGATCGCCGTGGAGGACTCCTCCGCGAGGGAGCCGGCTCCGACCGTGACGCGCTCGACGTCGGTGGTCTCGCTGTCGGCGATGTCCGAGAAGGAGGTGGCGCTGACCCAACGGGGCGACAGGAGGGCGCCCACGCGGCCGGTGAGGCGCTCGTTGATCGTGGTCCCTCGCGCGGCCGCCGCGAAGAGCGTGCGCGAGGAGTAGGGCCGTTCGCGAGTGATGATCGCCGTTATGGCGGTGAGGGCCTGCTCGGCGTCGAGCTGGTCGCCGCCGGAGGCGTTCCAGGACAGGAGCGAGGCGATGTCGGCCTGCTGGGCGAGGGTGCGCGCGCCGGCGCCGTTCGTCGTGGTCTCGCCGGTCGCCGGGTCGACGTTGACGCGCGCCATGGAGGTGAAGGGCATGTCGTCGGCGGGGGCCAGCGACGAGGCCGGGGCGATCGTGATCTGGTCCGACGAGGCGTAGTCGGCCAGGAAGGTGGTGCCGAAGGTCGCGTCGGAGGGCCACGCGACGTTACGCAGGATCGTGGGGCCCGAGTCGGGGGAGACCCCTGTGGTGCCGCTCTGGCTGTTCGCCGTCGCGGAGGCCGTGGGGGAGGGCGTCGGGGAGGGCGTCGGGGAGGCCGTGGGCGATCCCGAGGGCGAGGGCTGAGCGGAAGGGGAGGGGCTCGGCGTCCCGGGGCTGGGCGAGACCCAGCCGCTTGCGCGCAGCGTCGACGGGAAGGAAGCGATGGAGTCGGAGGCCAGGGCCCAGAATCCCGAGTTTTCCGAAAGTGCGAGGGCCCCCAGGTCGGCGTCGCCGTCAGGCAGGGCGATGACCTCGGAGGCGGTCGACATGAAGGAGGACACGAAGGCCTCGGACTGGAGGTCCTGGGAGCGCTGCGCTGGGTCAGTGGCCGTGGGCGCGGGCGTCGGCGTCGGCGAGGTCGAGGGGCTCGGCGAGGCCGTTGCGGCACCGGACTGCCCCGACTGTCCGGACTGTCCCTGGTCTCCAGGCGCGGTGGGGGTGGGCGCGGGGCTGGGTGGAGTCGTGGGCTGGGGCCCTCGGGGGATCAGGAGGGGATCGACGGCGAGGGTCACGCCCGAGGTTCCGGCGAGGTTGAGAATCGCTGAGCGCTCGGCCTGGCTGTTGGCCGCGTTCGTCTGGGTCCAGGGCACGAGCGCGGAGACGCGGGAGGGGGCGACCTGGGTGCCGGAGTCCCAGACGATGATCGTGCGGTCCTTGCCGGAGAACTCGCCCGACGAGGCGGTGACAGTGGCGACGCGGGGGCCCCACTCGTCGGCGTCGGACAGGGGGAGGGAGGACGTTGGGACGCGAACTTCGAAGGTCCTCGTCGTGCCGCGCGCTACGTTGGACAGCGTGGTGGACGCCGCGTGCGTCGCGTCGGGTTCGTCGTCGCTCAGCTGCGTCGTCAGGGCCGGTACGGAGATGGGCGTCTCGTTCGTGACGAACACCTCGAGAGAAACGGAAGCGAGGGTCGTCGGCGAATCGTTACGAATCGTGCCGGAAATGATGAGCTCGCTCTCGTTCGTAATGATATGGGGCGAAAGGGCGTCAATCGACACGGATAGCTCGGAATCGATCGAAACCGTCCCCATGACGCTCGGGCGCGACTGCCCGGACGCAGACGTCGCGGCGGGCGCCGGAGCGGCCACGGCCTCGTGATACGACAGACCAAGGGGAGCCATCATCGCCGCGCACAAGGCGGCCGCCCACAAACCGCGCCTAGCCACGGCTACCCCGGTACAGCAGGTCGAGGGCGATGCGCACGATGCGGCGCTCGTTGGGATAGGCGAGCTGACGCGACACGTCGCGCAGGGGGACCCAAGCGGCGGCCTCGGCCTCATGATCGGGGTCTCCATCCACGGAGATCGTACCCGACTCGTAGTCCATCAGGTAGTGGTGGACGACCTTGTGGACGCGGCGGTCGTTGCCGGAGAACCAGTAGTCGATCGACGCGAGGTGGCGAATGATGCGTCCCTGGATGCCCGTCTCCTCCGCGACCTCGCGCAGCGCGGCCTCTTGAGGGGTCTCGGAACCCTCCAGGTGCCCCTTCGGCAGGCACCACTCGATGCGGCCCGCTCGGTTGCGTCGGGCGATCAGCGCCGCATAGGGAACTCCGTCACGTACATCGACGACGATGCCGCCCGCGCTGGTTTCGGCGGAAATCGGCAGGTGAGAGCGGCCTGCGCGCATGGAAGCGGACCGACGCGGGGGTCGGGGGACCCCGGTTCGGCGGTCAACGGAACGAGCAGGCATGACTCCACTGTAGCCGGTGGGCGGCCCCCGGTAGTCGGGCAGGGCGCTTTCCTGGCATGCTTAGGGGCGATGAGTACCCAGTCAGCTTCCCCGATCGACGGAGCCGCGACCGCGCAAAACGCCGGAACGACGGACATTCCTACCCTCATGGCGAACGCCACGAGGACCTTCGCGGCGCTCCCGCCGGCAATTATGGAACTCGGCACGATTTTCGCCGAGGCCGGGGAGGAGCTCGCGCTCGTCGGCGGTCCCGTGCGCGACGCCTTCCTCGGCGTCACCCCCAATGACTTCGACATGACGACCTCGGCGCGCCCGGAGCGCACCGAGGAGCTCCTGTCCCAGTGGGGCAACGCGACGTGGGACATCGGCAAGGAGTTCGGCACGATCGGCGGGCGCCGCGGCGACATCCTCGTCGAGGTGACGACCTACCGCACCGACGAGTACGAGATCGGGTCGCGCAAGCCCGAGGTCACCTTCGGCGACACGCTCGAGGGCGACCTGACCCGCCGCGACTTCACGGTTAACGCCATGGCCATGCGACTGCCGCAGATGGCCCTCGTCGACCCCTGCTCGGGCCTGACCGACCTGGCGGCCGGGAACCTGCGCACCCCCGTGTCCGCCGAGCAGTCCTTTGACGACGACCCGCTGCGCATCATGCGCGCCGCTCGTTTCTCCGCGCAGCTCGGCCTCGACGTGGACGAGGAGGTCATGAACGCCATGGAAACCATGGCCTCGCGCCTTCAGATCGTCTCCGCCGAACGCATCCGCGCCGAGCTCGAGCGCCTCATCGTCTCCCCGCATCCGCGCCGCGGCATCGAGCTGATGGTCCACACGGGCGTCGCCGACATCGTCCTGCCCGAGGTAGCCGACCTCGTCTCCACGGTCGACGAGCACAAGCGCCACAAGGACGTCTACGAGCACACCCTCACCGTCGTCGAGCAGGCCATCGACCTGGAGACCGGCCCCGACGGACCCGTCCCCGCCCCCGACTTCGTCCTGCGCTTCGCCGCGCTCATGCACGACGTCGGCAAGCCCGCGACGCGCCGCTTCGAGAAGAACGGAACGGTCTCCTTCCACCACCACGAGATCGTGGGAGCGAAGATGACGCGCAAGCGCATGAAGGCCCTGCACTTCGACAAGGCCACGATCGAGGCCGTGTGTACCCTCGTCGCCCTGCACCTGCGCTTCCACGGCTACGGCGAGGCCGCCTGGTCGGACTCGGCCGTGCGCCGCTACGTCGCCGACGCCGGCGACCTTCTCGAGCGCCTCCACCGACTCACCCGCGCGGACTGCACGACCCGCAACCGCCGCAAGGCCAACTTCCTGTCGGCCGCCTACGACGACCTCGAGCAGCGAATCGCCGCCCTGCGCGAGCAGGAGGAGCTCGACGCGATCCGCCCCGACCTCGACGGCGACCAGATCATGGACATCCTGGGGCTGCGCCCTTCCCGCGCCGTCAAGATCGCCCGCGACTACCTGCTCGAGCTGCGCATGGAGCGCGGACCCCTCGGCGAGGAGGCGGCCCGCGAGGCGCTCCTGGACTGGTGGGCATCCGACGAAGTGCGCGCTCTGGCTGAGGAATACCAGGCGCAGCAGGCGCACTGGGAGGCGAAGGTGGCCGAGAAGAGGGCCCGAAAGGCCGCCGCGAAGGCGGCACGCGAAGCTCAGGAGTAGGGCGCGTCGCGACGCGCACGAGGGGCGCGTCCCCGGGCGAGCTCGGGCCGGGGCGACCATCCTCACGCCCTCGCGCGATGCACCCCCACCTGGCCCGCCGTACCCTGGTGACAACTGACCGATACGTGAGGAGACTCCGGCATGAGTACCTTTACCCCCGAGAAGGCGTCGGCCGACATCGGCGTGTACGGATTGGGCGTCATGGGCGCGAACCTCGCCCGCAACCTGGCTCGCAACGGCTACGCGACCGCCGTCTTTAACCGCACGCCCGCGCGCACCGAGAAGCTCATGGTGGAGCACGGGGGCGAGGCGACCTTCGTTCCCTCCTCCACCCTGGAGGACTTCGTCGCCTCGCTGCGCACCCCCCGCGTCGCTATCATGATGGTTCAGGCCGGCCCCTCGACGGACGCCGTCATGGAGCAGCTCGGCGACCTCATGGACGAGGGTGACATCATCGTCGACTGCGGAAACTCCCTGTTCACCGACACGATCCGCCGAGAGAAGTGGGCGGCCGAGCGCGGCCTGCACTTCGTGGGCGCCGGCGTCTCCGGCGGCGAGGAGGGCGCCCTGTGGGGCCCCTCCATCATGCCGGGCGGCACCCCCGCCTCCTACGACCGCCTCGGCCCCATGTTCGAGGCGATCTCCGCGACCTACGACGGCGTTCCCTGCTGCACGTACATCGGCGCGAACGGCGCCGGCCACTTCGTGAAGATGGTTCACAACGGTATCGAGTACGCCGACATGCAGGTCATCGCGGAGGCCTACACCCTCTTGCGCGAGGGCCTGGGCGCGACGCCCGCCGAGATTGCCGACATTTTCGCGTCCTGGAACGAGGGCGAGCTCAATTCGTACCTGATCGAGATCACCGCCGAGGTCCTGCGCCAGGTGGACGCGTCTACGGGAGCGCCCCTCGTCGACCTCATCGTGGACGCGGCATCCCAGAAGGGTACCGGCAAGTGGACGGTGCAGACCGCCCTCGACCTGGCCGTGCCCGTCACCGCCATCGGCGAGGCGACCTTCGCTCGCGGCGCCTCCTCCGAGGCCGCCCAGCGCGCGGCCGGTCGGCGCCTCGCAGGCAACGCGTCCCCCCTCGTCATCGAGTCGGACGAGGCCCGCTCCGCCTTCGTGGAGGACGTGCGACGCGCCCTGTTTGCCTCCAAGATCGTCGCCTACTCGCAGGGCTTCGATGAGATCGAGGCCGGCGCGGCCGAGTACGGCTGGGACATCGACAAGGGGGCGCTCGCCCGCATCTGGCGAGACGGCTGCATTATCCGCGCGGCCTTCCTCGACGACATTACGCGCGCCTACGAGGCGGATCCCGCCCTGCCGCTCCTGCTGGCCGCCGAGCCTTTCGCGACCCGCTTCCAGGAGTGCACGCCCGCCCTGCGTCGCATCGTGTCGCAGGCGGCCCTGGCGGGCCTGCCGATTCCCGTCTTCGCGTCCTCCCTGGCCTACTTCGACCAGATCCGCGCGACGCGCCTTCCCGCCGCCCTTATCCAGGGCCAGCGCGACTTCTTCGGGTCGCACACCTACCGAAGGGTAGACAGGGAAGGCGTCTTCCACACGCTTTGGGCCGCCCCCGGGCGCCCAGAGGAGCAGTGGTCCTGATACGACCTCACTGAGGGATCACTGGCAAGGGGGGTTGGTGCGCCGCTGGGCGGGCCAACCCCCTGTGTCTGTATTCATACTTTGGGGATCTTTCAGGAAACATGGTTACCCTAGGGGTATAACAATCCGCTGAAAGGGCGAACACGTGGCGACTAACAACGGACAAACCAGCTGGAGCGACATCGTCGGTCCGGGCGAGAAGAACGCAGCCGGACGAGACTCCCTGCCCTCGCGGCGCGCGATGCGTTCCGCGCACGCTTCCCGCTCGTCCAAGAAGGGTGCCACGGCCTCGTCGGGCGCGACGAAACGCCCCGCGAAGAAGCGTTTCCGCTGGGCCAAGCGCATCGGCTTCGGAATCCTCACCATCTTCCTCGGATTCTTCATCGCCGGCATGGCCGTGTTCCTGTACCTGTACAACACGCTGACCGTGCCCGCGCCGGACGACCTGGCGCTGGCTCAGAAGACCACCGTGTACTACTCGGATGGTACGACCGAGATGGGAACCCTCGGAGACATCAACAGGCAGATCATCGACACGACGACCCTTCCCGACCACGTGTCGAAGGCGATCGTGGCCTCCGAGGACCGCACCTTCTACACGAATTCGGGTGTGGACCTGAAGGGCATCGTCCGCGCCCTCATCAACAACCTGCGCGGCGGGGCGCGGCAGGGTGCCTCGACGCTGACCCAGCAGTACGTGGAGCGCTACTACGTCGGTGAGACGACGTCCTACTCGGGCAAGCTCAAGGAAGCCGTTCTCGCGATCAAGATCAATCGTGAGAAGTCCAAGGACGAGGTCATCGGCGCCTACATGAACACGATCTACTTTGGTCGCGGAGCCTACGGCATCGACGCGGCCGCCCAGGCCTACTTTGGTCACGGCGCGTCCGAACTGACCCTGTCCGAGTCCGCGCTGCTCGCCGCCGTGATCCCCGCGCCCTCCGCGTGGGACCCCGCGGTGAACCCGGACAAGGCGAAGGAGCGTTGGGAGCGCGACCTGAACCTCATGGTCGAGGACGGCTGGATTTCCCAGTCCCAGAGGGATGCCGCCGTCTTCCCCGAGACGATCGATCCCGACGCGCTCTACAGCGAGTCGATGACCGGCACGAACGGCTACCTCATGGCGCAGGTCAAGGCCGAGCTGCTCGCGTCCGGCCAGTTCGATGAGGACAAGATCGGACAGGGCGGCCTGCGCATCACCTCGACGATCGTCAAGGAGCACCAGGAGCAGGCCGTCGCGGCCGCGCAGGGCATGAACGAGGTCTCCGGCTGGGATCCGACCTACCAGCACGTCGCCCTGTCCTCGATGGACCCGGCCACCGGCGAGATCCTCGCCGAGTATGCGGGCGCCGACTACGAGAAGCGCCAGCAGAACGCCGTCACCCAGGACATCGCCATGGCGGGCTCGTCCTTCAAGCCCTTCGCGCTCCTGGCCAACGCGCGCCTGGGCGGAACCGTGTACGACACCTACTCGGGTAAGTCGCCCCAGTACTTCCGGGGCATGGGAACGCCCGTCGCCAACGACGGTGGCTACTCGTTCGGTAGCGTGACGCTAGTGAAGGCGACCGCGTACTCGATGAACACCGCCTACGTCGCCCTCAACGACGACGTGGAGCCGGAGAATACGCTCAAGGCGGCCATCGACGCAGGCATCCCGGAGGACACGGTGGGCTTGAACGACGAGCTCCTGAACGTCCTGGGTCCCTCGTCCCCGCACAACATCGACCTGACGACCGCCTATTCGACGATCGCTAACGGCGGCGAGCGCGTGAAGGCGCACATCGTCAAGAAGGTCGAGGATTCCAAGAACAAGCTTGTTTACTCGGGCGACGTTCAGCCCACCCGCGTGTTCGACGTCGAGGAGGTCTCCTCGATCATGCCCGCCCTGGAGGCCGTGACGAAGGGCGAGGGTACGGCAAACAACGTCGACGGCGCGATCGCGCGGCTGACTACCGCCGGTAAGACCGGCACCTCCTCGGATCAGCTTTCCGCCCAGTTCGTCGGCTTCGTGCCCGGCATGGTCACGGCCGTGTCCATGTACCAGTCCGACGCGGACGGCAACTCGGTGCCCCTGGACGACGTGGGCGGGTTGAACCAGTTCCACGGCGGCGACTGGCCGGTCGACGTGTGGATCGACTACATGAAGCCGGCGACCGCCAACCTGCCGGGAGACGACTTCCCGTGGAAGGTGGAGTCGAACCGCAAGGTCCACAACAACGCGCCGACGCCCGCGCCTTCCGCGTCGACCGAGGCGCCGCAGTCCTCCTCCGATCCGACGCCCACGCCGACCCCCGAGGCGACCCCTTCCGCTGAGCCGACCAAGGAACCCGACAACGGCGGGAACAACGGCGGCGGGAATAATGGCGGCAACAACGGCGGCAACGGCGGCGGGAATAATGGCGGCAACAACGGGGGCAACAACGGCCCCAACAACGGCAACGGCCCCAACAACAACGGCGGGGGCAATGGCGGCGGTGGGAACCGAAGAAACTAGCGCCGCCTAAGCGCCACGCGCCGTGGGCCCCGAGGGAATCCTCGGGGCCCACAGTCGTTTCTTTCTGGTCCGTAGTGAGCCTTGCTTTTGCCGGGGGCATGCAAGTACTTGGGTGCTCGGTGGGTCCGCCGATCACTTCTTCATCGGGGTGCGTGCAGATCGCCGGTGTGTTGTCTTGGGTTAGGGCGTGTGCCGGGGAGCGTCAGCACCACCAGATCGGAGAGCCTCCGTGGCCAACACACTCGATCCTTCGGTGTACTTTTCCTTGCCAGCACAATGAAAAGTGTGCATCTGTGCGCGAGGTGTGGCATGAGTTGTGTATTCTCTTGGCGATGCCTTCCGTCTATTATCAGCATGTTCAACAAGTGGAAGGCGCGGGGACCGAATTCCTCGAAGAAGACCGACGTTCTTGAATCCAGTCAGGACATCGTACACCAGAGCGCCATGTCGCTGGTGCCGGAGGTGTTGTATCCCGAGATGGGTATGAATGAGATCGAGCAGGCTGCGGCCAGGCAGGTGCGGGCAGGGTGTCATGACGTTGACACGGTCAATGACCCTGGTCTGCCCGACAGGGCTCAGGACAGTTGGGTCAAACTGCACTATGCTCTGCTCCCGAAGCGCCTGATCAAAGCGCTGTCCATTGACTCGGATTTGCGCGCCAACTCGTTGGCTGAGGGGGACAAGGCGCAGGCGGGGGTTGCTGCCCTGGAGGCCAAAGAAAAGCGGATCATCGCCAATATCGGCGAGACCGAAGCGCGTGTGATCGAGAAGAATGGACGCGAGGGCCTTGCTGAAGCACGTACCATGTCGCGATGGCAGCAGTGGGGGGTCTATGTCGCGCTTCTGGTGTTCCTGGTCGCTGAGATTGCATTCGATTACAGTGCGCTGAGAGTTTTGAAGGTGCCCAAAGCCTTCGTCCTGTTGATCGCGTTCATGCTTACGTTTGGTCCTGTCGTGGCCGCACATGAGGGTGGGAAGATGCGTGCTCTGCACCGTACGCGCGATGCTGTGTGGCTAGAAGTTCTCACGGTTGTTTTCGCAGGTGTCATTTCGGTTCTGTTGGCTTACGTGCGCGTTCAAGCTCTGCAGAATGCACAGTCCTTGAAACAGAAGGTTCAACAGGTGGGAATGCTGGGGCAGCTGGGCTCGCATAATGAGACGCTTTCGACGGTAGCTGAGTGGGCGTTTTTTTCAGTATCGTTCCTGTTGCCGATCATCGCCGCCAGAGTGGTAGCGGCGAGGTACGAACCTCTGTATGACGAGCTGTTGAAGTATCGTGGTCAGCTCAAGAAGCTTCACAAGAGCCTTGAGGCAGCACGCGAGAAGGAGGCTTCTATTCGTCGTCGGTGCGAGTCGCTGCTCGCCAAGGAGGATCTGTACGAGCTGGAGACGGCGGCAGACATCGATGCGGTTCAGCCCTGTGCGGAAGAACGGAGCCGCCGATACGACATTGCCCTCATGGAGGATATGGGGGCACCCGATGCGACGTCGGCGGTCGCGGATACGTATCGCGATCAGGATCACGAGGTCATCACTCCTAGTCCCCTGAGGGTGGTGTAAGACCATGATTCGCCTGTGGGAGTGGGTATGGAAGCGTAGGCACCCGGATCCTCCCGGTCCCTCGTGTCTGGTGTGTGACGACGTTCCCATGACCCTGTGTCCTTCCTGCAAGGGTAACTGGAGAGCAACTGGATGCGGCGTCTGTCTCCTGGGGTGGCTGTGTCCGATCCACGAGAATCACTGGCTTCCGTAGAGGCATTCCGAGACTAACGAATCGAAAGGAGGTGAATACCATGGCGACCAAGATTGGGTCCGTGCGTAGGACGAGTACGTACACCGAGGCTCACCGCTGCCGGAGCTGCGGCCGTGCCTTCTGGGCCGACAGTAGCTGGAACTACGTGACCGTTGTCTGCCCGCACTGCAAGGCGCAGAACTAGTCCGTGAGTGATCGTGGCCGGGCATCCCTTGTTGGGGTGCTCGGCCACCTCGTTGCGATCTCACATGGTGGATGTGGGAGTGATTATTCGGAGAAGCGTCTTCCGTCTCTTATCAGTATGAGAAACTCACACATGCGGCGCATGCGCCAATACATCATCACTGTCCTGTCTATCGCCGTCTGTTCCATCGTTGGGCTGACCTTGTCGGCCTGCGACGACAGCGCCAGTTCCGGTGCGAATAGCGGTGCCATTGCGATCATCGCTTCTAATCGCTCCAACCAGCAGCGCTTTAACCTCCTCTCGTCCGAGCACATCATCTCCGCCATCGACGACCACATGGGCGGCACTTTCTACGTCATTAGTGCTGACGGAGTCCCGCGCCTGGTCGTCAGCATTGACTCCACGAGTACAAGGCAAGATGATACGGAGAAGGAAGACTACGAGGTTTCTGTTCTGGAAGCCATGCTGACCCCCGCCGAAAAGCCTGAGTCGGATATGCTGTCCGCGCTGTCCCTCGCGGCGAGTTCGTTGGCTCATGCGTCTGGTGATCGTACGATCTTGGTTGTGGACTCCGGCATATCTACGGCTGGTGCAATGGCCTTCCAGAATACGGGTCTGCTTGAGCCGCATGCCGATGTCGACGCGATGGTCGAGCGCGTGCGCAGTGCTGGCGCACTGCCCGACTTGACGGGTGCGACGGTCCGTTGGTTCGGTCTTGGTAGCGTCGAGGATCCGCAGCCGCTTCTCGACACGGCGGCGAAGAGCCGTCTCAAGAACCTGTGGACGAAGCTGATTACAGCGGCCAACGGAGAAGTGGTCTTCGATGACACGCCAATGATGAAGGTTACCGGCGACGATCTGCCGACTGTCCCTGAGGTGACTCCCGTTCCGGTAGGCGCTTTCGAATTGGGCGCGGCACCGTCCCTTGAGATGTCATTGCCGGATACCGAGGTTGGTTTCGAGGCAGACGTCGACGTGCTGCGTAACGAGGAGGTTGCGAAGTCTCGTATTCAGGAGGCTGCTGCACAGATTCGAAGCAGTGGCGTGAGCGAGGTACGAGTCACTGGCTGTACGAGTTCATGGGGAACCGCGGAGCATCGGCAGGACTTGTCCGAACGGCGAGCGGAGGTCGTTGCAGGTCTCCTCGAGAACAACGGAGTAAAAGTGACATCTATCACTGGTCGTGGTTATGAGTGCCCGCATCAGGTCGTCGACACCAATGCAGATGGAACTCCCATCGAAGAACTGATGGCTGTCAACAGGCGCGTCATCATCCAAGCGCCTTGATTTTCTGCGGAAAATACGCGTAATCAGATGCGTGCCCCCGGGTTCTATCCCCGGGGGCACGCGCGTGCTTCCTGTTGATCGCCACCCTTCCAATCCCTGTGCGGAGCGCCCAGAAGAGATGAGGGAACTTCCCCTCCCGACTGGAAGGACGATCATGAACAAGTACATCATTACCGCGCGGGAGATTGAGCGGATGCTGAACCTGGCCGCGATGGAGGAGACGGGATGTCTCTCTCGGGCAGGCAAGGAAGAGCTGAACGAGCTGGTTGCGCGCGTTCAGGAAGTGATCGACGAGCTCGCTGCATGGTGGAAGGAAATCAAGCGCAACAAGGAGGAAATTAAGGCGAAGAATGCTGAGGCGAAGAATAAAGGCGAAAAACAGGTCCCTGTTCCTCGCGTTAACTATTCGCCTCAAGAACACGCTGCAACCTTGTGGCTGTGTCCGTCGGTCGATGACGAAAGGAAGTCGGTGCAATTGGTGCTCGTTGTCAGGAAGGAGCAGGTCGATCAGATGCGCCGATTGGGTTTCACTATGAATGGATCCATGATTCCGGTGCGTTGCTACGACTTTTACGCGGAGATGATGGCAGCGATGTGGAAGAGGGGATTTCATCCTCGTAGGATGGCCCACAATGGTGGTATCTGCGGGTGTCAGGATCCCAGCATTTTCTGGGAGTTGATGAACGATGAGTCGTGGAAGGGGTTTGAGAAGGTCCAAGAGTCTCGGAATGATTGCGAGGGTCCCTTTTACACTGAGTGGGTAAAATGGGTGTGTAAGCTCAATCGCGAATATGCGGCGTCTGAAGATGCTACTACAAAATTCTTCAATTCTTCCAAGTCATCGATGATCTCTGATTGGGGTCGCGCTGTTCGCAAGTCCCAGGAGCTTCCTTCTAGGCCGGAGGATCTGGCAGAAGAGGTGGAAGTTGATGATCCTCGCCTGGCGCCGATTGTCCGTGAGCTGGCATACAAGCTTGGTGGCATTAAGCCCGGACGTTGGGATATTGAGTTCGACAAGGTGTGCAATCGCCTGTCTGAGGATGATAAGTGGCTCGAGGCAGTAGGTGTGTCGAACGGTGATGTTCCGGCGATTCGTGCTGCTGTGCGTAACGGTATCAGTGAGCTGCGAGGTACCAGTCCGAAGTTCACTGAGCTCATCTGGAGCGACCTCTTCATTTATGGGATGAAGGAGGAGAATGTTTCCCGGAAATATGACGAGAGTAGCGATTTGAATAGTGAGTGGCAGTTACCCGTTGAACAGGGAAACGATGACGACAGCGGGGATGAATGCGACGAGGGTCTCGGACAATCTGATTTCTTTGAGGGTGACGCTAGTGATGAGCAGGAACTCGGCACCTTGATCAGGGAACTGATGAGGGCGACGTACGTGGGTGCCTTGCTGAAGCGGGCCGGAAAGAAGGAGTCGCGCAAGCGGGCCTTCGTTGCTGCCGTCGAGGCAGTGATGGGAGCAGGTGAGGAATCGCGCCAGGAAGCTCTCCTCCTGTGGGATCAAGCAAAGGCTGATGAGGAGCGCAAGGAGGAGCTTGAAGCGTACTGGGAAAAGTGGGAGCAAGAAGTGGAGAAGGAGAAGGAGTTGCGCAAGGCTAAGCGTGCTCGGCGCGGTAGCCGCGCAAAGCGCGCGGCACGCGCCTGACACATAGGTTGCTCGGGACTCGCCAACAGGCGAGTCCCGAGCCTTGTTGTCGTTGTGTCAGGGCAGTGTTGTCATTGATCTAGATTCATATTGAACGGCGGTGTCAATGGGTGGTAGCAATGAGTTGGTTGAATGCTTCTGTGGGGGTGC
>ERZ773099.1198-NODE-1198-length-19632-cov-10.140726_pt1 | contig 19632 bp, 19 predicted proteins | sample MGYA00511120_ERZ773099 | MGnify/ENA primary metagenome ERZ773099 (study PRJEB29015, sample SAMEA2738012) | human oral metagenome | biome: human oral; feature: human-associated habitat; material: dental | place: China | collected 2104 ...
GCTGTCACAAATTAATGATAAAAATCATGAATTTGCAACAGCCCCTTTTTATTTTATTAAATGTGTTAGAACACTCGTGGCTCTAGCACTCGTAGGGTGTTAGTCGTGAGTAGTTCACTTAATTGAAAAGTTGATCAAGAGAAAGTATTCCTTTTTCTATTTCTTCAATTTTTTCTTTCATATAATCATTTAAAACTCCTCTTTGAGTAACAGATTCTCTAGCTGAGTCTAAATATTTTTGTGCATTTTCTTTGTCACCTATTCCAATATAGCAATAAGCAAGTTCAAAATCTTCTCCATCTACTACATCTTCTTCATCTAATGATATCTGTCTTGATTTTAAAAGAATTTCTATAGCTTCTTCATATCTTTCTAAGCCTCTTAAGCATCTACCCATAGCATATAGATACCAACCATTATTACTTGAATCATAGGCATTTTTAAATGAATCTAAAGCTTCTTCATATTTTTCTAAATCTAATAAAATTACTCCTTTCGTTTCAAAAATCCAAGTATCATTTCCTCCTAATTCTATAGCTTTGTCAAAATATTCTAAAGCTTCATTTTTTGTTTCAGAATTATAACCTAATTGATAAGCAATTTGTGAATACAACCAAGCATCTTCTCTTCCTAAATCTTTTGCTATATTTAAATATTTAAGTGCTTCTTCTGGATATGGTTCCTCTAATTTTCCATAGTACCAACCTAGTTCAGAATTTATAAAAATTCTTTGATTTATGTCATTTTGATCAACCATAGTCAAAGATTTTTTCAACTTTTCAATCGCTTCTTTTACATTTCCACTTCTACCTAAGTTTACAGCTATTTCAGTATTAAGTCCTTCATCATTTCTTCCTAATTCTTGAGCTCTTAATAAAAATGGAAGTGCGTCTTCATATTTACCCATATAATTATAAAGCCAACCAAGTTCTGATAATACATTCACTTCATCTTTATCTAATTCATAAGATATTAATGCATATTCAAGGGCTTTTTCATAATCTTCTAAATTTTCATAACAAATTGCTATTTCAAAATTTATCCAAGCATCATTTCTGCCTTCTTCTTGAGATTTAATATGGTATCCAAGAGCTTTTTCATAATCTCCTAATAGACGATAGCACCAACCAAGTTGACTATAGGTAAAAGCTAAATCTTTTTCTTCATCAAAACTTAAAGCGTATTCTAATTTTTCTATAGCTTCTTCATATCTATTTAAACCAGCTAAACATCCTCCATATTGTATATTTATCCAAGCATCATTTCTGCCAAGTTCTACTGCTCTTTTTATATATTTTAGGCCTTCCTTATATTCCCCTGAGATACAATATATCCAAGCTATTTCTGATATAAGATCCATATCATTTTTATCATATTTTTCAGCTAATAAATAGAATTCTAATGCCTTTTTTAGATCAGATTTTTTCTTGTAACAATATCCGATTTCATTATTTATCCAAGCACTATCTCTACCTTCTTTAGATTGAATATAAGGTTCAAGTGCCTTATCATAATCTTCTAATTGACAATAACACCAACCAAGTAAGCTGTGAATATGTGCTATATCTTTTTCCTCATCTTCCACTTCTAAGGCATGATTTAATTTTTTAATAGCCTCTTCATATCTTTCAAGTATTGATAGACAATATCCAAACTCACAATTTGTCCAAGCATCATCTTGACCAAGTTCCTCAAGTCTTTCTAGGTATTTTAATCCTTCTTCATATTTTCCTAAAAAATTGTAAAGCCAAGCTATGTCTGACATTGAATAAGTATCTTCTTCATCAAGTTCAACAGCCTTTAAATAATATTCTAAGGCTTCTTCATTTTTACCCAGATTTTTATAGCATATTCCTATCTTTTGATAAAGCCAAGCATCAGCGTCATTTAATTTTTCTAGTTTTAAAAAATATTCTAAGGCTTCTTCATATCTTTCTTGTTTAAATAGACTGTAACCTAACTCATAAATCACTTCTATATCTCTTTTATTTTTTGCTAAGATAGGTCTAAGTATTTCTTCAGCCTCTGCATATCTCATATGTCTGTTATATAAGCTAGCTAGAAATATTTCTGTATCTATTTTATTTCCTCTAGTTTTAGCATATTTTTTAGCTTCAAAAGCATATTCTATAGCTTTTTCTGAATTTTCATTTTCCTCTTCAATTTCTCCTAAGGCTATATATGTTCCCACTAAGAAATCACAAGCCTTTTCATCATCTGGTTCTTGCTCACACACCTTTAAAAAATGCTTTTCTGCCTTTGTATAATCTTCTAAGAAAAAGTAAGAATATCCTATTCTCCAATTCCAAAGTGCAGTATCTCCTACTTCATTTTCTATACTTTTTAATATTTCTAAACCTTTTTCATATTCTTCTATGTTATTGTAGGCTCTTCCTAATTCTCCCATTAATTCTGTATTTAATTGTTCAGCTGGTAAAGCTTCTATTAAGTCTATTATTTCTTGATATTTTTCCATTTCATTTAAGTTTTCAATTTTTTCTAATAATTTTTCTTTCAAAATCTTCACCTCTTATATTTTAATTTTTTCTTATGTATCATAGCATTTTTATAATTTTTTTTATGTAACATATGTTACAAATAAAAAACTGTTGCAACGATTAAATTTTTGCAACAGCTATTTTTATTAAATGTGTTAGAACACTCGTGGCTCTAGCACTCGTAGGGTGTTAGTCATGAGTAGTTCACAATTTATATATTTTATCATATTCATCCGAAGTTTCTAAAACTAATTTATTTAAAAGTAGTAAAGCAATTAGGTTAGGAATTACCATAAGTCCATTGAATAAATCTGCAAGTTCCCAAACTAAATCAACTTTTTGAGTAGATCCTATAAAAATTGCTACCATAACTAAAACTCTATAAATGTTAATTGCTTTTTTACCAAAAAGATATTTAATATTTGCTTCTCCAAAGAAATACCAACCAATAATAGTTGAAAATGCAAAGAAGAATAGAGCAACTGCTATGAATATATTTCCTGAATATCCTAAAGATGCCTCAAAAGATTTTTGTGTCAATGTAATTCCTGTTAAAGTTCCATCTCCTACATTTGCTGTTAAAATTACAAGAGCTGTTAAAGTTAATACAACAAAAGTATCTATAAATACTGTTATTAAAGCAACATTTCCTTGTTCAACAGGATTTTTAACCTTAGCTATTGCATGAGCATGTGGTGTTGAACCCATACCAGCTTCATTTGAAAATAGTCCTCTTGCAACCCCATATCTAATAGCCTTCTTCACTCCCATTCCTAAAAATCCTCCTAAGATTGACTTTGTAGAAAAAGCGTTTACAAATATAGATTCAAAAGCTATTAAAATATTAGCATGGTTTATTACGATAATTACTACACAGATTAAAATATATAGTCCTGCCATAACAGGTACAACTTTTTCTGTGAAAGAAGCTATTCTTTTAAGTCCTCCAAAAAATACAAATCCTCCAAGTAAGGCAACTACTGCCCCCGTTATATATGGTGAAATATTAAAAGCATTTTGTACTGCTTCCCCTATAGAGTTTGCTTGTACTCCATTTCCCATAAAACCTAAAGCAAGTATACAAGAAAGTGAAAAGAATATTGCCAAAATTTTAGCTAAAATTCCTTTATTAAATAATTCTTCTATATAGTAAGCAGGTCCTCCTGTTACTTCTCCTTCAACTTTTTTCTTAAATAATTGACTCAATATAGCTTCTGCATAGATAGTTGACATTCCAAAAAATGCACTTACCCACATCCAAAATATTGCTCCTGGTCCTCCAGATACTATAGCTGTTGCTGCCCCTGCAAGATTCCCTGTTCCCACTTGAGCTGCAATAGCTGTTGCTAATGCTTGGAATGATGACATACCATTGTGGTCAGCATCCTTACCATTCAAATCAAAATCACCTGTTAATTGAGTGATTCCTTTTCTAAATTTTCTAACTTGCACAAATCTCAATCTAATTGTAAAAAAGATTCCTGTTCCTACTAAAAGTAAAATTAAAAGACTTCCCCAAAATAAACTATTAATACTTGCAATTAAGTGTACCATAAGACATACTCTCCTTTTCTTTTTTATTTCAATCGAATAAAAAAAGGTCCTAAAAAAGACCTCTGAAATTAAAAAAGAATTATACAATTAAATGTAAATGCACAATTCCTCCGTCCTTTTACCTGAGAGTTTAGGCTATAAAAATAGCTTTGCTCCTTCGGTGTTATCTCGTAGATAAGCTCTCCAGAGGCTCGTCCAATATGAGTCCTCTTTACCTGAAAGATTTACTTCTTCGGTGTTTCTTAACGAAATCTCTCCTCATATCTTCATCCGATTAATTATTCGATTTTATTTATGTTTTTGATTATAGCACCTTTAATTATTTTTTTCAAGGAATTTATTAAGAAAATTTTTTTATGCTTAATCTAGGTATTCTTTTTCTATTAATTTTTTTACTTTCTTATTTACAAAAAAACTGATATCTTCATTATTTTTTACCATATTTCTTATTTCTGTTGAAGATATATCATAGTACTCATTTTCTAAAATAATAATATTTTTATTATTTAAAAACTCTTCATCTATTTGAATATTTTTATCATCTTTTCTTCTGAAAACAATAAACTTACATATTTTCAATAATTCTTCATAGTTTTTCCAAGTTTTTAAACTTTTTAAAGAGTCTTCACCTATTATTTCAAAAAACTCATTGTTTTCTCCATACAAATCCATTAGCTTTAGAAGTGTATCATAGGTATATGATTTTCCTTCACTCTTTATTTCTATATCAGATACTTCAATTTTTTTATTTCCTTTAAAAATTTCCTTACAAATTTTTAATCTAGTGTCAGATTGTTCTAAATTATTTTCTCTGTGTGAGGGTATGCCCACTGGAATTATTATGATTTTATCCATATTCAGATTATTTAGAACATAGTCTACAATTTTTTCATGCCCTATATGCATAGGATTGAAACTTCCACCATAGATTGCTATTCTCATACATCTTTCCCCTTAAGAATATCTTTTAAATCTTGATTCAGTTCAAAATCATTTTCAAAATATCTACATAAACTTACCTTAAATTTATTTTCATTTTTTAAATTATATCTAGTAAAGATTTTTTCAACCACATTCAAATAAATTTTCTTATCTTCATTGTAATAATCTATATCAAATTTTATAGTTTCATCAGTTGAATTCATATAGACAGAATAGTCATCTCTAAATTTAGTTAAATATGCAATAATAGTATAAAAAATATTTTCATCATAGTTTATTTGACTAAAGATTTCTTCTAAAGCATATACAAAAAGCACCTTTAAATCTTTAGGATTTCCCATAAAAGAGAAATTGTAGATAAGTTCAAAAAAAGCTTTTCTATCTCTTAAAAATAATTCTTTTGCAAAAATTTTTGAAAAATCTAAGTGTGAATTTGTTAATGTTTTCATAAGATTTTTCTTCAAACTTTCTATATCTAAATTACTTGCTCTATCAATTTTTTTTATATTTTGCTTTTCTTCAGCATATGAATATTTAAAAAGATAATCTGCCAATTTTTTCTCATCATCACAAAATAGATAAAGTAAAGTTATAGGATTGTATGATTTTTGGAATATATCTCCATTTTCATTTACCTTAAAGTATGTTCTTCTATCATAAAAGTTTGCATATTCTGAAAGTATATTAAATTTCCCTTTTTCTTTTATAAGCTCAATACAAGCATCTAAATTTTTTTCTTTTAAAAACTCAACTTTAACATCTTTTTTCATAGATATTACCCTTTCATATCTTTCAACGTATTGTCCTCTAACATTGTGAATTCTATCTTTAATACATATAAATTATTAATATTCAAATTATCTGGCAACTTCACTAAATCTTTTTCAGTTGTAATTATATAGTCAGCATCCATTTTCTCTGCTTTTTTCTTTACAAGTGCTATATCTTTTGGCTTAAAATTATGGTGATCTTTAAAGTCTATTCTTTCTATATAGCTAGGTGCTAAAGAAATTACAGTCTTTTCAAAGTTCAAAGGATTAGCTAATCCTGAGAATATCAAAACTTTCTTTCCTTTCACCCAGAACAATGGTTTCATATTACCTTTCAAATCACAAAGGCAACTTATACCATGTTTTGCAACAGAAACTTCCTTTTTAAATTTCTTTCTAAGATAATTTTTTATTCTTCTAAGTTCTCTTTCATTTACTAAATCTGACTTAGTTATTATAAACTCATAAGCTCTTCTAACAGCTCTTCTAAAGTCTTCTCTTAAAAGTCCAGCAGGTAAAACATTACCTCCACCAAAAGGGTTAGTAGCGTCTATAAGGACAACATCTCTATCTCTATATAATTTTCTATGTTGAAAACCATCATCTAAAACTATAGTATCTATGTCAAAATGTTTTTTTGCAAACATACAAGCCTTATATCTATCTGCACCAACAATCACAGGAACTTTTAAGTTTAAAGCATGTAGATATGATTCATCTCCACTTTCCTGTGCTGTTGCAAAAATTACCATACCATCACTGACTAAAAGAGGGTCTCTCTTTCTCTTTCCTCTATATCCACGAGATACAACAGCAACTTTTCTTCCCTTTGCCAATAATTTTTTTACAAAGAAATGAACTGCTGGAGTTTTTCCTGTTCCACCAACACTGACATTCCCTATACATATAACTTCAACATCAGGAACTTTTCTTATGGGTAATATTTTTTCATCATATAAAAAATTTCGTATTGTTGTTATCAAAAGATATATATATGACAATAACTTCATTTCTCCATTTCTCCTCCTAATGCTAAAATTTTTTAATTACTTTCTTTAGTTGAATCTAATATCTTTGTTATCTTATCAGGTGACACTATCTTTGAAATTCCTATTTCTTTATTCATAGTAACTCCAAATATACTGTCTGATTCCTTCATTGTCTCTTTATTGTGAGTGATTAAGATAAATTGTGATTTATCTGTAAAATCTCTTAATTTAGCAAGTAAATTCTTAGTGTTCTTTTCATCAAGTGCTGCCTCAATTTCATCTAAGAAAGTAAATGGACTTGGCTTATACATAAAGATAGCCATTATAAAAGCTATTGCCACCATAGATTTTTCTCCACCTGAAAGTAAAGAAAGAGGTTGCTTCTTCTTGTTTTTAAATTTTACAAATATTTCTATACCACAGTTATCAAAATCTTCAGGATTTATTATATTTAATCTTCCTTCAGTATTTCTAATAGTTTCCTCACACATTTTATTAAAATTTTCATTTATATTTTCGTATGTTGTATGGAAATCTTCATGTATTCTTTCATCTATCTCTTGAATTAAATCCATTACTTGTTTCCTTGATTTTACAACATCATCTCTTTCTCTTGCTAAATAATCATATTTTTCTTTTAATTCCTTAAATTCGTTAATAGCAAGTAAGTTGACATCTCCAAAATTATTAATTTTATTTTCTAAACTTCTTAGATAATCTTTTGAACTCTTTAATTTTTCAACTTCAACAGTTTTTGCTGTAATATCTGTAAGTTCAATTAATTTTTCATTTATATTTTCAATGTCTATTTTTATCTTTTCAATAATTTCTATTATTTTTTCAAGTCTATCATTAGAGTGTAATAAATCTGTTTCTAATTTAGATTTTTCCTTAGATAGCTCTCTTTCTTCATTACTTAAATTATTTTCTCTTTCATTTAAAACTTCAATATCTCTGTTTTCAGAGTTATAAATTTTAATATGTTCTTCTATCTCTTTTTGTAATTGTTCTTCATTTTCTTCTAACTCTTCAATATTTTGTGAAAGCTCCATAACAACATTAGAATTTTTTTCTTTTTCATCTTTTAAGTCTGAATTTTCATTCTCTTTACTAATGATATCTCTTTCAAACTGCTCTATGCTATTTTTATTGTTAAGAAAGATAATTCTTGTATCAGAGAACTGTTTATTTAATTCATCAATATTTGTTAGAGTTTCTTTCAATGTAAGTTCATCAGCTTCTAAATCTTTTCTAAGAGAATTTATATGTTTTTCAATTTCTTCAATATTTGAAACAGATGAATTTATTCTATCTTGATAAGAAGTTTTATACTTTTCTGCATCATCAATATTAAATTTTATACTACGAAGTTCTTTAGAAATTCTTTCAGATTTTTCAGATAAATTTTCAAAATCTTTCTTTAATAACTCTATTTTTTTTCTAATACTATCTTCTAAAGAATCTATCTTATCAATCTCATTTTCATAGTTTTCTAGTCTAATACTTAAGTCTTCTCTTTTTTTGCTCTCTTCAACTATCTTAGACTTCAAATTTGTTACTTTTTCTTCTAAAATTTTTATTTCTTTTTTTCTTTCAAAAATTTGATTGATACTTGACTTTTGATTTTCTCCTCCAGTGATTCTTCCTCTTGAACTAACAAGTTCTCCACTTATTGTAACTATATTTCCTGCAAAGAGATTTTTATTCAATATATCTGTTGCTACATCAATATTTTCAACTATTAAAAGTCCACCAAAAACAAAATCTACCACTTTTTTATACTTATCTTCAGCACTTACTAAGTCAGCAGCTAAACCTAAAACTCCTAAGATATTGCCCTTAAATTCTCTTCTGCTCACTTTTATTGTATCAAGTGCTAAAAATGAAGCTCTTCCTAGTTTTCTTTCAGTTAAAAAAGCTATACAGTTTTTTGCAACTTCCTTATTTTCAACTATGATATCTTGTAAATTCCCTGATACTGCTGCTTCAATAGCCCTAGCTAGTTTATCATCAAACTTAATAAGCGAAATCAATACTCCATCTATTCCACTAATACCACTATTTAGGACTTCTTTAACTGATTTAAAAAATCCTTCATTGTTTTCTTCCATTCTTACAAGGGCTTCTAATTTTCCAGATGAAGTTTTTTCTTGGTATTCATACTCTCTGATATCTTGAGAAAGTTTATTTATAGTTTTACTTATTTCAGAAAGTTGATTTACTAAAAACTCATTTCTTTCTTCTGTTTTAATTAATTCTTCTTGCTTTGCTTCAATTTGTGAATTAAGTAAATCCTTTTCTTCATTATTAGCTATTTCTTTTTTAGTAGTTTCATCTAGTTCTTTTTTTAAAGTTTCAACTTCATCTAAACTAGATTTTAATTTTCTTTCATTGTTTTCTATTTCATTTGAACTCAATTGTTTTTCTAGTTCTAAGTCTCTAATTTTCTTATTTCTACTTTCAATCAAATCAATCTTTTCAACCTTTATAGCTTCTAAATCATTTATTTTTCTTTCAAATTCTTTATTAGCAGTTTCCATTTCTAAAATATTTTTAGAAAGTTCATCTTTTTTTGTTATTAAAGTATTTATTTCTTCTAATTTTTTTTCAATTTTACTTACTAGATGTAAGCCATACTCTTCTTTTAATAACTTATCTTTTTTAAAGTTATCAAGTCTTTCTCTAGTGACTGCTTGTTCTTTTTCTTTAGTAGAAATTATATCTTTTAACTCTTTATTTCTTGAGTCTATTAAAATCTTTTGTTTTTTTACTTCTTCTTTTTCTAAGTCAATTGTGTTTAATCTATTTAAAGTTTTATCAAATTTTTCTTGTAAAACAGAATATTCTTCTTGGGATTTTACTCTTATGTCTTCATTTTCAACAAGATTTTTTTCTTTTTGCTCAAGTTCAGTTATATAGATTCCTTTTGCTAAAGCTGATTTTTCATCTTTTAAATCTATATATTTTTGTGCAAGTTCTGCTTGTTTTTCAATTTTATTTTTATTTTCTCTTGTTTCATTCAATATAAATTCAACTTTATCTAAGTTTACTTCTATATTTCCTAAATTCTTTTGTGCTTCTAATCTATTAGCTTGTAATTTTTTTATTCCTGCAGCTTCTTCAATTATATTTTTAATCTCTTTTGGTGAAGAATTTATAATTCTTTCAACTTTTCCTTGACCTATAACAGAATAAGCAGTTTTCCCTATTCCTGTATCCAGAAATAGATTTCCTATTTCTTTAAGTCTACTTTTACTATCATTTATTAAATACTCATTTTCTCCTGTGATATGAATTCTTCTTGTAATTTTTACAGTATCATTATCAAAGTCCAAATATCTATCTGAGTTATCTATTATTAATGAAACTTCTGCTTTTGTTGCAGCTTTCTTTTCTTTTCCACCAGAAAAAATAACATCTTGGCTTTCTTTTGCTCTGATGTTTTTATATGATTGCTCACCTAGAACCCATAGGACAGCATCTAAAATGTTTGATTTTCCACTGCCATTTGGTCCAACTATTGATGTTATCCCACGATTAAAATCTATATATACTTTTTCACCAAAAGATTTGAAACCATTTATTTCAACTGCTTTTAGATACATCTCTTCTCCTATATTAATTAGTTTACATTATATTTTAACACTATATTATATCATAATTATAAAAAAATCACACTCCTTTTATTTTTGAGTGTGAATAAAATTTTATTATGATTTTCTTTTAATTATAAATGCATTATCTGCTTTTTCAAAATTTATTTTAGGATAATAATCCATAGCAGAACTTGCTGAAAGTAGTATTAATGCTACCTTCTCTCCTATATGCTCTCTTACTTTTTCTATAAGCATTTTTCCAACACCTTGTTTTTGATAATCTTTTTTTACTGCTAAATCTGAAAGATAACAGCAGTAGTTAAAGTCTGTAACACATCTTGCTAATCCTATAAGTTCTCCATTATCATAGGCAAAATAGACAAGATTTGCATTTTCAAACATGGCTTTTATACGTTCTTTTTCTTTTGTAGGTCTTACTATACCTGAGCTTTCAAATACTTCAATTATTTTTTCTACATCAAAACTTCTTGCAATTTCATAAGTTATCATATTTCTCCTCCAAATTATTTATATTTATTTTAGATACCTTAGTATCATTATTATTTACTACATTTATCCATTCTATTTCAAATACCCTCTTGTTATTTTAAATATTTTTCTCTTACATAAACTAACATTGCTTCTTTTTCATTTGGAATTTCTTCAGATAAATATTTATCTAATAATTCACCTTTAATTTTTCCGATTTCAGTCCCTTTAAATCCCATATCTATTAAGTCTTTTCCATTTAACGCTAAATCATTTACAGTAACTTGCATTTGCTTTTCTACTGCTCTTTTTAATCTTTCATGTAAATCATTTTCTTGATTTACAACTTCATTATTTTTTGAACCATTATCAGCATTACAATGTTCTATAAGTCTTAGTAAATTATCATAGCCCATTTCAGATAATAACTTATTAAATTTCTTATCTGTAACATCTCTATACAAAACCATATGTTTTTTTATTATATCTTCCACTGTGTCTATTAATTTCACAGGTAATTTTAATCTAGTTAAGATAGCTCTTGCCATATCAGCCCCAACTATTTCATGTGTCTTATAGTGGGCTATCCCTTTTTCATCAAAAGTTTGAACAAGTGGCTTTGCTATATCATGTAAAAGTGCAGTGTATCTTAATTCTAAATCAGCAGGAACTTTACTTACAACACTTATAATATGATTAAATAAATCTAAATTATGATGTGGATTATGTTGATTAAAATCATAAGTAGCTTTAAATTCAGGAATTATAAGTTCTAGTACCCCCGTATCTTTCATTGTAGTTAATGCATTTTTTACATTTTCTCCCAATAATAATTTACTAAATTCCATAGTAATTCTTTCTTCTGGAATACTAGTAAGTAAATTTTTTTGTTTTTTTATTGCTTCAATAGTATTTTCAGATAAAGAAAAATTAAGTCTTGACATAAATCTAAAGGCTCTCAATATACGAAGTGGATCTTCTATTATTCTTTCTTCAGCATTACCAACAAAATTTATTATTTTATTTTCTATATCTTTTTGTCCGTTATATAAATCTACTATTCCATCAGCTTCATTATATGCCATAGCATTTATTGAAAAATCTCTTCTTGCTAAGTCTTCTTTTATATCATCTACAAAGTCTACTTTGTTTTCTTCTGGAACTATTTTTAAGCCATCTTTTTCTTCATAATTATCTTCTCTAAACTTAGCAATTTCATACTCTGTATCATTAACTCTTATTCTTAAAACTCCAAAAGCCTTACCTGTTTCCTTTGGATTATATTCACTGAATAAATCTTTTAAAGTTTCATAGGGAAGATTTGTTGTAAAGTCTATATCCTTTGGTTTTAATCCAAGTAATATATCCCTTATAGCTCCTCCAACTATGTAGCCCTTACCATATTTATTAAGTTTTCTTAATATCTCTATTTCTATTTCACTAAAATTATTTATAGAAACTTTATTCATATACTTTCCTTTCTAAAAAAGAAAAATTTTAAGTTTATTCTGCAACTATATTATTAATATCATCAAAGAAGCTTTCTTTTGTAATTATTATTACTCTATCTCCTTCATTTATAACATCTGTACCTTTAGGGAAGATAGCTACATTATTTCTAACTATATATGCTATAATTAGGTTTTTCTTAATTTTTAAATCCTTTAATGGTATATTATTTATTTTACTATCAGAATTTACTAGAATTTCTATTGCTTCAACTGTATTATTTTCAAGTCTATAGAAACTTTCTATTAAATTTTTCTTTTTATTTGCAATAGAACGAACTACTCTAACTATCTTATCTGCTATTATTTTTTTAGGAGTTATTATAGATTGAAAACTATTTTCTCCCAAGATATCAACAAAAGATAATTTATTTAATTTAGTAATAATTTTCTTTATACCTATTTTCTTAGCATAAATTGAAATAAACATATTTACTTCATCTATGCCTGTTATTGATATGCATGAATCATAATTTTGGAAGTTTTCTTCTCTTAAAATCTCCTCATTACTTCCATCTGCATTAATTATAGTTGCATTTGGTAAATACTCACTAAATTTATTCGCTTTTTTTGAATTCATTTCAACTATTTTTACTGCTATTTTATCTTTTAAAAGCTCTTCAGCTAAATAATGACTAATTATTCCAGCTCCTATTATAAAAGCAGATTTTATTTTTCTTCTATCTTTACCAAGTGCATCTTGGAATTTTATAATTTCACTGTTACTTCCTGTTATATAGATTCTATCATCACCCTTGATAAAATTATTTCCTGAAGGTATTATTACTTCATCTCCTCTTTTTATTATACAAACCAATAAATTAGGGAAATATTTTTGTTTAAAATCAAAAAGTGAAACATTATCTAAAATCGAATCCTTATCAATATGGAATTCAACAAGCTTTAATCTTCCATCTAAGAAATTTTCAACATTTAATGCTTCTGGGAAATCTATATTTTGTTTTATATCTTTTGCTGCTTCTAATTCTGGATTTATAACTAAGTCTATTCCTAAAGATTCAGTCATGAAATTAATTTGTGATGAATAATCTGTACTTCTTACTCTAGCAATAGTATATTTTGCTCCTAATTTTTTAGCTATAACTGAGGCTATTATATTTATTTCATCTTTTTCAGTAACAGCTATAAAGACATCAGCTTTTGGAACTTCTGCCTCCATTTGTGCATCATAGCTTACTCCACTTCCAACAAAACCCATAATATCGTTATTGGCTAAAATCTTTTCAAGTATTTTTGCATCTTGCTCAATTAAAATTATATCATTTCCTTCTAATGATAAATCACGACAAAGAAGTTCTCCTACCTTCCCTGCTCCAACAATTACTATCTTCATTTTACCCCTATCCTATTTTTTGTAAACATAAGCTATAAATTCTTCATATTCTTTCTTTTCTACTACTTTATACCCATATTCTTCAACATTTGGAAGATATAAAGGCTCAACTGCATCTTTAACTTCTACACTATCTTTTATTGTTGATAAAAATATTTCATCAATTTCAAAATTATCTAGAAAATATTTATATATGCTATATCCTCCAGCAATAAAAATAGTCTTGTTTTCTTGAGTTAAATCTTCAATCAATTTAGGTACATCCATTGTTCTGTGAAGAACTATAACTTCTCTATTTTTTCTCATAAGCTCAACAGGAACATATTTAGCAGTAGTCCCTCCAAATAAGACAGTATTTCCCATAGTTCTTTCTTTAAAATACATCAACTCTTCTTTTATATGCCATAGCATACCATTACTATTTTCATCAGGAGTCCTATCTCCAATTAAATTATCTTTTCCAACACAAACTATCATTTTTAAATTTTTATAATATTTCTTTTCCATTAAATAGCCACCTCATAGTTAACTTTCTCTCCATATTTATAGTCAACAATTTCAATATCATCAGGTTTAAAATCAAATATTGAGTTAAAATTATTTATTTTTATTTTTGCTGGCTCAAATGTTTCACCATTAACTTGCTTTATTAGTTTATCATAATGTCTGTCATAGATATGCATATTATGAATATTCCATATTATATCTGCTGCTTCAAGTCCACATTCAAGTGCTACTAATTTATGTAAAACTGCATATTGGAATACATTAGCAACTAAACCTAATGCCACATCACAGCTTCTTTGTCTAACTTCTAAATACAATTTATTTCCAATCACTGACCATTGTGTTAAGTGTACACAAGGTGTTAATGCCATTTCAGAAAGTTCATTAGGCACCCAAATTTCTGTCATAATTCTTCTACTATTTGGATTTTTTTTAAGTTCATTTATAACATAGTGAAGTTGAGATTTTTGTCCATAAGTTTCTTGTGCTATTTGGTAACCATAAGCTTTTCCAATAGTTCCATCTTCTTGCTTCCATTCATCCCAAAACTTACAACCTAAGTCATTTAAAACATCTACATTATTTGATTGTAATATCCATATCCAATATAGCTCTCTTATTGGTGCTTTACTTGGTGCAAATCTTGAAGTTATTAAATGTGCTTCATCATCTGAGTTATCAAGTCTAAATTGATAACCTATATAGCTTTTATAATGTGCAGCTGTTCCATCTGCATATTTTGTTCTGACATTTCCTTCACTCCAAATTCCTTTTTCTGCTATTGTATCAACTATTTCTTTATATATTTTATCAAACTTAGCTTTCATTTTCCTCTCTCCTATTTTTTATTTTTATACTATTATATCATACATATCATATTCGTACTTAAAAATTAGGTAATTTTTGAGAAGCTATTTTGATAGCTAAATTCATTACATAGAAATCAACAAACAAAAAGACAAAATTAATTATAAAATTTTTTATATCTACTTTCTTTCTATAAAAATCATAAATTAGAACTATAAAATATATTAAAGAAAGGAAAACAATTAGTATTTCTATAGAAATAAAGCTAATACAAGAAATGATAATTACTGTTATTTCTAAAATTTTTAATAATTTTATATACTTTGAATTTTCCATTTTAAAAAATAATCTTAAAATACAGATTTCAAAAAATGTAAATAGTCCTCCTATTGTTGCTATTAATAATAGAACTGTGAAAATAAACGCTATCATTTTATCACCTCATAATATTAAACACTTGGAAAATCGCTCATTAAAATCATTATCAAATGCAATAATGCTATAATTAATGTTATATCAATAAAGAAATATAAGAAATAGATTATAAAATCCTTTTTAGTAATTTTCTTTTTCCAAAAATCATATATTAAAATTCCAAAGTATATCATTATGGAAAGTAAATAAATCAAATAAGAAAAAACTTTTGGTTCTATATGTAAATAAAAATCTATTGAAGTAATTGTTAAAATAACATAAAAAAATTCTAAAAATTTTAATAATTTTATATATTTAAAAGTACTGACTTTCATTCTACTAATAATAGTTACTTCAAAAATAGTCAAGATAGCCCAAAAGATAAATAATTTAAAAAATAAAAAAACTAAAATATCCATTAATCCTCCTTGTTACTAAAATCCAAAAATTATTATTAAACCTATAGTTACTAAGGTAACATCTATAAAGCAAAGTACAGAATTTACTACAAGTTCTTTCATATTTATTTTTTTTCTAAAAATTTCAACAATCAAGATTATAAGATATAAAAAACATAAGGAACAAAAGACAGGAAATACTGATTTAAGTATTGCCCTAGATCCACTTGCAATGACCAAAGTTACAAAAGGTGTCATAGTTTCCAATATTCTTAATAATACTATATATTTTGTATTTTCTATTTTAAAAAAATGTTTGACAAAATTTATCTCAAAGATAGTAAAAAAATATGGCTGAAACAAGTAATAGCAAAAAAAATATTAAGAAAAATAAATACATCTCTACTCCTTCAAATATTTAATTTAATCATTCATTATAGTATAACATATAAAAAATGGATAATCTAAAAATAGACTACCCATCAAATATCTTAAATTTATTTAAAAAGCATATTTCTTTCAACTGAAGTACTAATCATTTCTTTTGACACTTTATTTTGGATAAGTACACTTAGTTTTAAAGTCTCAACAACCACGAAAACAATTAAAATAAACAAAAATACAGGTAAAAGTATTCTTTTCAACATTTTAATTCCCCCTTTTTGATTCGTATTTTAAGAATATGAAAACTTTTTAAATTACCTATTCAATTAATTTATTTTTTCTAATAATCTGCCGTAAGACTTTCAATAAATAATACTGGTGCTATAGTAACCACTGCTGCCACTATAAAAGGAGAAACTAATGCAAATTTTACTTTATCTTTTAAATCTTTACACCTAGCTTCCTTAACTTTTTCGTCATATTCCTTTTGAGATAATTTTTTTTCTATATTTATAGAAACTTTTAAATCTTTATCTTCTAATTTATTTTTAGCTAAAATTTCATCCTTATTTTCTAATTTAACAATTTTTCCTTTTGCTTTGGCTGATTCTTTGATATAAAATCTATATTCTTTTGGATTTTCTGTAAAATTAAATTTCATATTATTTTCTTTTAATTTATTTCTAAACTTTGTAGCTTTCTCCTCTTGTTTTTTTAAAAACTCTTCACTAGCTTTATCTTCTTCTTTTGATTTTTTTTCAATATCATAAATAGAACTTAAGCCAAAATTTACAATTCCATTAAGATCTATATCTATTTCATACTGTGGTGATTTTGTCTTATGTCTTCCTATAATATTATTTATGCTCACTATTTCTTTTAAAAGCTTTGCTTGTTCACCAGAAAATTCAAAATCATAATTTTCAGTTAATACATATGCTTTTCCATCAGATACAGAAATTATTTGCTTCACTTTTTCATACTCTTCTATTATTTTAGTTGTAGAAATATTATCGGCACTATTGAATTTGAAGTCATCAAGCCCAAGACTTGAACAAGCTGGTAAAGCTAATAAAATTATTAATAGAATTATCTTTTTCATAATTCTCACTCCTATTTATTATTGAGTTACCGCATAAAACCATACTGGTATAGTTAAAATTCCCCAAGCTATAACAAATGGTGCTGCTATAACTCCAAGTACAAATTCTCCAGCACTTCTCCATCTTTCATTTGATACTCTTTTTTGATATTCAGCATCTGAAAGTTGATATTCTACCGCTAAATCTAACTCTAAATTAATTATTTTATCTGATGATTTTTGTAAAATGTCATTACGATTTGGCAATCTTACTGTTTTTCCTGAAACCTCAATAGCATTAGGTAAATCAAAATGCCATCCTTCTTCATCTTCTTTAACAATATATTCTATATCTTTTTCTTTTAATTTTTTCTTAAAGTCATTAATAAAATCTTCTTGTTCTTTTTCAAAATTTTTATTACTTTTATCAACTTCACTTTTCTTATAGATTGTAAATTCTGTACTTATTGATAAAGTCATATTTCCATCTTTACTTATACGAATTCTTTTTTTCACTTGAGTTAAATTCTCTTTTGTTAAACCTTTCATTTTTTGAAATTCAATTAAAGTTTGTAATTTTCTTGCTTCTTTTCCTACAAATTGATAATCATAATTATCTCCAAGTAAATAAATATCTTTATCTGGTGTAGTTATCGCTAGTTTAATTGTCTCTTTTTTTCTAATTACCTCTGTTTTAGAGACATAAGTAGAAGAACAAGCAGTCAGAATCAATAAAAGTACAAACAAAATAAATTTTTTTAACATTTTAATGCCCCCCTTTTTGATTTATATTTTAATTATACTTAGTGATTGTTAAGATTTAGTAAAAATTTCTAATTTTTTTTATTAAATGTGTTAGAACACTCGTGGCTCTAGCACTCGTTAGGGTGTTAGCCGTGAGACATGTACTCGTAGGGTATGAATAACACCAACAGTGAAAATGTTGCACTAAAATTTGCAATTTTACTAGTTTTAGTGTATAATGTATTTAGAACATTAGCAACTGAATATATGGAGTTAAGGCTAGTAAACAGTAGCCTTGTAAAATATTCACTGTTCTGTATAGTTGTTCTTTTTAAATATAATATACAGATAAAAGTAGCGGTGTAGATGCAAGTCTTATCCAGTAGTGGCTATCGTGGACTAGCCAAAAAGAATAAGGGTTTTAAAACCAAACTTCTTAGAAGATAACTTACTTTTTCAGTTATCTTATGAAGCGCTCGACTCTAGCACTCGTAGGGTGTTAGTCGTGAGTAGTTCATATTCCCCAATGCTCAATTATTTTATTTTCTTTTTCTGCTTTTTCACATAAAACAACCAATTTTTTCAAACTTTCTATTAAGTATTTTTTCTTATATTTATTATAAGAATGTTTTCCAATATTTATATAATACATTCCCCTTAATTCAATTACATCTTCTCCTAAACTAAATATGTTTATCCAATGAAGAATAATATTTTTTAGTTTAGTTATACTCTCTTCTTTAAAATAAGTTATTCCATGATAGTTCAATCCATATTTTTCTACATTTTTTTCTAATTCTGATAAAGTTTTTATCCATTCAAAACTGTCTATCATATATAAAATTATATTATCTTCCAAAAAAAATTCTTTTTTTTCTCCAACTATTCCAAAATCATGTTTCAACATATTTATCTTTCCTCTCTATTATCAGCTAATTTAACAGTTAACTTTCTACATCTTATTATCTTATTTTCTTTTTCTGCTTTTTCACATAAAACAATCAATTTTTCTAGACTTTCTATTACTTCTTCTTTATTACAATTCCATCTTTCATAATCATCTATTTTTGTATTAAAAAAGCTATCAATACAAAATTTTGAGTAGCTTCACTAAATAATCCTTTCCAAGAGGAAACTATCTTTTTTAATTTTGATATATTTTCTTTTTCAATATATGTACTTCCTTTATAAAATAAACCTTTGTTTTTCTTTATTTTTAGCTTATCTGAGGTTTTTAAACACTTTAAACTATCAAATATAGTAGCAATTACTCCTGCACTTAAATAAACTTTTTCTTTTTCTGATGTTTCAAAACTATAAACTAACATATTCTCCTCCCTTGTCTTATTCATATTACTTTTAAGTAGCTTAAATTTTTATATTATTTTTTAGTATTTACAAGAACTTTTCTATTTTTATTTAATTATGTATTCTTTTTCTTCTGGTAATAAATTTTCTTTAAAAGTTCCATTATCAATACTTTGTTTAATTCTTTTAACTTCATCAGTTATATCTGTTATTTTTACTATCCATTCATTTACATATTTTTTAACAGCTTCTCCTCTTATTCCTAGTTGTATTGACCTTCTTCCTATTG
>ERZ773099.1201-NODE-1201-length-19619-cov-9.869403_pt1 | contig 19619 bp, 15 predicted proteins | sample MGYA00511120_ERZ773099 | MGnify/ENA primary metagenome ERZ773099 (study PRJEB29015, sample SAMEA2738012) | human oral metagenome | biome: human oral; feature: human-associated habitat; material: dental | place: China | collected 2104 ...
ACCACAGGAGCAGGTCGGTGGTGGCGACCTTGAGGTAGATGGGGACGTCGAAGCGGTTGGCGTCGCCGTTGATGATGTGCAGGCGGCGGAAGCGCCCCGCGTCCGCGTGGGGCTCGTCGCGGGTGTTGACGATCGGCCGGTTGAAGGTGGTCTGCAGGCCGACGTCGCTCTCCACGTAGTCGGCGCGCTGACTCACCTGGAAGCCGGGGCGCTGGGAGCGCTGGCCGATGCCGACGCGCCCGGCCCCCGCGATGACGGGGCGGGTGACGAGGAACGGGATGAGGACCGGGGCGAGGTCGCTGAAGGCGAGGTCCCGGCGCACCAGGTAGTTCTCGTGGGAGCCGTAGGTCGCACCCTTGCCGTCGACATTGTTCTTGTACAGAACCACCTCGCCGGGCACGACTCCCCCGGCGCCCTCGGCCAGGGCGATCATGGCCCGCCGGGCGACCAGCTCGCCGGCGCGGTCCCACACGACGGCGTCGTGGGGCGTGAGGACCTCCGGGGAGGAGTACTCGGGGTGGGCGTGGTCGACGTACAGGCGGGCGCCGTTGGTCAGCACCACGGTGGAGGCGCGCGGAAGCGCGGCCTCGACCGCGTCGGGGCGCGGCCTGGTCCCCCACGGGGCCGGCGGCGGGTCCGCCTCCTCCCAGGGCTCTGCGGGGCCGTTGCCGAGCGGCGCCCGGGACGCCGGCCGCCCCACCGGGGCGCCGTCCGCCGGGGCACGGCCGGAAGGCGCACCGGGCCCGTGGCCGGGGGCGTCGCCGGAGGGCGCGGGGCGGGCGGGGTCGTCGGTGAGCAGACTGGGGTGGGCGGCGGCCCGGTCAAGGCGCCCGCCGCGCAGGTCGGCGAGAGGGTCCTCGCCCTCGTAGTCCCAGCGCACGGCCCGCGCCGGTGCGCCGTCCGGGCCGCTCACGCCGGGCCGCGAGACCATGCCGTAGGCCTCCACGACCCGGCTGGCCATGGCGACGGCGTTGGCGTAGGGGTTGCCCGGCTGAAGGACCCCGAACTCGGTCTCGATGCCGACGGGCCGCGACACCGGGCCGAAAGCCGGTGCGGACTGGCTCATGCGCCCTCCTTCGACGCCTCGGCCGGTGCGGCGGTCAGGCGCCGCACCAGGCGGATGGGCTCGCCGCGGCGGCCGACGAGGCGGGCCCAGTCCTCCGGACCGGTGGCGCCGGTGATCTCCTCGTTCTGACGGGACTCGGCCGCGACTGCCTCCAGGACGCGGGCGGTGGACAGCCCGCCGCTTCCGCCGTCCAGCTCGTCCTTGATGGCGGCGGTCTTGGCGCGCGCGACGACGGCGGCGAGCATGGCGCCGCTGGCGAGGTCTGCGAGGTGAAGGGTCTCCCGCGCGCCGGAGGCGTAGGTGATCTCGAGCGCCTCGGTGGCGGGGGAGCGGGCGTACAGGGCGCGGACCGCGGACCGGCGCATTGCGGCGGCGGCGGCCTGGCGGTCGCCGCCGGCGGCGGCGAGCTCCGCCGGATCGAGCGGCAGGTCGGCCGTGAGGTACTTCGACAGGATCTCCAGGGCGCCGTCGGCGCTGGGCCGTCCAACACGGATCTTCACGTCCAGGCGTCCCGGGCGCAGGACGGCGGGGTCGATCATGTCCTCCCGGTTGGACGCCCCGATGATGACGACGTTGCGCAGGGACTCCACGCCGTCGATCTCCGCCAGGACCTGCGGGACGATCATGGTCTCGACGTCGGAGGACACGCCGGTGCCGCGGGTGCGGAACAGGGCCTCCATCTCGTCGAAGAAGATGACGACGGGCCGGTCCTCGGCGGCGACCTTGCGGGCCTGGACGAAGATGGCGCGGATCTGCCGCTCGGTCTCGCCGACGAACTTGCTCAGCAGCTCGGGGCCCTTGATGTTGAGGAACGCAGCGGGAGGCCTGCACGCGTCCGGGCCTCCAGCCGGGGCCGCCGAGCCCGCCAGGGACGTGGCCACGGCCTTGGCGATGAGCGTCTTGCCGCAGCCGGGCGGGCCGTACAGGAGCAGGCCTTTGGGGGCGCGCAGGCCGTAGGCGCGGTACAGGTCGGGGTGGGTGAAGGGCAGCTCGAGGGCGTCGCGGATCTGGCTGATCTGGGGGCCGAGGCCCCCGATGTCGCCCCAGGAGACGTCGGGGGTCTCGGTGACGACGAGCTCCTCGACGCTGGTGCGCTCGATCAGGGCGGTGGCGACGCCGGCGCGCGGGTCCGCGGCCAGGGTGTCGCCGGGCTTGAGGGTGTCGGGGCGCAGGTGGCCCGCCAGGTGGACGACGCGGGTCGCGCCTGCCCCGGTGGCGACCAGGGCGCGGGACGCGCCGGAGGCGGAGGGGGTCAGGACCTCCTCCAGGGTGACGGCCTCGCCGGTGTCGGGGGCGGGCAGGGCGTCGACGACAAGCATCTGGTCGTTGACGGCGACCAGCTGCCCGACGGCCAGGTCGTCGGCGTCGAGGCGCGCGTGCAGGCCCAGGCGCATGGGCCGCCCGCCGAGCACGACGTCGACCTCCCCCGGCCGCTCGAGGTGCGCGGCGGTCTCCTCCCGCCCGGCCTCCGGGGCGGGCGGCTGGGCCGGGACGCCGGTGAGCAGCGCGAGGGTGACCGGCGGCCGGGTGACGGTGTCGAGCTGGGCTCCCAGCTCGGTGATGCGCTCGCGGGCGGCGGTGAGCGCCGCGACGAGGCGCTCGTTCTTCGCGGCCAGGCTGACGGCCTCGGTGCGGGCCTCGCGCAGCTGGTGGCTGGCGAAGCTGGGCGAGGGCATGCCCAGGGGCCGGGCGTCAGGCATGGTGCTGTACCTCCTCGGCCTCCTCGCCGACGGCCCCCGGGCCGCCGGGCAGGACGGGGGTGGCGTCCTCGGGCTGCTTGGCGATGCAGTCGCGCAGGACGCGGCGGACCTTGCGGTCACTGCTCACGCGCTCCCCCACGTCCTGCGGCGCCCAGTAGCCGCCGTCGTCGTAGGCGCCGCGGGCGGGGGGGCGCCTGCGGGTCAGGGGGCGCGAGCCGGCGGCCAGGCGCCGGGCGGTGATGAGGAAGCCGGTGTGAGCGACCATGCGGTGGTCGGGGCGCACGGACAGGCCGTCGACGTTCCAGGTGCGCACCATGGACTCCCAGGACTCGGGCTCGGTGAACAGGCCGCAGTGGCGCAAGGCCTCGACGGTTCGGGAGAGCTGGGTGACGGTGGCGACGTAGGCCAGGAGGAGGCCGCCGGGGGCGAGCGCGCGGGCGCAGGCGGCGACGTTCTCCCAGGGGGCCAGCATGTCCAGGACGATGCGGTCGATGGAGGCCGCCTCTATGCGGGTGTCGACCACCTCGGCGAAGTCGCCGGTGCGCAGCTCCCAGGCCGGGTGGTGGCCGCCGAACCAGGAGTCGACGTTGGAGGCGGCGATCCGGGCGAAGTCGGGGCGCCGCTCGATGGAGACCAGGCGCCCGTCCTCGCCGATGGCGGACAGCAGGCTCATGGTCAGCGCCCCCGAGCCGACGCCAGCCTCCAGGACGCGCGCGCCGGGGAAGATGTCGCCCATGGCGACGACCTGGCCGGAGTCCTTGGGGTAGACGACCTGGGCGCCCCGAGGCATGGACAGGACGTAGTCGGCGAGCAGGGGGCGCAGCAGGAGGAGCTCGTGGCCGGTCTCGGTGGTCAGGACCGTGCCCTCCTCCAGGCCGACGACGTCGCGGTGGCGGAAGCTGCCGCGTCGGGACTGGAAGCAGCCGCGGGGGTCGAGCTGGAAGGTGTTCCTGGCGCCCTTGGTGTCGGTGACCTGGATGCGCTCGCCGTAGCGGAAGGGGCCGCGGCGTCCGGCCTGGCCGAGGGTCTCCTGGGTGACGGACCGCGCGGGGGGCGCGGGCACCGGCTGCGCGGCCCGGCGGGGCTCGCGCGCGCCGTCGGGGCCGCCGGCCTCGCCCGCGTCGCCGCGCCGGCCGGCGCAGGAGACGACGGCGTCCCCGCTCGGCTCAAGATCCCCGGAGTTCTGCTCGCTCATCGGGGACGAGTCTAGTGAGTGGTGCGCGCACGCCGCCCCGTGGTCCGCAGGACGGTATGCGGCGGCGGGAGGCAGCCGCGTCACGGCCCTCGCGATCGTCCCGGCCGAGCCCCGAAACCAGCCCTCAGGAGCGTGCGGGCCGGTGCGCGACGACGAGCAGCTGGAGCGGGAGCCTGTTGCCCATCACCGGGTCGGTGAAGCGGTAGCCCTCCTCGCAGAGCTCCATGAGGTCCGGCCATCGGCACCAGGCGGAGATGCGGGTCTCGGCGACCTCGTCGAGCACGAGCCCGGCGCGGATGAGGGCCGTGAGGATCTCCCCCACTGAGTGGTTCCACTGGTGGCTGCGGGTGCGGGTGATCGGCGCGGCCCCGTCGGGCGCGGCGACGTAGGAGCCCTCGTCCTCCCAGGTCATGGGCTCGGGCCGCTGGAAGTAGGGCTCGTGAAGGGTGAGCCCGTGGCCGGTGTCGTCCCCGACCGCCATGAGGACGGGGTGGTCGTCGCGCAGCAGCAGGCGGCCGCCCGGCCTCAGCAGGGAGGCGACGACCCGCGCCCAGCCGTCGATGTCGGGAAGCCAGCACAGGATGCCGAGCGTGGTGTAGACGAGGTCGAAGTCCCCGGCGACGGCGCTGCGGGCGTCGTAGACATTGGCCTCGACCAGCTCGACGTCGGGGGCGGCGCGCACGGCCAGGGCGCGGGCCCGCCTCAGCGACTGCGGCGAGAAGTCGAGGCCGACGACGCGCGCCGCCCCCAGCCGCGACAGGGAGACGGTGTCCAGGCCCAGGTGGCACTGCAGGTGGATGACGTCGAGGCCGGTGATGTCGCCGAGGCGCCCGACGTCCTGGGCGACCTCCCGGGTGATGGCGTCGGGCGAGGCGAGGAGCTCGGCGATGCCGTAGCCGCTGGCCTCGTGGAAGGCGGCGCGGTCGTCCCAGTTGGCGCGGTTGTCCGCGAAGTGGCCGGCGTGGTCCGTCTGCGGTCTCATGGAGGAAGCCTATCCAGGCGCACGCGGCCCGCGGACAGGTCGTCCGCGCGGGTTCGAAGGCCGGTCAGGCGCCGCCGCCCGAGTCTGCCTTGCCATCCTTGCCGTCCTCCCGGTCGCCGGCCAGCAACCGGCTAGCAGTCACGAGGGCCAGGCCCCGGGCCTGCAGCGCGGCGATCGACTCCCCCATGGCGTGCAGCAGCTCCTCGCTGGGCTGGGTGCGGCCGTCGTGGCACAGGATCACCGAGCCGGCGTGGGCCGTGCCGGCCACGTCCGCCGCCAGCCGCGCCGTCGGCGTGTGCTCGCTCCACAGCAGGATGTCCAGCCCCCGCTCCGCGGCCACCATGAGGGCGGGCGCGTCGATGCGGCCGTAGGGCGGGCGCCACAGCGCGGGCCTTGGCGCACCGGCGTCCTGGATCGCCGTGATCGTGCGGTCCACCGAGTCCCGCAACTCGTCGACCTCCACCCCGTAGACGTCGGTGTGGACCCAGTTGTGGATGGCGACCTCGTGCCCGGCCTCCGCCTCGCGGGCGACAAGCTCGGGGTGGGCCGCAACCGCCTCGCCCAGCACGAAGAAGGTCGCGGGAGCGCCCAGCTCGGCGAGGATGTCGAGGACGAGCGGCGTCCAGCGCGGGTCCGGCCCGTCGTCGAAGGTGACGCAGACCTCGCCGCGGTCGGGCGATCCCTGGAAGAGCACCCGGGCGGCGTACCGGCCCGGCTCCGCGGGCCGCGGCGCCACGCGCGCCGTGGGCGGCAGATGGGTGCCGGCATAGTGCACGGCGCCCGCGCCGGCCCCGCCGCCGACGGCGAGCGCCGCGGCGCCCGCGAGTCCCGCGCGCAGGACGCCTCGTCGACCGGGGCGATCCGGAAAGTCGGGAGCGGGCGTACGTTCGGGCACCGCGCAAGCGTAGACCAGCGCGGCCGCGAGGACCGGGCGGAGCCGGTCTCCCCTCGGAATCAGTCGTCGGGCAGGTGCCGCGCGCCCGGCGCGCGCCCCACCAGGAGGTAGGCGCACCACGCCCCCGCGATGCCGATGAGCATGACGACGACCATGGGCGCGGCGCTGCGTCCGCCGCCCGAGCTCGCCAGCGGGGCCGAGGTCGCGTTGGCCAGCGCCTGGGCGACGCCCAGCAGCGCGCTCGCGGCCCCGGCGATGTGCCGCACCTCTCCCAGGGCGAGCGCGCTGGCGTTGCCGAAGACGAAGGCCTGAGCGGCCATGACGAGCACGAAGCCGGCGCACAGCGGGACCAGGGCGACGTCGAGGAGGAGGACGCTGACCGCCACCGCCGTCACGCCGGCCGCGGAGACGGACAGGCCCAGGGCGATCAGGCGCCGGGGGCCGGCGCGGCGCACCAGGCGGGCGTTGAGGATGCTCAGCAGCATCTGGGCCCCCGCCGTGGAGGCGAAGAAGACGGAGAAGGCCATGGGGCTCAGGCCCTTGATCTCCTGGAGCACGAAGGACGAGGAGGAGATGTAGGCGAACATGGCGAAGCCGGAGAAGGAGGAGGTCAGCATGTACCCCAGGTAGCGGCGGTGGGCGAGAAGGTCGCGGCTCCCCGATGCGAATCGCACCCAGCCGCCGCTCAGCCGGCGTTCGGGCGGCAGCGACTCGGGCACGAGCGCGGCCGCCATGGCCGTCATGAACAGGCCGAATCCGACCAGGCACCAGAACACCGCGCGCCAGGTGGACACCGAGAGCACCGCGCCGCCGGCCACCGGGGCGATCATGGGGGCCAGGGCGCCGACGGCCATGAGGACCGACATCATGGAGGCCAGCCGGTCGCCGTGGGCGAGATCGACCAGGACCGCGCGCCCCACCACGGCCGCGACGCCGCCGCCCAGGCCCTGCAGGAGGCGTCCGGCCACGAGCACGCCGATGCCGGGGGCCGTAGCGCACACGACGGCGCCCAGGGTGCACAGCACGCCGCCGACGATCACGGGAACCCGCCGTCCGCGCTGGTCCGAGACCGTACCGCCCACGACCTGCCCCAGGCCCATGCCGATGAAGAAGGCGGTCAGCGTCAGGCCCACCGCGGTCGCGCTCGTGGCCAGGTCGGCGGCCACGAGCGGGAAGGCGGGGCTGTACATGTCGGTGGCGAAGGGCGGCACCGCGTTCTGGACCGCCAGGGCGGCTATGAGTCCGGCCGATACGGCCGCGGCGGGGCGAGGCCGGCGCGGCGACTGGGCGCTCATCAGCGCGCCCCTGTGGGCACGGCGCCGGCCATGCGCCCGCCCTCGACGACGACGAGCCAGCGCGACAGGGCGCGCGCCCGTCTGAGGGCGTCGGCCGCGGCCCGCCCGGTGAGCTCGCTGCTCACGGCGGCTGCGGGCAGCACGGTGCAGATCTCGCCCGCGGTGACGACGGAGTCCTCGGGCAGGGCCAGCTCGGCCAGGGCGGCGTCGTCGATCGTGCCCAGCGGCGCGGGGCCGTCCACGACCAGGACGACGGCGGCCCCGCCTGCGAGCTCGGAGCGGACCCGGGCGACGGCGGCGCCCGCCGGGAGCGTTGCCACCGGGCGCATGAGGGGGCGCAGGTCGAGTCGTGCGGCGGCCCGGTCCCCGTGGCCGAGTCCGAGGACCCGCCACGACGTCGAGGCGATCGGCCAGGCGACCATGACGGCCAGGATCAGGGAGAAGGAGTCCGGGCGCGAGCCGCGCAGCACCAGCGGCTCCAGGACCCAGCGCCAGGCGACGGCGGCGACGACCAGCAGCCCGCCGACGGCGGCGACCCGCTCGCCCGCCTGCCTCCGTCCGGTGAGCTGGGCGACCAGGGAGGACAGGGCGTGCCCCCCGTCCAGCGGCAGGCCGGGCAGGGCGTTGAAGATCGCCAGGGCCAGATTCACCCAGGTCAGCGCCCACACGACCACTCCGACCGGGACCGAGGTGATGGCGCCGCCGTGGAGCAGTGCGTGTCCCGCCGCCCACAGCGCGAGGTTCGCGGCCGGGCCCGCCAGGGAGGTGAGGACGTCCTTCCACGGAGCCCAGGCGCGGGAGGGGCCGAAGCTCGTGCGCCCGCCCCACAGGTAGAGCTCGTAGTGCACGGGCCGTCGTCCCAGCAGGGTGCCCGCCAGGCCGTGGGAGAGCTCGTGGATGAGGATGCTCAGTCCCACGCCCGCCACCGTGCCCACGACGGTCCCCAGTACCGTGACGAGGCCGGAGCCGGGCAGTGTGGAGGACACCAGCGGGTACCAGGAGCCGGCGATGAGCAGGCCCAGCAGGAGCGAGGTCGGGGAGACGACGACGGGCGCGGAGCCGATCCGTCCGAGCACCCAGCCCTGGGGCGTGGAGGCAGATGACATGTGGGCGAGCCTATCCGTACCGGAAGGCTTCCCTCACCACCGTGAGGATATCGGCACGGCGCCTCGGCGCAGGGTCTGTCAACGACACGGCTCCCCCCTCGTCACGTTTTTGCAGTTCACTAAGTTTCTTTGAACCTCACCGGTCAGCGGGTGGTTCACGCTGAGCACCGCCCTACAGACCCGCAAGGTCTCCTCCCACAGCTCGACAGCCTTGCTCCGCTCTCCTGCCGCCAAGTATGCGCTGGCCAGGTTATTCCTAGAACGAAGGGTGTCGGGATCATGAGGACCGAGCACACGCTCCCTCGCACTCAACGTCCAGCGGTGCAGTTCAACTGCTTTTACGAAACACCCCATCGCAGTATAGGTGCAGGCAAGACCGTCACTAGTGATCAGAACGTGAGGATGACCATCACCTAGAACCTCTTCCCTTGCCCGCAAGGTCTCTTTGAAGCGCCTCACAGACTCCTCATAGCGCCCCGCCTCCCTAAGGTCCCAGGCAAGATTATGGGAGGTGCTCAGGGTAAGCGTATCGCGTTCGCCAAACTTTTCAGCCTGCTTTTTCCACGTGGTCTCATGCAGTCTTATAGCCTCATCTATACGCCCAGCGGACCTGTAGTCCCGAGCCAGGCTGTGCTGGCATCGCAACAACTCCTTGAGATTGAAGGACGGCAGCCCTTCCATCTCCCTCAGAGTCTCTTCATGCTCCTTGAGCGCCAGCTCCACCTTCCCCGCGTGACAGTACAGGCGCCCAAGACTACTGCGAGAGCACAGGGTCTCATAGTGCGCAGGCCCCAGCGCCCTTTTTAACTCATCCGTACTTGACTCGTGCAACTTTATTCCGCCGTCAATGTCGCCGGCAAGCCAATATATCCTGGCCCAGTGGTCGCGACAGATTAGAACACTCTCCGCATCGACCCCTCGTGGAGGCTCACTGCAGATTCTTTCAACGACAGGCCCCAGCACCGCCGCAGAGACTCCGACGCCAAGATCATGACTCATGTCTATCACCCTCGTCAGACAACGAACGATCGCCCTACTGCCGACGACGCAACGAGAATAATCTTGGACACCGATGGCCGCAAGCTGCGAAATGACTTGCCTTACATCCTCCTGCCGCCCTACGTCGCCGCAACCACCCGTCTTACGACAAAGGACCGCATCCAATAATCGAGCAACCACTAAACCCATCTCACCAAGAGCCCCTTCCTTCGCCACCATGTCCTCGCGGATCACGCGAGACTGGAGACGATGCAGGGATGCCGTTCGACCATCCTCCGAGAGTGAGACGACACTGTGCGCCTCAAGCCTGTACAAGGACTTGCGAGCACAGAACTCTGTAGACTCCTCCTGGTTGACCAGGCAAAGCCAATTCCTTGGGACCCCGCTCGCCGCCATGAGCGACAACGCACCCAGTTGGAGATAAGCCGACCGCGCTATATCGGGACCACTCTCCTCCATGTACATCAGCACGCCCGTGTAGGCCATGTGAAGTGCAGTAAAAACGGGGAGCGGGTAGTCGTCGCCATCCTCGCGATCAACCACCCCCTCCAGGCTCTCTTTCTTCAGGTCGACCAGGTACCGGGCCGGCGAGTATCCGGCGAGACTATTCATTGTCGCCGCGGCCTGGCTGAGCGCTACCGGCAGGCAGCCGAGCTCTTTCGACACCTGCTCCGCCTCCTCGTCAGTCATTCCGGGAACACGTTCCTTGAGGAACTTCACGGACTGCCCGGCGGAAAAACTGCGCAGGTCGATCACTTCCCCAAGCGTTCCGCTCGAATGGTTCGCTGTCACTATCACCCGTAGCCCTGAACCACTCAGGTGGAGACCACGGAGGTCGTCGGCCCGCTCCAGGTTGTCCAGAACGACCAGCCGATCGGCCGGCTCCATAGAATTGAGCAAGTTGACAACCTGCCGAGCACGCTCCGCCGGAGAAGCGCCCGGATCTCCGACTCCCATGAACGCGGCAAGATCTGCCAGCCCAGTTTCCACGCCACTCGGCACACCCATCCCAGGACTCCCGGCGGACTCCGCATTGATCCAGGCCACGAACGACCACCCCGCTTCTTTGCAACGACGGGCGTACTGCGCAGCCATCTGCGATTTTCCGACACCCCGCATGCCTTTCAGAGTGACATGGGTGACGCTATCCCCGCGATCCAGGATCTCACACAGATGCGTGTACTCTTCGCGCTCAACATATCCGGGAGCCTGTGACGGAATAGCGTTAACAAAATATACAGTCCTCCCTGGCGCGCCACCCCAGGATGACTCACCCGCGACTCTGAGCTCGATATCTCGAAGCATTTTCTTGGACTCCTCCTGGAGCACCAGAATATCTTCGACCCCATCTTCGATTCCCGCGGCGACCTCCGAGATATCATCAAGGACATTCATAACGTACTTGGCATGAGCCAGGTTGAACTTCGGTGAGCCCGGCACTATGGCCACGAGCTCCTGGGCGGCTGCGTTTAGCAGCGCGTTGAAGGCCCGCTCAGCAGCCGCAGAGACATTTGCCCGTCTCGGTCCCCCCGCCCGCCGCAGGTGCTCTTCGAACTGATCTGTATCTCTTACCGCAGCCAGCAGTATATTGTCTGACTTGAGAACATCACGGACCAGGAGCTCAACCTCGGTCACCACCCCATCAAGATCGGCGCGCCGACCAGGCGCCAAGTGCCGCACCTCGGCCTCGAAATTATTCTCGATTGCCTTCGCGATTCGCTGCTCCGCGCCTTCCTGGCTGTGCATCTCCTTGAGCAACTGCATCCCGGTAGCGGCGTCCCCAGTCGAGGCCGCTGCCGCTCCCCACCCCGGGGACGAGGCAAGGTCCGCAGCGTGGAACGCGGCCTTGACAACAGCAGCACCGATCATCAGAAAAGGGAGGGAAGTCATACCGGAAGACTACCCCGACCATATCCCTCCGCCTGCTGATGTCGCCCGTTAGGTCCTCCGGTACAGGTCAACCCCGTGTTAGAGCTTCACGGTACGGTGCCCTCATGGGCGCAGACACAGTGTCAGTACCTCCCCGCGCGACCGGGCCCGGCGCGAGCCGTCCCCGCCGGGGCGGGCGGGCGGCGCTGTCGCCGTCGCGCGCCAAGGACTTCATGCAGTGCCCACTCATGTTCCGCCTGCGCACGGTGGACCGTCTTCCCGATCCGGGCTCGCTGGCCACGCACAAGGGGACCCTCGTCCACGGCGTCCTGGAGCGCCTGTACGACCTGCCCGCGCGCGAGCGCACCCGCGAGGCGGCCCGAGCCATGCTGCCCTCCCAGTGGGAGGCGCACCGGGAGAAGAGCCCCGCCGTCATGGACCTGTTCGCCGACCCCGCCCAGGTCGCCCCGTGGCTGGGCGAGGCCGAGGCCCTCATCGACGCCTACTTCCGCATGGAGAACCCCGTGCGCCTGGAGCCGGCCGAGCGCGAGCTCTTCGTCCAGGCCGAGACCCGGGACGGCCTGCTGCTGCGCGGCTTCGTGGACCGTCTCGACGTCGCCCCCGACGGGGCCATGCGCGTGGTGGACTACAAGACGGGCCGCTCCCCCGGGCCGCGGTTCCAGGCCGAGGCGCTGTTCCAGATGCGCTTCTACGCCCTGGTGCTGTGGCGCCTGCGCGGTCGGGCTCCGCGGCGCCTCCAGCTGCTCTTCCTCAGGGACGGCCGCACCCTGACCCACGACCCGCACCTGACCGAGCTGGAGACGGTCGAGACCAAGATCGCCCGCATCTGGGACGAGGTCGAGGACTGCGCCACCGCCGGCGAGTTCGCCCCGAGGCGCTCTCGGCTGTGCGACTGGTGCGCCTTCCAGGCGCAGTGCCCGCTCTTCGGCGGGACCACTCCGCCCATCCCCGAGGAGGGCCTGGCCCGGCTGCTCACCGCCCGTCGGCGGCCGGCGGGCTGAGCCGCCAGTCGGCGCGAGCGGGCGCGGGCGCGCCGCGGCTGACGCGTCGTCCTCATACCGTCTCACAGGACGGAAGCCCCCTGGTCAGCGCAGGGGCCGACGACCTAGTGTCCTCAGCGGCGCCCGTCAGGGCGGCTCCCGCGGCCGACAAGGGCCGTGTCCTTCACATCAGATCCTGACCCATCGGAGAATCTTATGAGTTCCCGGCTGCGCACCACGGTCCTTCGCGCCCCGCGCGGAGCGTCGTGCTGTATGCGCCGCCCGGTCCAGAAACAGGCTCAGAGGCACTGAGGCCGCAGGCGCCGGCAGGCTCCGTATCTTCGGTGACCGACGCGATGGCGCGCATCGGTCAGCGGCCTTCGGCCGTACCCCCCGAAACCTCCGACAGACCATTCCCCTCCACGGGCGGAGCGGTGCGCTCGCGCCAATAGCCCTCACCCGACCCTGCTCCCGCGGGACGCGGACGGGCCGGGCGGGCTCCCACCCCGTGGCCACCCCAGGCCGTCGCGGCCGGAACAGGATCCTCCATGCTCATCACCGGACTCCTCGTCGGGGCCGTGCTCGGCCTCGTCCTCCAGCGCGGGCGCTTCTGCATCACGGGCGCCTTCCGGGACCTGTGGGTCTCGCGCTCCTCACGCTGGTTCACCGTTTTCCTGCTGGCGATCGCGATCCAGGCCCTCGGCGTCGCGCTCCTGACGGCCCTGGGCGTCATCTCCCCCGAGGTCCCCCGCCTGAGCGTCGTCGCCACGGTGGTCGGCTCCTTCCTGTTCGGGGTCGGCATCGTGCTGGCCGGCGGGTGCGCGACCGGCACCTACTACCGCGCCGGCGAGGGCCTTGTCGGCTCCTGGTTCGCCCTGGTCGCCTACGCCCTGTCCGCGGCCACGGCGAAGACCGGGTTCCTGGCCCCGGTGACGGACCAGGTCAGGCGCGCGTGGACCACCGGGCTCACCACGCTCCCCGCCGCCGTGGGGCTGCCCGACTGGACCGGGATCGTCGTGCTCGTCGTCGTGACGGCCCTGGCCGTGCACAGGCAGATCCGCCGCGAGTCGTCCCGGCGGCCGGCCGTCCAGCTGCCCGCCCGGCGCACGGGCCTGAGCCACATCCTCTTCGAGCGCGCGTGGAACCCCCTGGCGACGGGCGTCCTCGTCGGCGCCGTCGCGATCATCGCCTGGCCCGCGTCCTGGGCGAGCGGGCGCCACGACGGCCTTGGCATCACCACGCCGTCGTCGAACCTCGTGGGCGTCCTCGTCACCGGCGACCGGTCGCGTCTGGACTGGGGGGTCCTGCTCGTCGTGGGCATCGTGCTCGGCTCCTACCTGGCGGCCAGGGCCTCCGGCGAGTTCCGTGTGCGCGTGCCCTCGGCCTCGGTGATCAGGCGCTCGATCATCGGCGGCATCCTCATGGGCGTGGGCGCGGCCTGGGCGGGCGGCTGCTCCATCGGCAACGCCCTGGTCCAGACCTCTCTGCTGTCCTGGCAGGGCTGGGTCGCGCTCGTCTTCCAGGTCCTCGGCGTCGGCGCGGCCGCGTGGGTCACGCTCATCCGGCCGCGCGAGCAGCGCCGTCGCGCCAGAGCCGCCCGGAGGGCCGCGCCCGCCCCCGACGGGGCCGCCGGCCCGGCTCCGCGGAGCCCCTCGGCCCTTCCCGCTCACTGATCATCCCAACACCAGGCACAGGAGGCACCATGCGAACCGTTCTTCAGACCGAGGGGCTCGTGTGCCCCTTCCCCGTCGTCGAGGCCGAGGACGCCATGGCGGAGCTGTCCGACGGCGACGAGCTCGTCATCGGCTTCGACTGCACCCAGGGCACCCAGTCTCTGCCCGCGTGGGCCGCCGACAACGGCTACACGGTCACCGACTTCGTCAGGACCGGCGACGCCAGCTGGTCCATCACCGTGCGGAAATAACGCAACCGGTCGCGCAAGCGCTTACGGTTGTCCCTATGGAACACAGGAGGCTCGGCAGCACCGGGTTGCGAGTGTCATCGGTGGGGCTCGGCACCATGACCTGGGGCCGGGACACCGACGAGCTCGAGGCCAAGGAGCAGCTCGACGTCTTCCTCGACGCCGGCGGCACGCTCCTGGACACGGCCGCCTCCTTCTGCGAGGGAGTCTCCGAGGAGGTGATCGGCGGGCTGCTGGCCGAGCACGTCGACCGGCGCGACCTGGTCATCGTCTCCAAGGCCGGCGTGCGCAACTGGCGGACCGGGGCCCGCGGCACGGTCGCGGACGCCTCGCGCGGCACCCTGCTCGACACCCTCGACGACTCCCTGATCCGTCTGGGCACCGACCACCTCGACCTGTGGCTCGTCCAGCTCCCCGACACCACCACGCCGCTGGAGGAGACGGCCGATGCGCTGCGCATCGCCGTGGCCTCCGGGCGCACCCGCTACGTCGGGGTGTCGAACCACCCGGCCTGGGCCTCTGTGCGCGCCGCCGACCTGCTGGCCTCGGGCTCGGCCGCGGGTCCGGGCATGGCCGCGGTCGAGGTCGAGTACTCCCTGCTGTGCCGCGGCATCGAGCGCGAGCTCCTCCCGGCCTCCCGCGTGCTCGGCTTCGGCGTGCTCGGCTACGCCCCGCTGGGCCGCGGGGTCCTCACGGGCCGGTACCGGGCCTCCACCCCCCCGGACTCGCGCGGCGCGTCGCCACACCTGAGATCCTACGTGGCGCCCTATCTCGGCGAGTCCTGCGTCGGCGTGGTCGAGGCGGTGGCGACGGCCGCCACGGGGCTGGACCGCAAGCCGGTGGAGGTGGCCCTGGCGTGGGCCCGGGACGCGCCCGGAATCGCGGCCGCGATCGTGGGCGCGCGCACGCCCTCGCAGCTGCGAGGGGCCCTGGCGAGCGAGGACCTCGTGCTGCCCACGCAGATCCGTCACGCCCTGGACGAGATCACGGCGATCAGCATGGGCTACCCCGAGCAGTTCTGAGCACGCCGCGGGCCCGAGCACAAGGGGAGGGCGGTGAGGGCTGGACGCAGTGTGCAAACGTTTGTATAGTCTCTGCGTCGCGACGTCCCATGCGGACCATTCCGCCCCATCCCAACCCACGACGAGGTGGCCCATGTCCATGACGGACAGATTGTTCAGAATCGATGCCCGGCCAACCGGCACCATCCCCCTTCCCACGCAGCGCAAGCGCTGGCTGATGGAGTTCCTCAAGGTCTACTCCGTCCTCATCATCGTCTACGGCGGCTTCTACCTGCTGCGCACCAACTTCAAGTCGGCCCAGCCCTTTCTCGTCGACCAGATCGGCCTGACCACCACCCAGCTGGGCACCATCGGCTTCGCCTTCTCCCTGACCTACGGCTTCGGCGGCCTCGTCCTCGGCTTCTTCATCGACGGGAGGAACACCAAGCGCGTCATCTCGGCCCTGCTCGTCGCCTCGGGAATCGCCTCGATCGGCATCGGCGCCGCCCTGGCCGCCATGCACAACCCGTACGGCGTCCTCATCCTCCTGTGGTCCCTCAACGGGCTCTTCCAGGCACCCGGCGGCCCCTGCTGCAACTCGACCATGAACCGCTGGACGCCCCGCCACCTGCGCGGCCGCTTCATCGGCTGGTGGAACAGCTCCCACAACCTGGGCGCCATGGCCGCCGGGGCGCTGGCCCTGTGGGGCGCGAACACCCTCTTCCACGGCAACGTCATCGGCATGTTCATCGTACCGGCCGTCGTCGCCATCCCCCTCGGCGTCTGGGGCTACTACTTCGGCAAGGACGACCCGAGCGAGCTGGGCTGGGAGCGCCCCGAGACCATCTTCGACGAGCCCGTCGCCAAGGCCGACGTCGTCACCGAGGACATCCCCAAGGGGCGGATCCTCATGCAGTACGTCGTGAAGAACCCGGCCGTCTGGTTCCTGTGCGTCGCCAACGTCGCCGCCTACTGCGTGCGCATCGGCATCGACAACTGGAACGTCCTGTACACCCATGACGTCCTCGGCTTCTCCGACTACACCGCCGTCAACACCACCATCGCCCTGGAGATGGGAGGCCTGGCCGGGTCGCTGTGCTGGGGCTTCTTCTCCGACAAGCTCGGCGGCCGGCGTGCCGTCACCGCCGCGATCGGCATCGGCCTGGTCATCGTCCCGATCATGGTCTACGCCCACGCCACCAGCGAGGTCGTGGTCTACGGCGCCCTGTTCTGCATCGGCTTCCTCATCTTCGGCCCGGTCACGCTCATCGGCATCTGCGTCATCGGCTTCGCGCCGAAGACGGCCACCGTCGTGGTCAACGCCGTGCCGCGGGCCTTCGGCTACGTCTTCGGCGACTCGATGGCCAAGGTCCTGCTCGGCCGCATCGCCGACCCCACCAAGGACGGCCTGGTCATCGGCGGCTACACTCTTCACGGCTGGGGCTCGACCTTCACGGTCCTCATCGCCTCCGCCTGCGTCGGCCTCGCCTGCCTGATCGCCGTGGCGGTCCTGGAGGAGCGGATGCTGCGCGGCGACCGTGCCTTCAACGAGCAGATGGTTGACAGCGCCGACGGCGCAGACAGCACCGGTAACGCCGAGGAGACTCCCGCATGAGCACCCCGCGCCTGACGGACCACGAGCTCGACGCCCTGCTGGAGACCGCCCTGAAGGTCGTGCGGCAGGCCGCCGACATCGCCCGCCGCTCCGCACCCGACCTGGACGTGCAGACCAAGTCGAGCCGCAACGACCTGGTGACCGCCGTCGACAGGTCCGTCGAGGCCCACGTCGCCCACGCGCTGTGGGAGTCCACGGGATATCCCCTGCTCGGCGAGGAGGGGCACGCGGTCGGCTCCTTCTCCGGCCTCGTGTGGGTGCTCGACCCCATCGACGGCACCATGAACTACGTCGAGACCCACCGCGACTACGCCGTCTCGCTGGCCCTGTGCGAGGACGGCGCCCCCGTCCTCGGCGTCGTCGCCGACGTCGAGGCGCGGCGCGTCTACACCGCCGTGGCGGGGGGCGGCGCGGCCTGCGACGGCGTGCCGCTCGAACCTGTCGGGGAGGGCCCCTCGCGTCGCGACTGCGTCATCATCACCGATCTGAAGGAGATGCAGGCGCTGCCCCGCCTGGCCCAGTGCCTCCAGGAGTCCCGGGGTCACCGCCGGTACGGCTCGGCGGCCCTGGAGTGCGTCGAGGTCGCCGCCGGGCGCGCGGGCGCCTTCGTCCACATGTGGGTCTCCCCCTGGGACATTGCTGCGGCGGCCCTCGTGTGCTCCGAGGCCGGCGTGCGCTTCACCCGCCTGGACGGGACCCCGCTGGACGTGCGCCACAAGGGCTCCGTCCTGGTGGCGCCGCCGCGCACCCACGGCGAGCTGCTCCAGCGCCTCATGGTCGATCCCGTCTGAGGGCCCGGCCAGGCGCGGGCGGGGGGCCGGAGCGCGCCGGCTCCCCCGCCCGCGCGGCCGTCAGCGCCCGGCCCCGACCGCTCCGGTGGATCCTCTGGCGACCATCCTGGTGGCGACCGAGCGGCGCTCGGGCTCCGGGTCGGCGGCGTCGAGGCGCCGGGAGGCGAGCTCGACGGCGATGCGCGCGACCTCCGCGGGCCCCCGGTCGATCGAGGTCATGTCGAAGGCTCGCGAGGAGGCGATACGGGAGTTGTCGCACCCGGTCAGGGACACGTCCCGGCCGGGCGTCCTGCCCGAGCGCAGGACGGCGACCATCGCGCCCTGGGCGCACTGGTCGTTGTAGCAGATCATGGCGGAGACGGACCCGTCGTGGGCCGGCCCCCCCGGTTCGAGCAGCCTGGAGGCCGCCCCGTACCCGTCGTCGGCCTGCGCGCCCGCCGCGACGATCTCGTACTCCAGGGAGGCCCTGCCCGCCGCCTCGCAGAAGGCGGACCGGCGCTCGGCCGCCGACCGCCCCGCGGGGCCGTCGAGGTAGCTGACGCGCCGGTGCCCGAGAGTGGCCAGGTGCTCCGCGATCTCGCGCATCCCGCGGCGGTTGTCGCTCTTGACGAGATCGGCCCCGGCGACCGGGGCCTCCTGGCCGATGATCACCGGGTGCATGCCGATGTCGGCATCGGCGACGCCGTCGATCGAGCCAGGGTCCACGACGATGACGGCGCAGCAGCGCAGCTGGCTCAGGGCGCGGACGGCCCGCTTCGCGGACAGGCTCTCCCCGATGCTCTGAACGATCACGTGCAGCTCGCGCTCGTCCGCCTCCGAAAGGATCTTGTTGTGGTAGGTGAAGTGCAGCTCCTGGTCGAGCCGGCAGATGAGCCCGATGTTCCTGGGCCGGGCGGCCCGCAGGAGCGACCCGGCGAGATCGGCCTGGTAGCCGAGCCGGGCGGCCTCGCGCTCGATCCGCTCGCGGGTGCGCCTGCCGATGCGCGGGCTGCCGTTGAGCGCCCGCGACACGGTGCTCATCGACAGCCCCGTGACGTCGGCGATGTCCTTCAGCGTCGGACGGCGCGTCGTCCCGTCGGCCATCACCGCGTCCTGCCTGCGCGACGGCGGGGCTCAGGCCTCGTCGTCGTACTCGTCCTCGTCGTACTCGTCGTCGAACTCGCCCTCGTCATCGTCGTAGTCGTCCTCGCCCAGGTCGTCGTCCTCGTCCCCCTCGGAGTCGACGATGTCGAAGGGGAGCTCGATGCCGTAGGCGGTGAACAGCGCGTCGTCGTAGGTAAAGAAGGCGTCCTGGAGGGCGTTCTCGGCGGCGACCACGGCCGGCGACTCCTCGTCGCCGGTGACGGCCGCATCCAGGTGCGCCTCGAAAGCGGCGATGAGTCGGTTGAGCGCGGACCGCGGGTCGTTCGTCATGAACTCATGCTACCGGCTCGCCAGCCGAACGCGCACCGACCGGCCCTTCCACGCCCTTCACCCCGAGGGCCTTGGCGATATAGCCGAGGAAGAGGTCCTCGCCCTTCATGCGGGCGGTCTCCTCCGGGCCGACGACGACGCGCACGCCGTCGCGCAGCACCTGGGAGGCGCCGCCGTCGGGGCCCAGCGGCAGGACGACGTGCTCCGGCTTGGGGGTGTAGACGGCCTCGGCGGCCCCACCCGCGATGAGTGAGCGGATGTTGGCGGCGACGACCCTCGCGTGGGCCTGGGCGGCGTCGGCGCGCTTGGTCTCGCGCACGTCGGTGATGTCGCCGATGGCCCACACGCCGGGGTGGCCGACGACGCGCAGGTGCTCGTCGACGCGGATGGTGCCGTCGTAGTGGCGGATCTCGTCGTAGTCCCCGCCGAGGAGGCCTGTGGCCGCCGAGGCGCCGTGGGCGCGGAACCACGTGTCCGCCTCCAGGCGCCGGCCCTTGGTCGTGGTCACGCGGAAGGGCGAGAGGACGCCCGGGTCGACCGGCGGCAGCCAGGCCAGGGTGTCGCCGGTGATGACCTCGACGCCGCGGCGCTCGAGCTGGTCGGCGATGGACCGGCGCAGCTCGGGCAGGTAGCCCCGGTTCGGCAGGATCTGCGCGCAGGCCTCCAGCAGGGTCACCCCGGCGCCGGGGAAGGCGGAGGTGATCTCCCCCACCAGCTCGACGCCCACGTCGCCGGCGCCCACGACCAGCACGCGCCCGGCGCGCTCCAGG
>ERZ773099.1202-NODE-1202-length-19600-cov-13.621591_pt1 | contig 19600 bp, 18 predicted proteins | sample MGYA00511120_ERZ773099 | MGnify/ENA primary metagenome ERZ773099 (study PRJEB29015, sample SAMEA2738012) | human oral metagenome | biome: human oral; feature: human-associated habitat; material: dental | place: China | collected 2104 ...
GAGGAGCTCAACTCGGTGCTCATCACCGAGCACCTGTCCTACTCCCTGCCCTACCGGGCCCTGTTCAGCCAGTACATGCGTCCCGAGACCGCGACCCGCCTCATCGACGCCCTCGCCGTCCTCCTGGTGCGCCTGCACCTGCTGGGTTTCTACTGGGGGGACGTGTCCCTGTCCAATACTCTCTTCCGCCGCGATGCCGGGGCCTTCGCCGCCTATCTCGTGGACGCCGAGACCGGTGAGCTCCACATTGAGGGGCTCACCGAGGGCAAGCGCCTCTACGACATCGATATCGCCCGCACCAATATCATCGGCGAACTCATGGACCTGCAGGCCGGCGCCCTGCTGGAACCGAGCGTGGATACCATCGAGGTCGGGGACCGGATCGTCAGCCGCTACACCGAGCTGTGGGAGGTCCTCACCGCCGAGGAGTCTTTCTCCATGGACGAGCGCTGGCGCCTGCGCCGCCGGGTCCAGAGGCTCAATGAGATGGGCTACGACGTCGCCGAGCTGACCATGAACACGGACTCCCAGGGCCGGCACATCACCATCCAGCCCAAGGTCGTCGACGCCGGCCACTACCACCGGCAGATCATGCGGCTGACCGGGCTGGACGTTCAGGAGCGCCAGGGCCAGCGCATGCTCAACGACCTGGAGGCCTACCGGGCCATGTCCGGGCGCAAGGACGACCCCATCGAGCTGGTGGCCCACGCCTGGCTGGCGGAGGTCTTCGAGCCCACCATCCAGGCCGTCCCCATGGAGATGCGCCGCAAGCTGGAGCCGGCGGAGATCTTCCACGAGATCCTCGAGCACCGCTGGTACATGTCCGAGCAGCAGCGGCGGGACGTCAGCACCAAGGAGGCCGTGGACGACTACGTCGCCCACGTCCTGCCCCAGCACCGCGACGAGCAGTCCTTCCTCTCCCTGGGGGACACCCAGGAGATGGCCGCCATCTTCGACGACACCGCCCCGGTGGACGAGCCCCTGGGGGACGACGCCGAGTTCGCCGCCCGCGACGAGGAGACCGCCGCCGCCTACGAGGCCAACCCCCTGGGCTTCACCGCCGGGATGCGCTTCAAGGGCGAGTGAGCCGCCCCGGCGGCCGGGCCGGGCCATTCCGCAAGGACTAACTCCTCATCAAGGAGCCGTGGCCGCCCCCGGGCGGTGCGCCGCTACGCCGTCGTCCCCGCCTGGACGGCACGACACAGCGCCTGGGCCTCGGTGACCCCCACCAGGAGCGCCTCGGCCTGCCACAGGATCCAGTCGGTGACCCCCTGAGAGGTCCCCGAGGCGTAGGCCCGGGCCGCGGCCGAGTAGGCCCCGGGGGCCTGGGCGGCGTACTGGTCGGCCACCGCGGTGCCCGTGGGCTCCAGGCCGTCACGGGTCACCAGGTGCCTGACCACCAAGCGGGCCACGGCGGCGTTGCCGGAGGTGAAGGGGCGGACCGTGATCAGCTCGCCGTGGACGACGGCAGCACGCACCAGGGCGGGCAGGCCGGGGGCCTCAATGAGCTCCAGGAGGGGGTCCAGGCGGGCGGCAAGAGCCCCGCCACGGGGCGCGTCACCCGGTCCCCCCTCACGCAGGGGCATCGTCTCCTCACGAGGAGCACCCACCTCACCAAGGGGGATGACCCCCGCACTCGCCAGAGGCCCGGTGACGTCACGGTGGAGGGTCGCCAGGAGGGTCCGGGCACTCGGCTGGGCCGGACGCAGGTCACCGCGCAGGTCAGGCATCCAGGCTACCAGGCGGGTCCCGGCCCGCCAGATCCCGGCGACGGCGTCGAGCGCGGGGTCCGCACTGGTCGGCCTGGTCAGGTCGGCGGCCGCCACGTGCTCACGCAGCAGGGAGGCCGGTACGGGCGCCCCCTCGACCGCCCCGGAGGCGACGGCGCAGCGCACAGAGGCCTCAGCCCGCGCCTCCCGCCAGCGACGGCGCAGGGCCTCGTTCCAGCGCAGTGCGGCGGTCGCCTCGTCCAGGGCCTCCTGGGCCCGGACCACCCGGGGCTGGGCAGCCAGGGCACGCAGGACCGGAACCAGGGCAGAGCTGGCCCGCGGCTGCGCGGCCGTCCCCGGAGCCGACCGCGGCGGTCTCAGGGCCGGTCCCGGGGCCGGTCCCGGACCTGGCAGGGGTCGTGGGCCCGTGCTAATACCAACCACGGCCCCACTGTCCCACACCACACTAGGATCAGTCTGTGACCACCATCCCCGCACCCCCGACGCCCTCACGCGGACTCCCCGCCACCCCTCCCCAGGGGCGACGCCGCGACCACCTCCTGGTCTGCGCCGAGAGCCTGGCCCTGGTAGCCCTGGTCCTGGTCGGAGCCAGGGGCGCCTTCGTGAACGTCATGACCGGGGACCACACGGAGGCGGTCATCACCATGGCGGTCATCGGCACCGCCTGCCTGCTGGCCCAGATCTCCTTCGCGCGCCGCTCCTCCCTGGGAGGGCTCGTCGGGGGGGTCGCCGCCCTGGCCACCAGCCTGCCGCAGCTCATGGCCACCTCCCCCAGGCAGCTGCCCGAGTGGTGGCTCACCACCATATCGGTGGACCACAGCCTGTACGTGGGGGCCCTGCTGCTGGGAGGGAGCCTGGGAATGCGCCAGGCACGCCGGGCAGGACGGGCCGAGGCCCGCACCGCCCGCCAGCTCGCCGCGCAGGACCGGCAGATGGGCCGGCAACCGGCGGCCCCGCCCTCGCGACGCCGCAGCCACCTGCTCTCCGGGGTGCTGACGCTGGCCGCGGCCGGCGCCGTCGTGCTGCTGCTGCGTCAGGACGGGCCCCTGGTCACCGGCTACGGCTACGCCCTGGCCTGCGCCCTCATCCTGCTCCTGGCAGCGGCGGGGACCGCCCGATCGACCCTGGGAGCGCGCGTGACCGGGACGCTCCTCATCCTGGCGGGCCTGCCCGGCCTCCTGTGGGGCCCCCTGCTCCCCAGCGACCCGGCCGCCCCGGTCCTGCCCCAGGACCCCACCGGCACCACCCTGGTGCTCATGGGGATCCTCCTGTCCACGCTGGGATGGGGCGCCCACGCCGCCCGACGCCAGGGCCGCACCGCCCAGGCCGCCGCCCTGCACGCCCGCGAGGCCTGACACACAGCCCCGGGCCCCATGGGCACCGCCCCGCAGCGGGGCCCGGCACAGGGCCAGGGCGCCCCGCTCCTGGCGGCCACCCGGGTGGTGACCAGCGGGGCCCGGCACAGGGACCAGGGTGTCGACCAGGGGCCACCGACGCACCCGCGTCAGCCCCCAGGCCACGGGAAGATCACCCACCGCCGCTCCGGCACGCCTCCCGCGCTCGCGACCCCCGCACCACTACGGTGTCACGCAGAAGGAGGGCCTCTTGAGCACTGACAACCCGCGCACCCCCGCCAACACCCCGGACGAGCTGATCACTCCCGACATCGTGCCCGTACTGGACGAGTCCGGCCGGGTCGTTGAGACGGTCACGGCCGCCACCCCCGCCTCCCCGGGCACCGAGGCGCACGACCGGCACCTCCTGATCCAGGACGGCGACGTCCCCGGCCCCGCGCACAGCGCCGACGGGGCACCCCCCTCCTACCCGGTACGCCGTCGCCCCGCCCCGGGCGGTACCGCCTCCGCCGGCTCCGCGACCCCGCCCGGTACCGCCTCCGCCAGCCCGCGGCGCCGGCCCCGTCCGGGACCGGGGTCAGCCCCCGTGTTCACCTCCCACTCCGCGCCCTCAGCGCCACGGGCCGGCTCGGCGGGCCCGGTCGACCCGCCCGTGTTCGCCCCGCACTCGGCTCCCTCGGCCCCCTCAGCGCCCTCGGCCACGCCGGTGGCACCGGCGGCGCCGCCATCCCTGTTCACCCCCGACTCCGCACCCTCGGCCCCTTCGACCGGCTCCGCGCCCTCAGCGGCCCCCGTCACCCCCTCAGCGGGCCCGGGCTCCGCCCCCTCGGCCACCTCAGCACCCTCCGTCACCTCCCGGTCAGGCCGCCCGACCCCCGCCAGGGACCTGCCGGTCCAGGCCGGCGACCTGCCGGTGCGGGCCGACGAGCCTCCCGCCCAGGCTCCCCGCACGCGCAGTGAGCGCTCCGGGCGCCTGGCCACCACCCACTCACCGGACTCACCGGACTCCACCGCTATCCGCCGTCGGTCCCTGTTCACCGAGGCGATCAGCGACCGTGACGCCCAGGCCTCCCCCCCGGCCGAGGCCACCGTCGACCAGCTGGCGCCCGGACCTGCCAGGGCGACCAGCCACGCCGCCTCCGCCCACTCCCCGGAGCCGGGCCCAGCGGCCGCGCCCGCCGCGCCCGCCGCCCCCGCTGCGGCGGCCTCGGCGGCCTCAGTGCCCGCGGCGGCCACGGACACCGCGGACACCGCGGACACCATGCCGCCCTGGCTCAGGCGCACCCCCGTGCCCACCGGTGAGCGCAGCGAGGACGACGTCCTCCTCGACGGCTCCTCGGTCGTGGGCCAGCTGGCCCCGCGCACCGCCGTGCACTGGGCCTCGGTCCTGGTCGCCGTGGTCCTGGTCCCCCTGGCCTGGTTCTTCCTGCACCTGGGCGCCGCCCACCAGACCGCAGCCGCCGCGAGGCTGTCCTTCGCCTTCTCCGCCAACGGCCTCGTGGCGCTCCTGGCCGGCGCGGCCTGCCTGGCCCTGGCCCTGTGGATGGCGCAGCGCTCCTCCCTGGGCAGCTTCGTGATCGGCGGCGTCTCCGTGGTGCTGGGCCTGCCCTTCCTGCTCCTCCCGGGTGTCATGACCAGTGTGCTCACCCCGACCCTGGAGCACCTGAGCACGCACTCCGACCTGGGGGTCGACCTGGCCACCTACCTGTGGCACGACGCCGCCAGCGGCAAGTTCGTGTCCTTTGGCGTCTTTATGATCATGGTGGGACTCGTCTCACACGCTGCCCGTCGTGCTGGCCGCCGCGAGCAGGAGGTCATTGACCGCGTCCGCCGTGTCTGAGACGACGCCGCGCCCGACGCCGCCTCCCGGCGCCACCGCCGTACCGGGGCTGACCACCTGCCGGGACGCCCTGCACGACGTCGTACCGGTGGTGGTCGGCTACCTCACCCTGGGCACGGCGGCGGGGACCCTGCTGGTGGCCCAGGGCCTGAGCTGGTGGTGGGCGCCGGTGTGGAGCCTGGTCATCTACTCGGGGACCATGCAGATGGTCCTCGTGCCCCTGGCGGCCACGGGTGAGCCCCTGGCGGCCATCGCCCTGTCCACGGTGTTCGTCTCGGGGCGGCACGTCTTCTACGGCCTGGGATTCCCCCTCCAGCGCGTCCGCGCCCGAGGGGGCCGGCGCGCCTACGCCGTGCACGCCATCACCGACGAGGTCTTCGCCCTCCTGTCGTCCAAGGACGAGGGGTCCATGAGCAGCCGCTACGTCCTGACGGTGGAGGCGGCGGCCCAGGTCTCCTGGCTGCTGGGCACGACGGCGGGGGCGCTGGTGGGGCTGGGGCTGGCGGACCTGCTGGGGCAGCGGGTCACCCTCCTGGGGTTCGTCCTGACGGCCCTGTTCGTGGTCCTGGCGATTGAGAACTGGCGGCACCACCCGGATCTGGCCGTGCTCCTGGTGGGGGTGGCGGCGGGAGGCGGGGGCGTCCTCGTCGGGGGCTCGGCGCCCCTGCTGGTGTCCCTGGCCCTCCTGGCCCTCGGGCTGAGCCTGCTCTACCTGTACCGACGCCGTCGGGCACCCCTGCCGGGGGCACCTGAGGACGTAGAGGACCTGGACGGCACAGGTGGTGGGGCCCGTGCCCAGTAACCCGCAGATCGGCCTGGCCGTCATTGTGGTCGCGGTCATTACCTACATCTGCCGCGCGGCACCGTTCGTGCTCCTGCGCCGTAAGCAGGACGTCCCTCTCCTCACCTTCCTGACCCGGGCCATGCCCCTGGGGGTCATGGTGGTGCTGATCGCCTACACGGTCGGCGAGGTGGGGCTGGCCCCCTCCAGCTGGCTGCCCCCGCTGGTGGGGATCGGTACGACCGCCGGCCTGCACCTGTGGCGAGGCAGTATGGCGCTGTCCCTGGTAGGCGGCACGGCGGCCTACGTCGCCGTAGGACTCCTGCTGTAGCAGGGATCCGACCACACGCGCGGCGGCAGCCCCACGCGACGCAGCCGGGGCGGTCGGGGACGTGCCCGGCGCCCCGGCCCGGAGGCGCCCCGGGCAGGGTGTCCGCCTTAAAGACGGCTAGGCTGCAATCATGCCTGTGCGTGTCAACCTGCCCGGCCCCTGGACCCACCGCGACCTCACCGCAGGGGGCACCCGCTTCCACGTGGCCCTGGCCGGCCCGGAGGCGCCCCTGCGCCTGGAGAGCACGCAGGCGGCCCCGGAGCAGCCCCTGGTCCTCCTCCTCCACGGCTTCCCGGAGTGCTGGTGGGCCTGGCGCCACGTCATCCCCGCCCTGGCCCAGGCCGGTCACCGCGTGGCGGCCGCGGACCTGCGCGGCTTCGGCGGGAGCGACCGCCCGCCGTCGGGCTACGACCTGTCCACCGCGACCCAGGACGCCTCCAGGCTGGTACGGGCGCTGGGGTACGAGCGGGCGGTGGTGGTGGGCGCCGGCTACGGGGGGCAGGTCGCCTGGGCGCTGGCCTCCTCGCAGCCGGGCACGGTCGCCGGGATCGTACCGGTAGGGGCACCGCACCCGCTGGCGGTGCGCTCCCTGCGCGGGCGGGCCTTCTCCGGGACGGCCCTGCAGACCACGGCCTTCAGGATCCCCCACCTGTACGAGCGCAGGCTGTCCACCCGGGCGGGCGTGGAGCGGCTGCTGCGTTCCTGGGCCGGGGCCGCCTACGGCGACGCCGTGGCGCAGGGGGCGGGGTACTACGCCGAGCTCCTGGCCCGTCCGGGCGCCGTGCGCTGTGCCCTGGAGACCGTGCGCCGCAGGAGGCTCAGCCGCGCCGAGTCCAGCACCCTGGAGCGCAGGGTGTCGGTCCCGGTCCTGTCCGTGCAGGGGGAGGTGGACCCGCTGCAGCCCGCCCAGGCCTACGCCCGTGACACCCACCACGTCGTAGGCACGCTGCGGCAGGTGACCGTCCCGCAGGTGGGGCACTTCCCGGCCGAGGAGGCCCCCACCCAGCTGGTGGACGCCCTCCTGCCCTTCCTCGCCGAGGTCGGGTAGGCGCCTCAGAGCCTGGGCGGGGCAGCCGCGGTGGCGTCCCCGGGCCCAGTGGCCTCAGAGCCCGGCCTGGGGGCACAGCCCCTGGTCCAGCAGGGCGCAGCTGGCGCAGTCGGGCCTGCGGGATCGGCACACCCGCCGCCCGTGGGCAATGAGCCGGTGGCAGCCGTCGGTCCAGCGCCACGGCTCCCACAGGTCGGCGATGTCGCGCTCGACCCTGAGGGGGTCGGTGTGCCGGGTCCACCCCAGCCGCCGCGACAGCCTGCCCACGTGCGTGTCCACGGTCAGGGCCGGGATACCGAAGGCGTTGCCCAGGACCACGTTGGCGGTCTTGCGCCCCACACCCGGCAGGGAGGTGAGCTCGGCGCGCGTGGCCGGGACGACGCCGTCGAACCGCCCGGTGAGCTCGGTGCCCAGGGCCACCAGGCGCCGGGCGCGGGTGCGCTGCATCCCCAGGGGCCGGACGACGTCCTCCACGTCCTCCACCCGCGCGCCCCCCAGGGCGGCGGCGTCGGGCCAGGAGGCGAAGAGGGCGGGGGTGACGGTGTTGACGCGGGCGTCGGTGGTCTGGGCGGACAGGACCGTGGCCACCAGGAGCTCGTAGGCGTCGCGGTGGACCAGGGAGCAGGTCGCGTCGGGGTAGAGGACCGTGAGCGCCTCGTCGACCGCCGCGGCCGTCCCGGGGGTGGCCCGGAGTGCTGGCAGCGAACACCGTGCCGGCGCAGGCGTGGAGGCCGGCGCAGGCGCCGGCACGACTGGCGTGACCATTGAGCTCCTTCGTACAGTATTTGACCTAACCCACAGTGAGACTACAATGCACGGCGGCGTGCCATATGTCACAAGCCATGGCAGGATAGGAACAGGGCTGCCCTTAACGCAGGGCTGGCCGACCATCATTACAGGAGGTCCTTCGTGGAAGACAGCATCATCGCCCGTATCCCCCTTTTTGAGAGGATGACCTACGAGGAGCAGGACGAGCTGCGCAGCATGATGTCGCGCACCACCCTGCGCCGCGGGGAGACCCTTTTCAACGAGGGGGAGGACGGCGACCGCCTCTACATCCTCGTGTCGGGCAAGGTGAAGCTCGGTCACACCAGCCCTGACGGTCGCGAGAACCTGCTGGCGGTCCTGGGCCCCGGCGAGATCGTGGGCGAGCTGACCCTGTTCGACCCGGGCCCGCGCTCCACCACCGCCACCGCGGTGGCGCCCACCGAGCTGCTCAACCTGGAGCACGGCCAGCTCATGAGCTTCATCGAGACCCACCCGGCCCTGGCCAAGGACATGCTGCGCGCCCTGGCACAGCGCCTGCGCCGCACCAACACGGCCCTGGCCGACCTGGTCTTCTCCGACGTCCCGGGCCGTGTGGCCAAGGCCCTGCTGGACCTGGCCGACCGCTTCGGCTCCACCACCGACGACGGCATCCACGTCCCGCACGACCTCACCCAGGAGGAGCTGGCCCAGCTGGTGGGCGCCTCCCGGGAGACCGTCAACAAGTCGCTGGCGGAGTTCGTCTCGCGCGGCTGGATCCGCCTGGAGGGCCGCGCCGTCACGCTGCTCGACGTCGACCGCCTGCGCCGCCGCGCTCGCTGACAGGGGCTCCGGGCTCCAGTCTTACCAGGGGCGGGCGGGCCAGCGCGAGCCACCGTCAGCCGGGTCCCGGCCTGTACCGGGTCCCGGCGACTGCGGCCTGCCTGGCCCGCCCGCCCCTGGTGAGGGCCTCCCGGTGCGGGGTCCCTCACCAGGGGCGGCACGTCCCGCAGGAGGGCCGGAGCCGCATAAGCCGTTCTCTGACAGAGAAAGCAGGTCGAGGGACGGGCGGCCCGAAATTAGGTCCTAGGACCTAGGTTCTCTAACAGAGAACACGTGTGGTCGCACCGCCCGCCCCCTCCCCCGTCGGGTGCGGGCACCTCGCCCCGGGTCCGTCGCCCCAGGTCCGCGTCGTCGCATCGCCGGCGTGCCCGTCCCTCGTGGTCGCGCACCGGGCAGGTGCACGACCACGACGTCGAGGCGCTAGGCGCGGGGGCGCTTGAGGTAGGCGACCAGGTTCTCCGAGCCGGTCGGCCCGGGGACGACCTGCACGAGCTCCCAGCCGTCAGCGCCCCACTGGTCGAGGATCTGCTTGGTGGCGTGGGTCAGGAGGGGGATGGTGGCGTACTCCCAGGTAGTCATGCCCCCACCCTACGGGCGTCAGCGGGTGCGGGCGAGGATCCGTGGAGCACGCCGGGCCCGCAGCTCAGCGAGCATCTCGTTGTCCACCTGGCGCAGCCAGGCCGACCAGTCCGTGACGTCGGGGTACTTGCGCACCAGGGCGCGTCGCTCACGCTCGGTCAGCCCGCCCCAGACACCGAAGACGGACTCGGTCTCCAGCGCCTCTATGAGGCACTCCATGCGCACCGGGCAGCTGAAGCAGATCGAGCGCGCGTCCCGCTGCTCCGCCCCCTTCCCGAAGAGACGGTCCGGCGCGATTCCGGCACAGGCCGCACGCGTTGCCCAGGTTGGGTCACTCACCATAACTTCTACCCCTCTCTACGATCGAAGCCACTGTCAGCCGCATCACATAGACGTTAGATCACAATGGCTCCCGACACAAAATCCGCCATCCGGTCGGTCGCCGCTGCGACGACGGGGCTACCCCGGCCGCCCCGGACCCCGACACGGGGGCTCCGCGACCGCCGACACATCACCCGAAAGCCTCGCCTATCCCCGCAACCGTGCGGGAAAGCGGTCGGGGCGCCAGGCCGCCCGCCCGACGTCCCGCCCCGGGCGGCCCGGTCCGGCGACCGCCGCGCCGTACCCGCCGCCGTCGCCCCCTGACCCCGGACGCCGACGCCCCGGACGATTTCCCCGCGACGCCACCGGGCGACCTCACAGCACTACCGGCCACCTTCCACGTACGCTGGAGGCATGTCCTCCTCCTCGCGACGCCCCATCAGCCCGGTCAAGGCCCTGTCCCTGGTGCTCGTCTTCCTGCTCCTCTCGACGGCGGGCGGCATCCTGGCGGCGGGCTTCGCAGCTCCCTTCGTCGGCGCGACCTCGGCGATCACCAACGCCTCCAAGGAGTTCTTCGACGAGCTCCCCGAGGACTTCACCATCCTGTCCCCCTCCCAGATCTCGGTCATGAAGGCCTCTGACGGCACCGAGATCGCGCAGTTCTACGCGGAGAACCGCATCGTGGTCTCCCTGGACAACATCAGCATCAATATGCAGCACGCGATCGTCGCGGTCGAGGACAAGCGCTTCTACCAGCACAAGGGCGTTGACCCCACCGGTATCCTGCGTGCCCTGGTGTCCAACAGCAACGACGGCTCCACCCAGGGGGCCTCGACCCTTACCCAGCAGTACGTGCGCAACGTCCTGGTGGAGGCGGCCACCCAGTCCAACGACAAGAAGGCCATGAAGGCGGCCACGGAGAAGACGACGGCCCGTAAGCTCCGGGAGATCAAGTACGCGCTGACCCTGGAGCAGAAGTACCCCGACGCCAAGCAGCGGATCCTCGAGGGCTACCTCAATATCGCGGCCTTCAGCCCCTCCACCTACGGCGTGGAGGCCTCCGCGCAGCACTACTTCTCCCACTCCGCCAAGGAGCTCACGATCCCCGAGGCGGCCCTCCTGGCCGGCCTGACCAACGCCCCCAGCGCCTACGACCCCATCACCCACCCCGAGGAGGCCAAGAAGCGCATGGACTGGGTGCTGGAGAAGATGCTGGAGGAGCAGTTCATCACCCAGGAGGAGCACGACGCCGGGGTGGCCACCACCATTGACTCCATGCTGCACGTGACCAACGAGGTCGGCGGCTGCGGCACCGCCGGGGACGCGGCCTACTTCTGCAACTACGTGGTCGGCGAGATCGAGAACTCCGACCTCTACGGGGCCTCCCTGGCGGAGCGGCGCAAGCTCCTCCTGCGCGGTGGCCTGGAGATCACCACCACCCTGGACCGGGGCAAGCAGGGTGCCGCCAACTCCGCCGTCCAGGCCTACGTCCCCACCAACGACCCCTCCGACGTCAAGGCCGCCCTGGTCTCGGTGGAGCCGGGTACCGGCAAGATCCTGGCGATGGCGCAGAACACCAACTTCGGCGACTCCACCGCGTCCGACCCCTCGGCCACCCAGATCTCCTTCGCCGCCGACGCCAAGCACGGGGGCCTGCGGTCCAACGGGTTCCAGCCCGGCTCCGCCTTCAAGCCCTTTGTGCTCGCCGAGTGGTACGCCCAGCACAAGTCGGGCTACGCCTCCATGAACACCGACCCCACCGTGTTCAATATGAGTCAGTTCACCGCCTGCGGCTCACGGCTGGCAGGTGAGAACTGGAAGGTGGGAAACTCCAACAGCAGCGAGGGCGGCACCCACAACGTCATCCAGAACACGGCCATGTCCATTAACGTGGGCTACGTCAGAATGCTCGCCCAGCTGGACATCTGCGATGTTTCCAAGCTGGCCGCCACCCTGGGGGTGACCAAGACCGACGGATCCGAGCTGGAGGCCCGTCCCTCGATCGTCCTGGGCGCCCAGGAGGTCACCCCGATGGCCATGGCCAACGCCTACGCCACCTTCGCTGGCCACGGCGTCTACTGCAAGCCCATTGCCATTAACTCCATTAAGGACGCCTCCGGCAACGACATGGCGGTGCCCAGCGCGGACTGCTCCCAGGCCCTGGAGGCCACCGCGGCCGACCAGGTGGCTCTCACTCTGACCAATGTGCTGACCTCCAAGGGGACCGCCCCCAACGCCGCCCTGGCCGGACGCCAGGGCGCGGGCAAGACCGGCACTACCGAGGAAATGGACAACGCCTGGTTCGTGGGCTTCACCCCCCAGCTCTCCACCGCCGTCTGGCTGGGGCACTCCGACGGCTACTACACCATGGCCCACCAGACCATTGGCGGACACTACTACTCCACCATGTACGGCTCGGACGCCCCGGCGTCCCTGTGGAAGACCTACATGGACAGCGCCCTGGCCGGCCAGCCGGCCCAGGCCTTCAACCAGGTGGGCCTGGGCGCCGGCGGGGCCTCCAACACCGCAGGCAGCGGCTCCACCAGCGACCAGGGCACCACGCACGAGGCCAGTAGCGAGGCCACCACCCCGACCCCGGGCAGCGCCACCGGGGGCGCCACCTCCGTGGCCACCGAGGCGCCTACCAGCGGCACCTTCGAGGCCACGCTCCAGGCCAGTACCCCGTCCGCTGACACCAAGCCCACCAGCGCACCGTCCGGTGGACCCACTGGCACGACGCCGACCGGTGGCGCCACCCCGTCAGGCCAGGAGAGCGGCAGCGTCCCGGCGGGCACCACCGAGCTCTCCGCAGGCGGCACCTCAGGAGGTGGGGGCCTGGCAGGCGTCGGCACCGTCCCGGCCGTGCGCAACGAGGAGGACAGCTGAGATGGCGGGTACTGGTACGGGGCGCACGCCTGTGGGCAGTGACCGCCGGGCCGCGCCTCGCGCTCGCCGCCCCGGCCGGACCCTGAGCAGAGTGGCAGGTATCACAGCCCGGGGTATTGGGCTGGGCGTCGGCCTGGGCGCGGTCACCCTGGGCTACAGCCTGCTGGAGGCCCGCTGGTACGTCCTGCGCCGCATCCAGGTCCCGGTCCTGGCCCCCGGCGAGGAGCCTATCCGCCTGCTCCACCTCAGTGACCTGCACCTGACCGACCACACCGAGGCCCGTGTGGCCTGGGTCCGCTCACTGGCGGGCACCCGTCCTGACGTCGTGGTCAACACCGGGGACAACCTGTCCTTCGCCTCCGGCGTCGAGCCCCTTGAGCGGGCCCTGGAGCCCTTCCTCAACCTGCCAGGGGCCTTCGTCATGGGCGACCACGACTACTTCACGACGGTCTTCCGCCCCCCCACGCGCTACCTGCGCCGCGACCCCCGCACCGCCGACTCCCCGGAGAAGCAGGCGGAGATCCAGGAGCTGCCCTGGCAGGAGGTCCACGACATCCAGGCCCGGGGCGGGTGGGTCGACCTGACGAACACACGCGGGAGCCTGACGGTCCGCGGACGGCGGATCGACCTGGTGGGCGTGGACGACCCCCACGCCAAGCGGGACGTCTTCCCCGCCTCCGGGCGGGGCCGCCACCGGGCTGACGACGCCCCCGGCGCGGGCGACGGGGCCGCCAGGACCGCTACCGGCGCGCACCGGGGTCCTTCGGTAGCGGTGGGCCTGCCCGCGGTCCAGGACGCCCGGCGACAGGACCTGCGCCTGGGGCTGACGCACGCCCCCTACACGCGGGTCCTGGACACCATGGCGGCCGACGGCGTGAGCCTGGTCCTGGCAGGGCACACGCACGGGGGCCAGATCTGCCTGCCTGGCGTCGGGGCCCTGGTCACCAACTGCGACCTGGACCGCCGTCGGGCCTCCGGGCTGTCCACCTGGCCCGGAGACGCCCTGCGCGGCGTCCACGGGGACCGCGCCCTGCTGGGGCCACTGTCGCAGCCCGGACTGTTCCTGCACGTCTCGGCGGGCCTGGGCACCAGCCCGTTCTCACCGGTGCGCCTGGCGTGCCGCCCGGAGGCCACGCTCCTGACGCTCGTGCCGGCCCAGGAGCCGGGTGAGGGCCAGGAAAAGACCAGGACCAGCCAGGAGTGAGACGCAGGACTCAGCCGGAGGATTTCGCAACAGCGCGCTCGTGCCGCTAGTATTGGCGCGCTGCAACACGGGGTGTGGCGCAGTTTGGTAGCGCGCTTCGTTCGGGACGAAGAGGTCGTGGGTTCAAATCCCGCCACCCCGACCAAGTGTTCGACACTCAAACCCACGTCCTGAGAGACCTCAGGCGTGGGTTTTTGGGTTGAACACGGCTTGTTCTGGGCGGTTTTTGGTGGTTTGGGGCAGCTCTGCTGGTTCGGAGGCTGCATGCCAGGTCTGGTGTTTGCGATCTCATGACCCCCTGCGACCTCATGGCCTCAGCCACCAGGGCCCAAGGTGCACACAGGCACCGCCGCCCCGGCACCAGCGGCTCCCCACCCTCTTCCTCAGGGCGCCAGCCCGGGCCAGCTCCCGACCTCGCTCATGCCGCAGCCCCTTCGTAAGACAGAGGGGTGATGGTTCCCCCCTGTCCGTGGTAGAGGAGTCGAGTGCTGGCACCAGCAGGCCTGCAGTCAGGCGCCACCAGGGCCGCGCACCGGCGACGGGACGGGAGCCGCGCCATCCTGACAAAACCTGCCCGTAGAGGGAATAACAAGCACGCCTTGTGGGTTAGCCTTGGTACAGGTGTTACCCAGGCTCCTCCCGGGAACCAGCCTCCGTCCCACAGGCTGCGCCCCGCCAGACGGAAGTGCCCGGAGCACCGGGGAGAGGAAGGAGCGAGGTGAACCGTCATGGCCTACAGCCCCACAATGCTGGCCAACAATATCCTAATGCGGTCCTTCAGCGAGCGTCGCTACATCTCGCCCATGAAGCTCCAGAAGATCCTCTACTTCACCGCCGCCCAGTACGCCAAGCGCACAGGCTCCCAGCTCCTGGCCGAGCGGTTCCAGACCTGGGCGTACGGCCCGGTCGCCTACTCCGCCTACGACGAGTTCCGCCCCTTTGCCAAGAAGGGCATCAGACGCTTTGCACGCGACGCCGCCGGCAACGCCCTCGTCGTGGACGAGGATGCCGACGCAGACCTGCGTGACTGCCTCGACGAGGTCTGGGAGGCCACCAAACGCCGCAGCGCCATCGATCTCTCCGAGCTCACGCACGCAGAAGGATCCGCCTGGTACAAGGCCTACCAGGACGACCGCGACGTCCTTGACCCGGACGAGGTCACTGCGGACAGGACCTATCTGACCGACCTGGGGCTCACCTGTTGAGCACCAAGGAAGGAAAAACTGCGGCCGAGGGCAGGAAGAAACCCAAAGCGGTACCCGTCATCTCGGGAGAGGAGGACGTACGCCTCCAGCCCGCTACCTCACCAGACGGCCGGACCGGTGAGGCCAGGGCGGCGACGGTACCCGAGCCAGCAGCGAAGATGGCGCCAAGAGGCTACGAGCCCAAGAACCTGGGCGAGCACATCTCCCTCAAACGCCTGAACTTTGCCCAACAGCTTATTGGATTGTGCGTGTCCCTCATCACCGCGCTCGCGCTGGTCGGCTACTTCTTCCCCCGGGAGTCCGACCTGCTCTCCGGCGCAGTAGACACCCTCAAGCTCATTGTCACCACCGCCCTGGGGTTCGTCTTCGCCAGGACCCTCGACCACGACAAGTAAGGAAACACGCCCAGAACCAGGAGCAAGGTGACATCCATCACCAGACCCGACAAGGTGTGGAGCCACGTGGCGCCGGTAGGTGATTATCACCATACGGCAGTCCCGGCTGATGACAGGGCACCCGGGCGTCCACGCTCGCGCCCAGCTGGCCCGGGCAGCCCCTGCCGCCAGGGGCCGGTGCACACGGGCACCGCCGCCCCGGCACCAGCGGCTCCCCACCTCCTTCCCAGGCCCGGCGTCGGCCCAGCCAGTGCCGTGCGTGTCCCGTGCCGCCGGGCGCGGCACCTCGGGGAACCTATGCCCTGACCGTCGCTGACACAGCTTGGACGCCTCCTTAACCACCGCATGACGCACTGGACCATGAGGCGACTGGCTCTTGTCGTCATCAGTCCGTTACTATGCGCGAGCAGGAGAACCCCACCACCCCTGCCGTCCCGACGGCTACAACTGTTCTCCCGCCGGGTAGCACCACGACCGAGGAGGCCATATGAGTACCCGATTCCGTAACACCCTCGCCGTCTTCGTCCTCACCGGCTCCCTGGCCCTGGCAGGCTGCGGCTCCGACTCCAAGGAAGCCAAGGAGACCTCCACCCCCGGGACCAGCACGTCCCAGCAGGCACAGGGCGAGACCACGTCAGCGGCACCCGACGCGAAGACGTCAACCGCACCCGACCCGAAGACGTCAGCCGCCCAGGGCACCACGGTCCCCGACGGTTACAAGGAGGTCACCGCTCCTACCGCCAAGATCACCTTCGCCGTCCCCCAGGACTGGGAGAACCTCGGGGAGCTCTCCGACAGCCAGCTTGAGGAGCTCGCCTCTAACGTGGACCAGAGCGTCGACCAGATAAAGACCCTGCTCGCTCAGCTCGACCTCTTTGTCATGGCTCAGGCGCCGGACGAGGCCGGCATCACCCCCAACCTCAATGTCGCCAAGCAGACCGTCCCGACCTCTGTGGTCCCGGACCAGAAGACGGTCGAGTCCCTGCTCCAGAAGCAGAACGCGACGCTGGACTCCTACGAGACCGTCGAGACCGCCAACGGCCAGGGTGTGCGCAGCGCCTACACCCTGACCCAGGCAGGTAAGACGATCAAGGGCGTCATGCTCATCCTGCCCAACGCCCAGAAGGCATTTACTGTGATCTACATCTCTGGGTCGACGGCGGAGGAGGTCAAGGGCTTCGCTGACGTCGTGGTGCAGACCGCTCACTGAACGTGCTGAGCGTCCCCCACGCAGCGATCACGGTGGCACGCAGGGGGAACCACTCCTGAACAGGACCGACACCAGCCGGTGCGGGGTGCGGCAGTAGCCGTGCCCCGCACCGGTGCGGTCGACACCGGGTTCCCCTCACTCCCGAGGATACCTAGTCAGCAGGTTCCTCGCCCCTTGAAAGGCCCTGACGCCCGTTACCGGCCAGAACCTGCCCCCTCCAGGCCCGCGGGCAGCCGGACCAGACGATCACGCATGACGCAGGAGCTCCACGACCTCCCCCGCAGAGCTGCGGGCCCGGGTGTAGACGAGTCCCCGCAGAAAGAGGCCGTCAAGACCCAGGTGCAGCTCCCTGGCAGGGCCTTCCGCCGCGTCGGGCAGGGCCGCGCCGCCGTGGCGCTCACCGCCCGCATCTGAGTCCGCCACGCGCCCCCGCTGCCCACCACGCGCCCCCGCTCCTCCCTATACTCGGCTCCGTCCAGGCCGCTGACCGAGGGGACCACCATGACCGCACACTCACCGCGCTCGCGCGCCACAGTGGCCCTGGGACGCGCCGCGCGCCTCGCCGCCCGCCTGCGGGGCGGGGGTTCCGGCGGCACCGCCTTCCCCGGCCTGGTCATGGAGCGGGCCGACCCGGGCTTCCTGGCCCGGACCCTGGGGGCCCTGCCCCACGGCGTCATCGTGGTCTCCGGCACCAACGGCAAGACCACCACCACCAAGATGGTGGTCGACCTCCTGCGCGCGTCGGGCCTGCGGGTCTTCACCAACCGCACCGGCAGCAACTTCGTGCGCGGCGTGCTGGCCGCCCTGCTCACCGAGGTGGACGCCTCCGGCCACCTGGACGCCGACATCGCCGTCCTGGAGCTGGACGAGGCCCACGCCGTCCACTTCGTGCGGGCGGTACGCCCACGCGCATGCCTCCTGCTCAATGTCATGCGCGACCAGCTCGACCGCTTCGGCGAGATCGACTACACGGCCTCCCTGCTGCACACAGTGGCCAAGGCCACCACCGGCGTCGTCGTGGTCAACGCGGACGACCCCCGCCTGGCCGCCTCCGCCTTCACCGAGGACCTCAGGGCGCGCGTCGCCTCCTTCGGCGCCGGGCCCGCGCTGCGCTCCCTGTTCCTGTCCGACGACGACCTGCGCACCGGCCAGGTGAGCACCCTGACCGACGCCGCCCCCGGCGGGCAGGCCACCGTCCTCCTGGAGTCTCTGCACGGCCAGGACGCCGTCCTGTCCCTGGCACCCCACGTGGCGCAGGCCCCGGAGGCCCCCGGCGCACCGGGCGCCTCCGCCGCGTCCGGCACCCGCTCCACCCACGAGGTCACCTTCACCATCCCGGGTATCCACAACCAGCTCAACGCCTGCGCGGCCCTGGCCCTGGTCCTGGAGGTGCTGGGCCAGGACGCCGACGTCCCGGCGGCCCTGAGGGCCCTGTCGCACGTCCAGGCGGCCTTCGGGCGCGGGGAGGTCCTCCACCTCGACGGCCGGGAGGTCCAGCTGAGCCTGGTGAAGAACCCGGCGGGCTTCCGCATGGGGCTGCTGACCGCGGCCACGGCGCCCGGCCCCGAGACCGTCATGATCGCCATCAACGACGAGTACGCCGACGGCCGGGACATGTCCTGGCTGTGGGACGTGGACTTCTCGGCCCTGCGGGCCGAGGGCGTCGCGGTGGTCACCGGCGTACGCGCCTGGGACATGGCCCTGCGCCTGGCCTACGACGAGGTGCCTGCCGCCGCCGTCGAGCCGGACCTGTCCAGGGCCCTGGAGCGGGTGCGTACCGCCGCCCGCCAGGCCGACCGGCCCGTACGGATCTTCACCACCTACACGGCCATGCTGGCCCTGCGCGCCCGGCTGGGCGAGATCACCGACGTCGAGGAGGTCATGAAGTGAGCACCCCCCAGGCCAGTGGCGGCGCGTCCGGCGCCGTGCGCTACGAGCACACCACCGACGGCCCCGCCCTGGGCAGGCTGCGCATCCTCCAGCTCTACCCCCGGGACATGAACATCTACGGGGACTGGGGCAACACCCTGACCCTGACGCGCCGGGCACAGTGGCGCGGGTACGACGTCGAGCTGCTCTCCTACGACCCAGGTGACAGCCTGCCTGGCGACGTCCACCTCCTGGTGGGCGGCGGCGGACAGGACTCCGGCCAGGAGAAGATCAAGGAGGACCTCGTCACCCGGGGTGCGGACCTGCGGGCCTGGGCGGCCGACGGCCTGCCCATGCTGGTCATCTGCGGCCTCTACCAGCTCTTCGGCCACCGGTTCACCACCTCCGAGGGCGCCGAGATCCCCGGGGTGAGCATTATCGACGCCGAGACCGTGGGCGGCCCCAGGCGACTGATCGGCAATATCACCCTGTCCACGGACCTGGGCACGGTGGTGGGCTACGAGAACCACTCGGGCCTGACCACCCTGGGACCGGGGGCCCGGCCCTTCGGGCGGGTCACGCAGGGGGACGGCAACAACGGCAAGGACGGTACGGAGGGGGCGCGAGTGCACCACGTCATCGGCACCTACCTGCACGGCTCCCTCCTGCCCAAGAACCCCGCCGTGGCCGACTGGCTGCTTGAGCAGGCCTGCACGCGGGCCGGGGTCGAGTGGGTACCGGCCCAGCCGCAGGTCCCGGTGGCCCTGCCTGGCGGGGCGGACCTGGCCACCGAGGCCGAGCGGGCCCGGAAGGTGGCCCGCTCCCGCCCCCGCTGAGCCCTCCACCCCACCCCGTCCCACCCCCGTTCGCGAGAACGGTACTTGTTTGTCGTGAGAACGGTACTTATTGCTCGTGAGAACGGGGGCTGTGGCTGACGGCAGTGCCGGTGCCGGACCTGCCCTAAGGAGCGCCGGGCCCGTGCGGCTTGCCGACGCGGAGCGCACTAGCCCGACGCGGAGCGCACTAGCCCGACGTGGAGCGCACCGGCCCGAGGCAGGCACCACACCTGGACGCTACCTGGGCAGACACGACAGACAGGGGCACACACCCACCTAACCGTGAGGCACGTCACTCTAGGCGAGTGGCGCCCGGGCATGGCTGTCCGATATATTCCTACTCCGTTGCACGACGCCACGGCGTCGTGGGACGCCTGGAGGATTCGCCTAGTGGCCTATGGCGCACGCTTGGAAAGCGTGTTG
>ERZ773099.1204-NODE-1204-length-19591-cov-3.883600_pt1 | contig 19591 bp, 20 predicted proteins | sample MGYA00511120_ERZ773099 | MGnify/ENA primary metagenome ERZ773099 (study PRJEB29015, sample SAMEA2738012) | human oral metagenome | biome: human oral; feature: human-associated habitat; material: dental | place: China | collected 2104 ...
CGATGGCTTTGCTGAAGTCACCGCGCGATTCGATCTCGAATCGGTCCTCCGTCAGGAGGACGGCGACCTTGCGTGCGCTGCAAGCGGAACGCTTCGCCACTTCCTTGGCGAAGCGGTTCGGCAGGGCGAACGCTTTGGCAAGGATAGAAGCGAGTTCGCCGCTTTGCACGTTCTTACCATCATTAGCAATAATTCTAGATAGAGCGTTCTCTCTGCTCATACTTATGTAGTTAATCTGTAGCCAGCATCCAGGTTCAGCATATTTAGATGAATTAAGAACAGCTGGTCCTGAAAATTTCTCGTGTGCAAGGAGCAGAGAGCCGCTTAGCAGCGCAAGGCGTTTTCCTTCCTTGGGGTAGATGCTAACTTCTACCTTATCAAAAGAGATTCCAGACAGTTCCCCATACGGATACCCCTTTATCTCAAGTGGTGCAAGTGAAGGCTTTAGTTCTGTATACTCAATTCCTAAACCTGCAGATAAGACATCGAACATCGAGCCGTCTGAACCGCTTCTAGGGTATGACTTTCCGCCAGTTGCAATTATTAAGTTAGTGGCTTCGTAATGAAACCTCTGACCATCTGGGGCTTCAGCTACAAGGGTGTATTTGCAGATTTCTGAACTGGCTTCAGTTACGTTGATCTCCACTACCTTTCTATTGGTAATTACTTTGAAACCGTTATCTTCGGCGGCTGATAGGAATGCATCTCTAACATCCTGTGCTCGCATAGATTCGGGAAATATTCGACCATCTTCGTTAGTCACCGTCTTGATTCCGAGCGACTCAAGAAAATCTATGAGGTCAGCATTGCTGTATTTATATAGAATTTTGCGTATCGATCTTCCAGATTCACCATAGCAGCTAGGGAAGTCCTTGATACTGCCTGCATGCGTGATATTGCAATGTCCGTGACCGCTCATCAGAAGCTTAGTTCCAATTCGAGATGAACCTTCGAGTATGATGCCGCCAGTCTTAAGATTGGCAGCGCACATCAGTCCAGCAGCGCCAGCTCCGATTACCAATGTTCTAGTGACTGGCATAGACGAAGCGGTGAATGAGATGCTATCACTGGTGGTTCCGAATTTAGTATTAAGTAATATATCTGTGCTTTTTAAACTCATAGCTTATTTCAATTTCATCTCCTAGGTGTATAATGAGAATCACATAATTATAGCATAAGTTTCACTCGTTATTGGCACAGTAGTGTGGGGGTGAATTTAAATAGGAGGTAATGTGGGTATTAGTATCAATGTTATATACGGAGTTATGATTCCGTTTATAGGGACAACACTTGGTGCATTTTGCGTTTATTTTATGAAAAAAGACCTCAGCAAAGGCGTAGAGCGTATGCTAAGCGGTTTTGCTGCAGGTGTAATGGTTGCCGCATCTATATGGAGTTTGCTTATTCCAGCGATTGAAGAAAGTAAAGGTCTGGGTAGGCTAGCTTTTCTGCCTGCGGTGATAGGATTCTGGGTGGGAATAGGATTTCTCTTGCTTATGGATCACGTGATTCCACATATGCATGCTGTAACTAATGATATTGAAGGTCCCAAGAGCAGACTATCCAAGACGACCATGCTCGTACTAGCAGTGACGCTTCACAACATACCTGAAGGCATGGCGGTCGGTGTGGTATTTGCAGGCTGGATGACTGGTAATTCTGGAATCACTCTTGGTGGTGCACTTGCGCTTGCAATTGGAATTGCAATTCAGAACTTTCCAGAGGGAGCAATCATTTCAATGCCACTCTATTCTGCAGGCTCATCGAGGCATCGAGCATTTAGAAATGGTGTACTATCGGGAGTGGTTGAGCCGATAGGGGCGATTGTGACGATACTTTTCGCACAGGCACTTACGCCAATACTTCCTTATATGCTTAGCTTTGCGGCTGGTGCGATGCTCTACGTAGTAGTAGAAGAGCTTATCCCAGAGATGTCTGAGGGAGAACACTCGCATAATGGTGTGCTGATGTTTGCCGTAGGATTTACAATCATGATGACGCTGGATGTTGCACTCGGTTAAGAGAGGCTGGGAAACATGAGTATTTCAAGTATTGTAGAGAAGATAAAATCAGATGAGAGAAATGCTGAATATACAGAGCGAGGTATTCCGCCTATTTTCCAGCTCAATAAGGGAGCAAAGATTCTCATAATTGGGCAGGCTCCTGGTCGCAAGGTGGAAGAATCGCAGATTCCTTTTGACGATAAGTCGGGAGAGAAACTAATTGCGTGGATGGGCATAGATAGGGAGACTTTCTATTCCGACAAAATTTCGATTTTACCGATGGACTTCTACTATCCAGGAAAGGGCAAAACGGGAGATTTACCTCCAAGAAAGTTTATCGCTGAGGAATATCACCGTGATTTCTTAACTGAACTAGGTGATGTGCAGATGACGATTCTGATTGGAAAGTATGCGATGGATTATTATCTGAAAGGTGATATGAAGCGCAATCTGACTGAGACAGTAAGGTGCTTTGCAGAATACCTGCCAAATTACTTCCCAATAGTTCATCCGAGTCCACTCAACTTTCGTTGGCAGGCAAAAAATCCATGGTTTATGGAAGAGGTTGTACCCGTACTTGAGAAAAGGGTTTCGGATATACTGGGATAACATTAAGCAAATTGATTGACTTAGATTAACTTATTAGTTGTATTGATTTATAAGTTGACATTTAATAAGACTAATAAATATGTAAGGAGGGGGAAATGGACGTTAGATACAAGCTAGGCTTTGGTCTTATGAGACTGCCGATGAATAACCCGGATGATGCGGGAAGCATCGACATAGCAGAAAGTGGACGCATGACAGATGCATTCATAGAAAAGGGATTCACCTACTTCGATACTGCGTGGATGTACCACAATAAGCAGAGTGAACCAGCTACTAAGGAGTTTCTTGTAAAGAGGCACGATAGAAGTGAGTACACGCTTGCTACCAAGATGCATGCAGGATTTTTTAATACGGAAGAGGAGCGTGATGCGTACTTTGAGGCACAGCTCGAGAAGACTGGAGCAGGCTATTTCGATTACTACCTGCTCCATGACGTAGGACGCGAGAATATAGATAAGTTCAAGGAGCTACACTGCTTCGAATACCTAAAGGCTAAGAAGGAAGCTGGCATCATCAAGCACCTAGGGTTTTCCTCGCATGAGGATGCGGAGCATGTGGACAAGTTTCTAACTGAACACCCTGAATTTGAGTTCATCCAGCTACAGATTAACTATCTCGATTGGAACAGTGAAGGAGTTCAGTCTAGGCGTTGCTATGAGGCGGCTGTAAAACATGGAATGGACGTTGTGGTGATGGAGCCGGTCAAAGGCGGAATCCTTGCAAATGTTCCTCCTGAAGCCGAAAAGCTCCTCAAGGCGCACCGTCCCGATATGTCCGTTGCTTCTTGGGCAATCCGTTTCGTGGCGAGCCTGGAGAATGTAAAAGTAGTTTTAAGCGGCATGAGCAGCATTGAGCAGCTACTCGATAACACTTCGTATATGAAGGACTTCGAGCCACTTTCTCCAGAGGAATACGAGATTATAGACAAGGTTGTTGAGATAATCAACAGTTCTATCAGCATTCCATGTACAGCATGTTCTTACTGCACTGAGGGATGTCCTGTAAATATTCCTATTCCACGTTACTTCTCCTTATATAACACGGATATGCACGAGAGTAGCGATAGTGAATGGACGCCGCAGTGCGAGTACTATGAGAGAACGGCGATGACTTTTGGTAAAGCGAGTGACTGTATCGCCTGTGGTCAGTGCGAGGCAATCTGTCCACAGCACCTACCTATAATCAAGGACCTTGAGATTGTGGCGGAGCACTTCGAGACATATTAAAAAAGTACGCGGTTATGAGGTAAAGCTAATAATTCTTTGATAGTTGCAGTAAACCCGGTAGCACTATGTGCTATCGGGTTTTTGTATGAGTGCATATTCGATAAATATGAAGTAAACACATTTTAATGTTAGTTAGAGCCCCTTGACATATAGGGGTAGGGGGTATATGCTAAAGTCATAGTACAATATTAATAATCGTCATGAAAACACATGTATAGCGGATGATTGAGATTCTGAGAACGAGCACATGATGATTTTAAAGACGAGAATAAATCATTCTAGGAGGTAATATGACCGAGTTATCTGAACGCCGCCGTAAGCGTTCACATATGGAATATAGAAGTCTTATGAATAGGCTGAAGAGGATTGAAGGTCAGATCAGGGGAATCGAAGGTATGCTAGAGAAGGATGCCTACTGCCCTGACATATTGATTCAGGTATCTTCTGTAAATAGTGCTCTTAACAGCTTCAATAAAGAACTGATGGCAAGTCACATTAGGGGATGTGTTGCCAATGACATAAGAAACGGTGACGATAAGGTTATAGATGAACTCGTTAAGGTCATGCAAAAGCTGATGAAATAGGGTAAAGGGGGAGATTAGATGGATAAATATAACATCACCGGCATGAGCTGTGCCGCTTGTCAGGCACATGTTGAGAAAGCGGTTAGCAAGGTTCCCGGGGTGGAATCTGTTTCCGTAAGCCTACTTACCAACTCTATGGGAGTAGAGGGAAGTGCAACGAGTGAAGCTGTAATAAAGGCTGTAGAAGATGCGGGATATGGAGTAAGCAGAGAAGCAGCAGAGGAGGCTAAGTCTTCTGTGAATCATCTTGAGGCTCAGGAAAAAGCGCTTGAGGACACAGAAAGTCCTGTGCTCAAACGAAGGCTGGTATCATCGCTGGTTTTTCTGATCGTGCTCATGTATTTCTCGATGGGACACACCATGCTGCACCTACCGATACCTAAATTCTTGGACGGAAACCACATCGGCATAACCGTTATCCAGATGGTGCTGGCAGCAATAATCATGTTTATCAACAAAAAGTTCTTTGTTAGCGGTTGGAAGAGCGTTCGCTCTGGTGCTCCCAATATGGATACGCTTGTCGCTATGGGTTCTATGACGTCGTTTCTGTGGAGTTTCTATATACTGATGCAGATGACGAAGGCTGTTACGGATGGAAACACCAAAGCAGTTATGGCTGGCATGCACAATCTGTATTTTGAATCAGCGGCGATGATAGTGACGCTGATTACTGTGGGAAAGCTCCTAGAGTCTCTGTCAAAAGGCAGAACCACTGATGCTCTAAAGAGTCTGATGAAACTTGCGCCTAAGACTGCGATCATCGAACGTGATGGTGCAGAAGTCGAAGTCCCGATTGAGGAAGTGAAAATCGGTGATGTTTTCGTCGTTAGACCTGGAGAGAGCATTCCTGTGGATGGTGTGATTATCGAAGGCGGGACTGCGATAGATGAATCGGCACTCACTGGTGAAAGTGTTCCTGTCGATAAAGAGATTGGCAGCGATGTGTCGGCGGCTACGATAAATAGAACTGGATTTATAAGAGCTGAGGCTACTCGCGTAGGAGAGGATACTACGCTGTCGCAGATTATCAAGATGGTCAGCGATGCTGCGGCGACAAAGGCTCCAATTGCAAAGATTGCAGACAAGGTATCGGGCGTATTCGTTCCGTTAGTAATCATAACTGCGGTGATTGTGACACTCATCTGGATATTTGTAGGTCAGCCATTTGGATATGCTCTAGCTAGGGGAATCGCTGTTCTCGTCGTGAGCTGCCCTTGTGCGCTAGGACTTGCAACGCCAGTGGCAATTATGGTTGGAAGCGGTCTCGGAGCCAAGAACGGCATACTATTCAAGACTGCTAGCTCTCTCGAGGAGACGGGTAGAATTCAGATAGTTGCCCTCGACAAGACGGGAACTATTACCAGAGGAGAACCGACCGTTACTGATATAAATCCTGCAAATGGCGTAACTTTAGCCCAGCTGCTCAACATTGCAAATGCTCTCGAAGCTAGAAGCGAGCATCCTTTCGCCCTTGCTATTACTCGTTATTTCAGCGAGAATCGTGAAGAGCATAGACTTGCAGATGTAGAAATAGAAGATTTTGAGGCGGTATCCGGAAAAGGTATACACGCTAAATTATCTGGAGGTGGCTCCAGAGGGGAACTGTTTGCCGGCAGCGTAAGATATATTTCTGGAATCGTGGAAGTTCCTGAAGAGATGAAGAGAGAGGCTGAATCGCTTGCGAGTCAGGGTAAGACTCCGCTGTTATTTGCAGGTGGGAGGAAGCTCATAGGTATGATAACCGTAGCGGATACTGTCAAGGATGACAGCAGAAGTGCAATCTCCGAGATGAAGAGGCAAGGGCTCAAAGTCGTGATGATTACAGGCGACAACGAGAGAACTGCAGAGGCAATCGGTGGACAGGCTGGCATAGACTATGTCGCATCAGGAGTGCTCCCAGACGGTAAGGAGAAGCTTATCAAAGAGCTAGGTGAACTCGGTAAAGTTGCGATGGTCGGAGATGGAATCAACGATGCGCCGGCACTCACTCGTGCAGATGTAGGAATTGCAATCGGCGCAGGTGCCGATGTTGCGGTAGATGCGGCGGATATCGTGCTTATGAACAGCAGGCTCTCCGATGTATCGGCAGCAATTAGGCTCAGCAGGGAGACACTCAAGAATATACACGAGAATTTATTCTGGGCATTCTTCTATAATATTCTGTTGATTCCGCTAGCTGCGGGTGCTTACGTGCACTTTATGAGGGGCTGGTCGATGAATCCGATGTTGGGAGCTGCAGCGATGAGCTTATCAAGCTTCTGTGTGTGTATGAATGCACTCAGGTTAAATATGTTCAAGGTGCATGATTCACACAGAGACAGACGAGGCAAAGTGGTTGTTGATAGTGTAAAACTAGACACTCTTATAGAAAAATCGACTGAATACCAGAATATTGACGAGTACTCGGAAGATGACAAGGTTAAAAATTTACATAAAGATAATAAAAATTTGCAGGAGGAGAAAGTTATGAATAAAACTGTGAAAATTGAAGGTATGATGTGTGGACACTGTGAGGCGTCTGTAAAGAAGGCACTTGAGGCACTCGATGGAGTTAATTCGGCTGAGGTTAGTCATGAAGCAGGAACGGCTGTAGTCGAGCTATCAGAAGGGATACAGGACGAGGTTTTGCAGAAGGCTATCGAAGATAAAGATTATAAAGTTTTATCTATTGAATAGCAATCCAATGTGTTACAATTAGCTTGTATGCGGCTTAAGCCGTTAGACATTAAAGGCAAGAGGAGAGGTAATTATGATCGCAAAAAGTATGGAACCCTTTCTAGCGGGTAGTTCAGTTATTAGAGCTATGTTCGAAGAGGGCAAGAAGATGGCAAAGGTGTATGGAGCAGAGAACGTTTACGACTTCAGCGTTGGAAACCCCGGACTCCACCCACCAAAGGAATATAGAGAAGCTATCAACTACGTTAACAACGAGATGGACCCACATCTAGTTCACGGCTATATGCCTAACGCCGGATTTGAATCGACAAGAACAGCAGTAGCTGAGAATCTCAACAAGAGGTTCGGTTCAGAGTTCACTTCAGAGCATATCATCATGACCGTTGGAGCAGGTTCTTCAATAAACGTAATCATGAAGACTATCTTTGACCCAGGTGATAAACAGGTTGTATTTGCACCTTACTTCGTAGAGTATGCAAACTGGGCTAGCAACTATCACGCAGAGACAGTAGTTGTTCCACCAAACGAAGCAAATGGATTCGAGCCGGATCCTGAGGCACTCAAGAAGGCTCTTGATCCAAAGGTTAAGGTAGTAATCATCAACAACCCTAACAACCCAACAGGAGCAATTTACTCCCGCGAGACTCTCGAGAAAATCGCAGAAGTTCTAAAGGAAGCAGAGAAGGAATTTGGACACCCTATTTACCTAATCACTGACGAGCCATACAGAGAACTCGTATACGTAGATAAGGAGATCGTGTTCATTCCAGACCTATATGACAACACTATCATCGCATACTCATGGTCGAAGTCACTTTCGATTCCTGGAGACAGACTAGGATACCTCGCAGTATCTCCAAAGTCTGATAACGTTGAGGAGTTCATGGCTGCTGCAACTGTTGCTAACCGTATCTCCGGAGACACTAATGCACCGTCAATCATTCAGCTAGCTGTTGAGAGATGCCTCGACGCACAGGTTGATATCCCATACTACAAGAAGAATGCTGAGGATCTATACAAGATCGTAACAGAGGCAGGTTTCTCTGCAATTGTACCTCAGGGTGCATTCTATCTATGGGTTAAATCACCAGTTGCAGATGAGAAGGAGCTCGTAGATGCTGCTAAGGAGGAGAGAATTCTCGCAGTACCTGGAAGCGCATTTGCTTGCCCTGGATACATCAGACTTTCGTTCTGTATCGCAAACGAAACTATCCATAGATCAGCTGAGTCATTTGCAAAGCTAGGAAAAAAGTACTTCGGCTAAACTTTGATATGAAGATGTGATGCAGTGCTTGACAATAAGTCTGTGTTATAGACTAAAACTTCAGAATTGTGATAAAATAGGCGTGTGAGGCGGTGTTTCGCACGCTTATTATTTTTATGAAGAGAGGATGCTCCGATGGAAAAGATGGAGAGAATTGCGAGTTTTAACGTAAATCACGATACCCTTCAGAAGGGGATGTACGTTTCGAGAATAGATGGAGATGTGGTAACTTACGATATCAGAATGAAGCGACCTAACATGGGAGATTACGTTTCAAACGAGGCGCTACATACGTTCGAGCATCTATTTGCAACATATGCTAGAAATAGCGAGTTCTCTGACCAGGTAATTTACATTGGACCTATGGGATGCAGAACGGGATTTTACCTATTGATGAGAGATGCGGCTACAGGACAGCAGGCAATTGACCTTGCAAGAGAGTCATTTAAGTTCATAGCAGAATACGAAGGTGAGATACCTGGTGCGGCAAAGAGTGAGTGTGGAAACAGCGAAGAACACGACCTTGAAGCAGCTAGAGCTGTGGCTATAGATATGGTGGAAGTTCTCAAAGATTGGAATGAGGAGAAACTAGATTATGACTATGAAGGATAAGAGTATAGGCGCAGCTTTCTGCGATGCTGCTGCGGTAATCGGATGCAGTGCTCGACTTGGAATCGTCTGCGCAATGGATGTCGAGATGCAGGATTTGCTTGATCAGATGAGGGGCGTTTCTGTCGATGAGATCTATGGATTTAAGTTCTATGAAGGCGTGCTAGAACAGACTCAGGTGGTGCTCGTAAGATGCGGAATCGGCAAGGTTAACGCTGCGAGAGGCACACAGCTGATGATAGATAAGTACAAGCCAAGCTATATAATCAACAGCGGAGTTGCAGGCGCTCTTAACACTGAACTCAAACCTATGGATATAGTTGTAGGAAAGGACTTTATCCAGCATGATTTCGATCTTAGTCCTATTGGTTATGCAAAGGGCTGCCTGGCAACAGGTGATCGCTCGAAACCGACGGTTGTAGAAGCAGATAGCAATATGGTAAGAACGCTGACAGATGTATCGGAAGTGATAGCTGGAGAACATGAAGAGGCTGGTAAAGTGCTCGTTGGTAGAATTGTTAGTGGCGATCAGTTCATCAACAGCCCTGAGGTTAAGGCTGAGCTGAGAGAAGATTTCGGAGGTGATGCGGCAGAGATGGAGGGAGCGGTGCTTGCATACGTTGCAAGTTGTGCTGATATTCCTTGCGCTGTGCTAAGGGTAATTTCGGATATGGCAGATGGAACTAACAATGAGTCGTATGATGAATTTGAGAAGAAGGCATCTAAGCTATCTGCTGAGATAATCATTGAACTTGCTAAGCTTGCACCAACAAAGAATTAATGAAGTTGCATTAGAACTGAGATATAGCATAGCTTTTAACTAGATTATATATAAATCAAAATTGAAATTATGGAGAGCAGTAAATTCAAATGGGTTTACTGCTTTTATATGTCTTCAGAGTTTTCAAAAGTGTGTAAATAAAAAATAATATTTAATGTTGACAAAGCGGGAGCAGACGGCTATAATCTACTTAACTACTAAGCAGGTAGTTAATAAGGCAGACAAATGACTTGCGCTCTATGATTTATGCATTTAGACTAATGATAGATATAGATTGATATTTAGAAAAGATATTAACCTATAATGATGAATTGAAAGGAAGGTTATATCATGGCTAACATTTATACATCGGCAGACCAGCTAATCGGCAAGACACCACTTCTAGAACTAACAAGAATCGAAGAAGAATTTGGACTAAAGGCTAAGATTCTCGCTAAGCTCGAGTACTTTAATCCTGCTGGATCTGTTAAAGATAGAATTGCTAAGAGGATGATTGAGGACGCCGAGGCTAGTGGTGAGCTAAATCCTGGTGCAACCATCATTGAACCAACTTCAGGTAACACTGGAATTGGTCTTTCGGCAGTAGCTGCTGCAAAGGGATACAAAATTATTATTGTAATGCCTGAGACTATGTCTGTTGAGAGAAGGCAGCTAATGAAGGCATATGGTGCGGAGCTCGTTCTCACAGAAGGAGCAAAGGGTATGAAGGGCGCTATTGCTAAGGCTGAAGAGTTAGCAGCAGAAACGGAGAATAGCTTCATTCCAGGACAGTTCGTTAACCCGTCTAATCCAGCTGCCCATAGGGATACCACAGGTCCTGAAATTTGGGAAGATACTGACGGCAAAGTTGATTACTTTGTTGCAGGCATAGGTACTGGCGGTACTCTTTCGGGTGTCGGTGAGTATTTAAAGGCAAAGAATGGTGATATTAAGATTGTCGCTGTTGAGCCAGAGGCATCTCAGACTCTTGCCAAGGGTGAAGCGGCGCCTCACAAGATTCAGGGGATTGGGGCTGGATTCGTTCCAGATACACTTAACACAGACATATACGATGAGATAATACCTGTTACTAATGAAGCATCTTTTGCGACAGGTAGACTTCTCGGCCACAAGCAGGGCGTCCTGGTTGGAATTTCTTCGGGAGCAGCTCTATGGGCAGCTATTGAGCTGGCAAAGAAGAAGGAGAACGAAGGTAAAAACATCGTAGTTCTGCTACCTGATACAGGTGATAGATATCTATCCACACCGTTATTTCAGGAATAGCTATAGATGAACAAGTCATCGCAATATTGCAAGATGAGTTAGTACAAATGTACGGGGCGAGAATTTCTTGCCCCACATTTTGCGTTTCATGTAAAGTTAATGTAAAATAGAGTGTAATTTAAAATGCAGGAGGAAACTGTGTTAGTTTCAACAAGAGGCAGATATGCAATAAGAGTTATGATCGATCTTGCCGAACACATGAACGGCAAGTACATACCGATGAAGGAAATTGCCGACAGACAGGATGTATCACTTAAGTATATGACCAAGATTATGCAAGTTCTAACCAAATCGGGAATGCTCGACGGTCAGCACGGTAAGGGCGGGGGTTATAAGCTCAATAGAGACCCGGCTGAATATCGTATCGGTGACATACTGCGTCTAACTGAAGGCACACTTGCACCGGTATCTTGTATCGATGAGACTGACTGTAAGTGCGATAGATCGTACGAGTGCAGAACGAGACCGATGTGGAATGAACTTGATAAGCTAATTAGCGAATATTTAGATGGGATAACTATAGCTGATTTGATGAAGGGGGATGCTGCAGATAACTACGTCATCTGATGTAGTGCGGGACAATGCTTTAGTATGAACGTATTGATTTGTGATGACAACGCCAAAGAACGTGAGTGGTGCCACAAGGAGCTACTCAAAAATCAGGACTACTTTGAAGACGGTTTGGAGGTGCTTGAGTGTGAATCAGGCAACGAACTGCTTTTTAAGTATCCTGACTTAGATATTGATATTGATATTATTTTCTTGGATATCATGATGCCAGGTCTAGACGGTATAACAGTTGCAAAGAAGCTACGTGATATGAACTATAGCGGGGAGATTGTTTTCTTCACTGGAACTATAGACTATGCAGTCAATGGCTATGACTATGAGGCACTTGCATACCTAATAAAGGGCAAGACTTCATCCGAGAGATTTAGTGAGGTATTGAGGCACTTCCTGCTTCGTAAAGGTGAGCGAAGTGGAGAGGTTGTAATTCTTCGCTGCGCTGGAGAGACGCGGGTAATTAATCTGGCATCGATTAGGTATTTTGAAGTATTTAAGAGACTCACGACAGTTTACTACGGTGATTCGACATTCAGCTTCTATTCGCCGTTAGCAAAACTTAGCGAAGAGCTTGAAGGAAAGAATTTTATTCGTATCCACCGAGCATACCTTGTAAATACAGAGTACGTTGCCAAGAAAACTATGCGTGACGTGACACTCCGCGATGGAACGGTGCTTCCAGCGGGCAGAAACTATATTAAAAAAATAAAAGAAGATTAAAAAGATGTGTAATAGGAAATTGAACAAAAAAGTAAATAGACGACGAAGTGGAGCGTTGATAGTAACACTGATTGCTATGCTGTGTTTAGTTGTGATGATGTGTAGTATGAGTGCCTTCGCATTTGTGTATGACCAGGACAAACCAGACAAGCCTGATGGGGTAAATCGAAACGGTGTAAACACCCCTGAGGTAGAAGGAGAGACTTTCAATCCAGCTGCGTCTCCGGCACTTACAGGGATAAGAACATACAATAACACTACTAACAATACTCATACAATACAGGTAACTGAAAACGGTGTTACATATACCATAATTTACGTAGTTAGGAATGTTACCGTGCTTCCTGAAGAAATAAGCGGCATGGATAGTGATCAAGCGCTAGAGTATATTGCTAATAAGAGCATGACTTTTTATACTGATCGAAACGTAACGAATATACCAGACATTGTATATGGTAGAGATTACTTTGTCAGAGTAAATGGCTCGACCACTGTAAATCCAGAGACATTGTTCGGCAGCTACAAGCTCGAGATTGCTAACAATATTGAGTTTAATAATGCGGCTACCACCACGGTTACTATAGGAAATAATAACGATAATGGAAACGGTGCCAATGCGAACGTTGATAATACCAATAATACTAATAGCAATGTAAATAATACAGGGGTTAGTGCTGTTCGTAGCACAACAAGGAGATTATCCGGAAGCGTTAGGTCTATAGGCAGAGCTTCACTTGGTTCAAGAGTAGGACAGGGTAATGCTGCTTCTGATAGCGGTGCAGATGCATCCAACAGTGTGAGTGCCGCGAGCAATTCAGATAGTGTAAGCAGCTCGAATGACAATAGTCCACAAGCTAGTGAAGGTGGTGCAGGAGCAGGAAGCTCTTCAAATAGAGCTGTAGAAACAGCTGCTAATACGCTAACTGCAGGAGCAGGAGCTGGATCCTTCTGGTTAATTATCTTGATCATATCTGATGTCAAGTTGCTGCTTTGGTATAAGAATCTCAAAGAAGCTAAGAAGAAATCTACAGTATAGACTGCGGACAGAGGAGAAGGGTAAATGGCATTGAAAATAGCTATATGGGCGATTTTAGTAGTAGTGATAGCTGTAAAACTATACACTAAGAAACGCGTACAAAATATCGATGGCTTTGGTGGTATAACTACTAGAGAAAAAGTCGATAGAGCCAAGCGAGGTGCAATTAATAAATAAATGCTTATGCATACATACGGCCGGTTATGATTACATTTCATGACCGGTTTTTTATTGGAAGTATCAACTAGTAAATTCAATTTAACTAACCAAATTCGTTGACAAAATAATGTAGTTAATGTACACTAATTTCAGTTAATACCGCCTAACGATAAGAAGGCTGTTATTGCTGTAGCGCGGCTTTGTACCGCGTATTTTATATTATTGGGGGGGAGATGCAGTATGATTCCAATTACACTTGTTAATGAAGGCGAGTTTGTTACAGTAAAAAAGATAACTGGTAGCGACGCGATTAAACAGCACCTTGCAGAGCTTGGATTTGTAGTAGATGCAGAGGTAAAGGTCGTAAGTGCATTTAATGGAAATGTTATCCTGCAGGTGCACGGAGCAAAGATTGCTCTTAACGAATCAATGGCAAGAAGAATTATGGTATAGCGCGGCTATCAACAAATAATTCTTTAGCAGTATATGATTTATTATATTAAGGAGGAGAACAACATGGAAACTCTTAATAATGTTAGAGTTGGTGAGACAGCTACTATTAAGAAGATCAACGGTGCTGGAGCAGTAAAGCGCAGAATCATGGACATGGGCCTAACTAAGGGGACAGATGTCTACGTGAGAAAAGTTGCACCACTCGGTGATCCGATTGAACTAACAGTTAGAGGCTATGAGCTTTCTGTTAGAAAAGCTGATGCAGCTTTGATAGACGTTGAGATAGAAGGTTAATTATGGCATTTGCCATCTTCTGTATTTTTACTATCGATTAGTTGAATTGAACTAACTATATATTAAGTACCGTGAAAGGAGTGTACTCACATGTCACTTAAGATCGCCCTCGCGGGTAATCCTAACTGTGGTAAAACCACATTGTTTAATGCACTGACTGGTTCCGCTCAGTATGTTGGTAACTGGCCAGGTGTAACAGTTGAGAAGAAGGACGGAAAACTCCGTGGTCATAAGGACGTAATCGTTCAGGACCTTCCAGGAATTTACTCCCTTTCTCCATACACACTAGAGGAAGTGGTTTCCAGAAACTATCTCGTGAACGAGAAGCCAGATGCTATTATCAATATCATCGATGGAACTAACTTAGAGAGAAACCTATATCTCACTACTCAGCTGCTTGAACTCAACATCCCTGTTGTAATAGCAGTTAACATGATGGACCTCGTTGAGAAGAGTGGAGATACCATCGACCTAAATAAGCTTAGCGAAGAACTTGGATGTGCCGTACTTCCAATTAGTGCGCTCAAGGGATCCGGGTCAGATGTTCTAATCAAGAAAGCAATCGAGGTTGCTGAGTCACATCAGCCAGGAGAGCTTCCGCATGTATTTAACGGATCTGTTGAGCATGCAATTGCGCACATCGAAGAATCGATCGAGAAGATCGTGAGCAAGGAGAACCTCAGGTGGTATGCAATTAAGCTATTTGAGAGAGACGAGAAGGTTGTAGAGGAACTGGCACTTGATGCTGAACTGAATAAGCATATCGAATCACATATTGCAGATTGTGAAACTGAACTAGATGACGATGCTGAAAGTATCATCATCAACCAGAGATATGCATATATCAACAAAGTAGCTCCAAAGGCTATGATCAAGAGAGCTAACCACGAGAAACTAACTACTTCCGATAAGGTAGATAGAATCGTTACTAACAGAATTTTGGCACTGCCAATCTTCGTAGTAATCATGTATCTTGTATACTGGATATCTATTGCAAAGGTTGGTACACCTATGACTGACTGGGCTAATGACAAACTGTTCGGTGAATGGATTATCCCAGGTGCCCAGAAGGGACTCGAGAGTCTTGGTGCGTCAGGCTGGGTTGTTTCCCTCGTAGTAGACGGTATCATCAACGGTATCGGTTCGGTACTTGGATTTACACCACAGATGGCATGCGTATTCCTTTGCCTCTCAATCCTCGAGGATTGCGGATATATGGCGAGAGTTGCGTTCATCATGGATAGAATCTTCAGAAGATTTGGACTATCTGGTAAGTCGTTCATTCCATTCCTCATCTCTTCGGGATGCGGAGTTCCTGGAATCATGGCTACTAGAACTATTGAGAACGAGAAGGATCGTCGTATGACGATGATGACCACGACGGCAATTCCTTGTGGAGCTAAACTGCCTGTAATCGCTACAATTTCTGCTTACATTCTAGGAGATAAGTGGTGGGTAGCACCTCTGATGTATTTCATCGGAATTGGTATGGTTATCTGCTCTTGCATCATTCTCAAGAAGACTAAGCAGTTTGCAGGAGATCCAGCACCATTCATCATGGAACTTCCTAACTACCATCTTCCTTCAATTAAGGGTGTTCTCATCCACGTATGGGAGAGAGTATGGGCATTCGTTAAGAAAGCCGGAACAATCCTGTTCCTCTGCGTAGTAGTAATGTGGGCGCTTTCAAGCTACGGATTCGATAACGGTTCATTCGGAGCTGTAGATGCTGACAAGAGCTTGATGGCTAGCATTGGTGGAGCACTTGCATTCATCTTTAAGCCACTAGGATTTGGAACATGGCAGGCTGTAGCGAGCTCGATTTCTGGATTCGTTGCTAAGGAAGGTATCGTTTCGACAATGGGAGTTCTATCTGGACTCGGTGAAATTGAGGAATACAGTGCTTCGATGAGAACTGCATTCGATGCATTCTTCCCAAGCACAATAGCTGCGATTTCATTCCTTCTCTTCAACCTATTCGATTCGCCTTGCCTTGCGGCAATTTCGACAGTTGCTAAGGAAATGAACAGCAAGAGTCACTTCTGGTACACAATCATCTTCCAGAACCTATCAGCTTATCTGTTTGCACTTGTTGTATATCAGCTAGGTGGACTTGCAATCGGTCAGGTTGCATTCGGTGTATGGACTGTGATTGCGGCTGCAATAGCAATCTTCGTACTGTATCTACTCTTTAGACCAGATCCAAATAAGAAGAAAATGCTCGACGGTTCAGAAGGCGTAAAATAATTAAATAGACGTAAGCGTAGCTTGAGTGAGTATCCGTACTTGCTCAAGCTATGATTGCTAGAAAGGGTATAGAATGAATTTAGTAGATGTAGTTGTGCTCTCTCTGGTTGCAATATTATTCATAGGTGCTGTGAAGGTACTAATTAGCTTCTTCAAATAAACTTACAAACGTCACAGAGAAGAGCTAGTATTAACTCATAGGGAGGTAGAGATATGAACGTAATTGATATAGCTGTCATTGTTGCTGTTGCTGTAATAGCAATCCTTATTATTAGAGATGTGATTAAGAAACGTAAGGCTGGTGTGACGAGCTGTGGCTGCGGAGGTGGTTGTAGTGGTTGTTCGGGCTGCGGGGCTCATCCTCATAGCGAAAAAGAAGAGTAAATCACTTTAGCTAAATAACTGAATAAGGGGGCGTGTGACATGATTAAGACTACTGTCAAGATTGATGGCATGCAGTGCAACATGTGTGAGACGCATGTAAAAGATCTGATTAGAAAACACTTTGATGTTAAGAAGATAAAGGCTTCTCATGTAAATGGCGAATGCGTTATAGTTTCACCTGATGAGATTCCTAGAAGTGAGCTTACGTATGAGCTCGGACAAATGGGATATAAGGTTACGGGTCTTGAGTCAGAACCTTATGTCAAGAAGGGGCTGTTTGGTTTTTAGTTAATTCAGCATAGTAGTAGATAATCTACGCGCTGATACGACTAACTTTTAAAATTATAATTAGTTCTAAAATACGAAGATGAGATGCACAGATATATCTGTGTATCTCATTTTTATTGAAAAAAATATGTATTTATTTAATAATCTAAAACACCTTGACAGCTGATATTAAAATGATATCATCAGCTTATGAAGTAGGCAATTCTATTATTTAGATATAAGGAGGTCGCTATAATGACAGAGAAGCTTTTAACCAACAAGAAGCATGGAATACCAATGCTGATTTTGTTGCTATCGCTCTATATAGCAGCTGCTATCGGCATCGTTAAGGGTGGATCAAGTGGCAATTTAGTTCTCATGGGAATATGTGCAGCATACTTAGTTTTAGGTCTTGTCCTATTTGCAGGACTTAAAACTTTGAAGCCACAAGAAGCCTTAGTGCTAACACTATTCGGAGAATACTACGGAACACTTAAGGGCGAAGGATTTTACTATGTAAATCCATTCTGCACAGCTATAAACCCTGCAGCTAATACTAGACTAGGACAATCTGGAGATATAAAGGGCAAAGGACCGGCTGCTTCAGCTAACGTAGATAGCGATTCTGTTTCTGGTAAGAGGATATCTCTCAAAATCATGACACTCAGCAACTCTGTGCAGAAGATTAACGATGCGCTAGGAAATCCTATCGAAATAGGAATCGCTGTTATGTGGAGAGTGACAGATACTACAAAGGCTGTATTTAACGTAGATAATTACAAAGAATATCTTTCTCTACAGAGTGACTCGGCACTAAGAAATGTGGTAAGATTGTACCCATATGACGTCGCTCCGAACATAGATACCACTGGTGATGGCATGGCCGACGAGGGTTCGTTACGCGGATCTAGCGATGTAGTTGCTGAGCGCATCAAGGAAGATATCCAGAAGAGGGTTGCAGAAGCTGGCATCGAAGTAATCGAAGCGCGCATCACATATCTAGCTTATGCACAAGAAATCGCAGCGGTAATGCTACAGAGACAGCAGGCTAGTGCCGTAGTTGATGCAAGAGCGATGATAGTAGATGGTGCAGTTGGCATGGTTAAGCTTGCCCTTGAGAAACTAAACGAAGATGAAATAGTTGAGCTCGATGAAGAACGCAAGGCGGCTATGGTTTCTAACCTCATGGTTGTGCTATGCGGAAGTCATGATGTGCATCCAATCGTTAACTCTGGATCATTGTACTAATTAAGTACAGGGGTAAAATGATTTTTAATGCATATATTGCAGATTATTGTGCGGTAATGTATTAGAATTATATAAGGACTAGTAAAAGAAGGGACATATACAGAGCTCATGGCAAACAAGAAGCAAATTCCACTTAGAATATCTGATAAGCTGTTCCAGGATATACAGGCCTGGGCAGAGGATGATTTTCGCTCTGTTAATGGGCAGATTGAGTATCTGCTCTCGGAGTGTGTCCGTCAGAGGCGTAAGAACGGCAAGTATATTGGCGAGGAGATAGATAAGCCTCTAGATATCGAGATAGAGTAAATTAAAGGCGGTTGGATTTTGGTCCAACCGCCTTTTCGTATGTACTTTATATTTTATCCTAAACAAGTAACGGTGAGTAAGAGACACAACGTAGAGACTAGCTTAATACTTAGTGTACTTCCAACCAGCGAACTGACCAGTTCCAATGAGGGCGTCTGCGTCCTCGTCATAGTTGAATACCCAGTCATAAGGCTTGTAGTTTTCATCGACTGTGTTTTTAAGAATATGAACTGTTACAGTCGTATTGTCGAGCTCCCAGTTTCCTGTGAGATAACCGTGCGAACCATTCATATCTATTGGCATGATGAAGTTACCATCTGAACTTAGCTTAAATGGATACTCGTTAGATCCTGCAACTGTCCATCTCGCAGCAATCTTAATCTTGCGAGCTTCTTCCTCTTTGTGCTGTTTTACGGTCTTGAACTTTAGTATCTGCTCTTCGATATCGAGGTACCTTGCCTTGAGGTCTTCCTTGGAAGAATCTTCCTTTGCTCCTAATTTGAACTTACGAATTAATTCCTTAGCAGAAGCCTTGTCCTCGTCGCTGTATATATCTTTACGATACTTTTCAAGCTTCTTAGCCAGAGATTTGATTAACTCTGGTTTAGTTTTTACTTTCGAAACTGCTTTATTAAACTTAGTGACGGTCTTTCTTAAATCATGCTTTAAAATCTGCTGTTTGAGCTTATCCTTATACTCGGCTTTGATATCATTGACGGTACTCACATCTTCCTTAAAATATTCAGATGTATTCATCTTGCTTATGGTATCTAGAGCTTTCGCACGCATCCTATCTACCGAAGGCGTGTAATTCATCAATCCGAAGAGGATTGCTGCTGAGCAAAGTGATATAATGATGTAATTGATTATGGATTTACGATTAAAAAGTCTTACGCAT
>ERZ773099.1205-NODE-1205-length-19586-cov-4.517127_pt1 | contig 19586 bp, 7 predicted proteins | sample MGYA00511120_ERZ773099 | MGnify/ENA primary metagenome ERZ773099 (study PRJEB29015, sample SAMEA2738012) | human oral metagenome | biome: human oral; feature: human-associated habitat; material: dental | place: China | collected 2104 ...
ACAGGACAAAAAATCTGCACCAATTCGACGGACTTCATTTTATCAGCGATTCCTTAAGGACAGCCTCCCCTGTGTCGATCTGGTCTTACAGATCATCCTAAATCGCCCGAATCTCCGTGCGACACGTGTTGTGACACAGGATACGATGAAGAATCTGCAAGGGCATGACGTACGGCTGGATATTCATGCATTTGCAGACGGGCAGGAATTCAACATTGAGATTCAGCGTGCAAGCAAAGGTGCTGCACCACGCAGGGCACGCTATCACAGCAGTGTGATGGATACGAATGCCCTGTCTGAGGGAACGGCTTATGAGAAGATGCCGGAATCGTATGTGATCTTTATCACGGAGACGGACGTGCTTGGAAAAGGACGACCGATCTATGTGATTCGAAGAATGATCGAGGACGATGGAGAAATCTTTGACGACGGCTCACATATTATCTATGTCAATAGTTCAATCACGGACGCGAGCACGCCGCTCGGTCAGTTGATGCATGATTTTCGCTGTGCAAATCCCGATGAGATGTACTACGATGTGCTTGCCGAACGGACGGGACGGTTTAAGAAGACTGAGGAAGGAGAGAGTACGATGAATGCGGCGTTGGATGCTCTGATTCGGGATGTGAGTGAGGAACGTGTGGCAGAAGCGTTGGAGCGCGGTATGGAGCGCGAACGCATTTCCGCCATTCGACGCATGATGACGGAACTTCAGCTCACTGTAGAGAAGGCAATGTCTGTACTCGCAATCCCGCAGTCAGAGTGGGGACGATATAAGGCAATGCTCTGAAATATAGGGAATCTAGGAAAATCCTCCAATCATCTTTAGGACGATTGGAGGACTTTTTTATTTTTATCATACGCCTATGCTATTATAAAATATGGCATACTATCCGATATAATGTATAAGCAGTAATGGGTCAATGGGAGAATCGGACATGAAGAACTATCGAACGGAACTTTCGCAACGTGTGCGCTATGCAATTATCGCAGGTATGGCGGGTACTTTTTTGATTCCGCAGGTCGGATATGCAGGACCGACGGGCGAGCATGGCTATACGCCGGGCGTCGATATTCAGCGTCCGGATGCTGTGACGACTACGATCACGGCGACCGCACAGAACAATGTCATCAACTGGCGAGACTACTCCGTCAATCACGGTGAGACCGTTCAATATGATGGTGGTGTGACGACGGGAGCGGAGACGCATAACTATCTCAACATCGTCACAGGTGCGAACACCTCGAACATCAACGGCAAGATCAAGGGCGGAAACAATGTCTATATCGTCAATCCGAACGGCGTCATCTTCGGCAAGGGTGCAGAGGTCAACGTCGGGCATCTCCATGTCTCCACGCAAGAGAAGGCGACGCTGAACGAGGGGAATTTTACGGGGAGTGGTGCATCGCCGCTCGCCAATACCGCCGCACTGCAAGCCGATGTTGTGAATATGGGCAAGATCACGGCAACGTCAGTCGAGGTGTACGGCGCGCATATCCGCTTCCTCAATGCGGCGGACGTGACAACCAATGGAACGACCCTTGCGCCTGTGACCGTTCATACCGCTGCTCCGCCTGCGAGTGCAACGAGCGCCGACGGTGGCTATGCCCATATCGGCTACCGTGGGACAGCACCGACAAACTATACGAGCGGAACAACGGGCGTATCTCCCGAATACTATCAGCTCGTTGCGAATAAAGCCGAGCTGGACGCGATCAATACGGACACCACAACGCTCGCGGGCAACTATATGCTTGAGCAGGATATTGACCTTGGGGGCGTAGCACATACTCCTATCGGAGGAAATAGTGCACCTGGTGCATTTACCGGCAAGTTCGACGGTAATTTCTTTCGTGTGCAGAATTTTAATGTCTCCAATGTCAACAGTGCGGGACTCTTTGGTGAGGTCAGCAACGGACGTATAGAGAATCTCGGCGTTGCACAGGCAAACATTGTTGGAAAACGCGATAATAGTCACCAGTATGCGGGTGGTATTGTAGGGCATACGGCGGGCACCTCTATCCTGAAGAACGTATATGCAACGGATAACATAAAGGTTGAGGGGCGCAGGGGGCTTTATGGGGGGATCGTTGGATCTACCGGAAGCGCCACTTCTGGTGGTTCGGATCATACAGTCATTGACAGTGCATACAGTAAGGCTGTTCTAGGTAGAGATAATCCGGGGACAACAGCACTCTTCACCGGCGGCGGCATTGTCGGGCACTCGGGCAATACAACGGATATATCGAATTCATATAGTGCGGCAAAGAATACCGATGGTACTGCGGCATATTTTCTGTATATCGCTGACCCTGATGACAAGACGACGGTCAAGAATTCCTACGGAGTCGTTGGTACAGAATTTTCGTCAAATGAGAATTCATTCTCATCGACGACCGCCATCAATACCTATAAAATCAATGGTACTAGAGCTGAAAAAATAGGTGCAACCGGGGACAAGGATGCCTACGCCTCAAAAACCTACTCCGATTCCAACTGGAGCATCAACAACGACGGTGCACCGGGGGCGAAGTGGCGCATCTACGAGGGGCGTACGCTTCCTCTTCTGACCGCATTTATGGGGGTCTCGTCTGAGACAACGTATAACTATCGCTATTTCGACGGGGCGAAACAGCCCTCGGCAGATACAGGCAATACGGCGAAGAGCAATGGCGGCAAGGATATCACAGCGGAGTACAACAGCTACTATCTGAAGATCGTGAATGGGAGCAATTCCCCCGGTGGGAAGGCGAATGCCCAATTCGGTGCAGGTGCTGATACGAGCAAGGTCATCGACTATATTGGTACGGATCAGGACTTTGATCGGACGAACGGCATCCGCAACGCCGGGACAAAGGCAATCCTCTGGTCCGATCAGGATGGACCGAATCTGCGCGGGGTCAATGTCACGATCACGCCACGCGATGTCCGCCTCAACGGCGGCAAGATCAACCCGAAGCGCATGTATAACGGCAAGAGCGACGTGACGAAGGCGTTCATTGACGCGCTCACGAGCGGCGATGTCTCCTCCTCGGGCTTCACCCAGGAGGATATTAAAGCGGGCACTGTTGCGCTTGACTTTGATACGGGCCACTTTAAGGCTCAGATGGCGGATAAGAACGTTGGCACGGATAAAACAGTCACGTTCTCCGGCACAATCGGCTTCACCGGCACCGACAAGGACAACTACACATTCGACGGCAGCTCTCTCAGCACATTGCAGGGGAAGGCGACGATTACGAAGGCGCCGCTCTATCTCGCGATTGCCAAAAAGAGAGCCGATGACAAGATCTATGACGGCACGTCCACTGTGACCGACAGTGCGATGCTGCAGAGCGGGTCGCCCCCGAATATCACGCTGGATAAATCGAAAACGGGGCTGACACTGGCGCAGATCAATGCCGGCACGCCCGCAATGCCCGACGGGGCGATCATGACGGGGGACGATGATACGACGAAGGATAACGTCGACATCACGAGCGTTGGCGGTCCGAAGTATACGAATGCGGCGGGCACGGAGCAATTTCACGCCGGCGATCACAAGCTCCGGTATACGGGCGTTGGTCTGACGGGTACGGATGCGGGCAACTATGAGCTCTACTATACGCCTGAGAATGGGACGAAGACAGAGATCACAGACGGTAATGTCTACCTCGATGGCAAGATTATCCCGCGTCAGATTCTGAGGGACAGCTTCAATATTTACGACAAGACGACACATGCGCAGAAAACGGTACAGAGGGTATACAACGGGAACGACGAGTATACGCCGGGCTCGGATGTCTATCTCTCGTCAAATGCCTCGGCAAGTGGCAATACGGGCATCGTCGACCGTGATCGGAACCATATTACGTTTGCGCTCACCGGCACGGGGCATTTCACACAGGCGGATGGTACGACGCGCACGAAGAATGTCAGCAATGCGGCGAAGGTCGCCTACACGGTCACGGGAAAGACGGATGATGCGGATCTCTATCGTCTCTCCGACTACTATATCATGGAGGGTACGACCCGTAAAAGTCTGGGCGATACATTCAACGCGACGGGTGCGGGCAAGATCACGCCGAAGGTGCTGACGGCGACAGTTCAGAACAATCACATCGAAAAGACCTATGATGCGAAACAGAACCACACAGACGGCAATCGGAATGACATCACAGGCGAAGCGCTCGTCAAACTGGAAGGATTCGTCGGCAGGGAGTCGCGCGCGAATACCTCGACGGCAAACTATGCCTCGCAGAATGTAGACTGGGACACGGCAACGCGCACCGAAAAGGCACAGGCCGTCACCTATACAGCCTCCTTTGACCGTGGCACGGGTGCGGAGTCGGACAACTATACCCTCGATACGACGGGGACGACGGTTCTCGCCTCGCAGACGGTTGCGGGCAGCTATACGGGGACGATCAAGCAGCGTGATCTCGGGCTGACATTTGGCAATGTGACGAAGATCTACGACGGCACGACGACCAATGCGACCAAGACGGTGACGAGGCTCAACGATGGGCTTTCGGGTGCAGTCACGGGGGCAGATGGGACAACGGTTGCCAGCCTCTCCGGACTGTCGAACGTCACGAGCCAATATGCAGATCGGCATGCAGGAACGAATAAGCGCGTCGAGTATAACAGTCTCTCGGATGTACTCGGCTCGAATCACAACTACAAAATCGCAGACAAGCAGTATGGAACGGGTACGATCACGCGCCGCCTGATCGAGAGCTCGGGTTTTCAGGTGCGCAAAAAGGACGGCACGATTGCGAATGCGACGAAGGTCTATGACGGAACGGACAAGTTTACGCTCGAAGACGGCACCTATCTCGTTGCAAAGACAGCGGCATCTGCCACTACCCCGAACACGGGTGTTGTCGATGTGGACAAGGACAACATCTACTTTACGATGACGGGGAACGAGGGGCATTTCCTCAAGGGGGATACAGGGACGGATCGCACCTCCCACGTCTCTGAGGCGGAGCGCGTCGGCTATAGCATTGCTGCCGGCACGAAGGATGGGGGGGTCAGCCCGCTCTCAAACTACTATTTTGGCGAGGCATATACGCCTGAGGATCAGAGGCGCAATCTTGAGGATGTCAAGGGCACAGATCCGCGCGACGCGGTGACGGCAACGGGGTCTATTACCCCTGCCTCGATTCGGGCGACGACGAAAGAGATCTCGAAGGTCTACGACGGGATGCGGGAGCATACGGATGGGAATCGCACTGAGATCAAGGACGATACGGTCGTCACCTTCACAGGCTGGGTGAGCGGACAGACGCGCGACAACACATCGACGGCACTCTATGCAGATAGGAATGTCTCCCGCGACAGCAGTGGCAATGTCATCAAGAAGAACGTCGACTATACGGCGCAGCTGACGGGGCAGTATGCGGACGATTATCAGATTGTAAATGACGGCGGAACGGTCATCAGTACGGCGACAGGTACGGGAGATGCGAAGACGGTCACGGCGAATCTTGGTACGGTGACGGATGCGGGGAAGATCACGCCGCGCAAGCTGAACATCAAGATGGGCGACGTGACGAAGACCTACGATGGAAAATCGACCAATACGAGCAGCGCGGTAACAGAGATCACGGATGTACCGCAGACCTCTGTCATCGGAACCATCCTCGGTGGGGACAGCATCACAACGGGGGCGCTGAAGACCGCGTGGGAGAATAAGCGCTCGGGTGGAACGGCATCGAGCAGCTACGGCAACGGTACGGGCAGCGCTTTCCGACACAATGCAAACGCGAGCAACGGAACGCCGCATGACGTTCGCTATACGAAGATGGACGAGGCGTTCAAGGATGCCTTCGGCACGACGACAGCGGGCAACTATACGGTGGACCAGACCGTCTATGGCAAGGGGACGATCAACCGCCGCCTGATCGAGAAATCGGGATTTCAGGTGCGCGACAAGGACGGCAACATCGCCGATGCGACAAAGGTCTATGACGGTACGAGCGTCTTTGCGCTCAAAAACGGCGAGACACTTGTCGCAAAGACAGCGACGACCGGATCGGATACGGGGGTTGTTGATAAGGACAAGGACAATATCTATTTCACGATGACGGGGGAGAACGGGCATTTTACCAGTGATGTGGCGGGTGTAAACCGCACCTCGCACAAGTCCGAGGCGGCTCATGTCGCATACAATGTCATCGCGGGAACGAAGAACAGGACGACCAGCCCCCTCTCGAACTATTCCTTCGGTACGTCCGACACATCGAAGCGCGATCTTGAAAATGTAAACGCAGCAAATCCCGACGCAGTGACGGCGAAGGGGTCTATTACCCCTGCCAAGATTCAGGCGCAGACGAAGGAGATCACGAAGGTCTACGACGGATGGAAGAAGCATACGGACGGCAACCGCAAGGAGGTTACGGGCGACAGTGTTGTCTCCTTTACCGGATGGGTCGAGCATGACGGCACGGTGGAGCGACGCACGAACAGCTCGACAGCGACCTATGCGAACGAGAATGTTGCACGTGACGGCAGCGGCAAAATCATCAAGAAGGCGGTCAACTACACGGCGCAGATCACGGGCAAATATGCAGACGACTATCAGATCGTCGATGCGGGCAATAACGTCATCAGCAACGTGAGCGGCACGGGCGACAGCAAGACCGTCACCGCGACACGGAACAATGTGGCGGACATGGGGACGATCACGCCGCGCAAGTTGAACATCAAGATGGACGACGTGACGAAGATCTACGATGGAAAATCGACCAATACGAGCAGCACGGTAACAGAGATCACGGATGTACCACAGACCTCTGTCATCGGAACCATCCTTGATGGGGACAGCATCACAACGGGGGCGCTGAAGACCGCGTGGGAGAATAAGCGCTCGGGTGGAACGGCATCGAGCAGCTACGGCAACGGTACGGGCAGCGCTTTCCGACACAATGCAAACGCGAGCAACGGAACGCCGCATGACGTTCGCTATACGAAGATGGACGAGGCATTCAAGGATGCCTTCGGGGCGGCGGCAGACAACTATACGGTTGATGAGGATGTCTACGGCAAGGGAACGATCAGCCGCAAGGCGATTGATCCGAACAACTTCGATATTGTCGATGCACATGGGCATGCGTCCCATGCAACGAAGGTCTATGACGGCACCAGTGACTATACGGTTCCATCCGGTTGGAAACTGCAGCCGAGTACGGGATCCGGCACGGGTGTGGTCGATGATGATGCGGACAAGATCAAATTTGCCATCGATCCCAACAAGGGCGCTCATTTCACAAAGGCAGACAATACGACGCGAACGGCGAATGCCTATGAGGCGACGCGCGTCGCCTACAATGTCAAGGCGACGGCGGACAACAGCTACGAGTATCTGCTCAAAAACTACACGCTGAACGGGCAGAACCTTGAGAGCGGGAATGCGACGGCGACTGGTGCGGGCACGATCACACGCCGCACAATCAATGTCGGTCTTGCAGAGGCGAGCGGCATTGACAAGGTCTATGACGGGAATGCCAACCTCATTGACACCGCAAACCGACACCATCAGGTGTTCTCGGATGACGACGGTAGGGCAAATGTTGGCTATGCCACGGGCACGACCAACGCCAATAAGCTTGTGCGCACGAAGAACGGCTATTCCGTGGATGACAGCGCACAGGTGACAGTGCAGGGCAGCTATGCGGACAAGAATGTTGCGTACAGCAGCGGCGCAGTCACAACGAAGAATATCACCTATAATGTGAAGATTGCGGGCAACCTGGGGCGGAACTATCTCCTCTCGGATGGAATAACGACGGTCAACGCAGAAAACGGCATGAACCTTTCGGCGACAGGAAAGATCACGCCGAAGGATCTTTCGGGTGCACTCAAAAAGGTGACGAAGGTCTATGATGGGACGAAGAATGTTCCAGCGTCGCAGGTTGGGCTAGAGAGCGGTTTGAACGGTGTCGTGTCGGGCGATACGGTCACGCTTGGCTCGCACACGGAGTCGTTCCAGAGCGAGAACGTGAACGGCGATGGCACGACGGAGACGCTCGGCGGCACGGCGCAGAAGAACTGGGTCAACTATTCGAATCTCACACTTTCGGGCACGGATGCGGGCAACTATACGCTTGCGTCTACGGCGAAGGGGCTTGGTGAAATCACGCCGTATCAGCTGAATGACAGTTCGATTACCTTTACGAAGACTCGGGCGACGAAGGTCTATGACGGGACACGGGATGTCAAGTGGACGGACGGTTCGAGCACGACCACCGATCAGAAGAAGTATATTACGAGCGCGACGGTGACGGTCGGCTCTGCTCCTGCGGTGGATATCCTCGGCGATCTAAAGCTCGAGGAGGCGAAGTATGACACGAAGGACGTGGACGGCGGCAACGCGACTGACCGCGTCACGTACAAGCTGAGCTATACCGGAACGAATGGGAACTTCTCCCTCGGGACGGGTGTCACCTCGTTCACGACGAAGGGCGACGGCGTTATCACGAAGAAGGATGTCACCGCAACGGTCAGGAATCCGCTCTCAAAGACCTATGATGCAACAACGGTAGTGAAAAATGCGGCGGGCAATGTCATCACGGGCAGCGCGCTCAATGATCAGGTGTCGCTCTCAGGTCTGACCGGCAACGACGGCGCAACGTACACGACGACCGCCGTGTATGCGGATAAGAACGCGGGCACGGGCAAAACCGTGAACTACACGCTCGCGATCGATGGCGCCAATGCTGGCAACTACAATCTGAAATATAACGGCGCGGACAATGCAGGGGCGTTTTCGACCAATAACAATACGATCACAAAGCGCAACGTGAATGTGCAGTTTAAGAACCCACCGGCAAGGACATACAACGGGTCTGCGGAGAATACCGCGATCAACCCGTTTGTTTCGTCTGCCGATGCGGCAGTCCTGCGCAAAGACAAGGCGACGCTCATAAGCGGTACGGACGTGCAGAATCTCACGGGGATTGCCAGTAAGTACGTCCAAAAAGAAGACAGAGTGACGGAAGATCCGAATGCGGGCAAGGACAAGCTCGTCCGGTTTGACAACGTGCGGACGGCGATGAACAATGCGCTTGGTGCGGACGCGTCGAACTACGAGTTTAACGAGACTTCCTACGCCAAGGGAACCATCAACAAGGCGAACATCGACACGTCAAAGATCACCTTCCGCACCTCCGGCGCGACCAAGACGTACGATGGCACCGATCGGGTCAAATACAACGGGTCGAGTGCGCCGGGCGTTGTGAAGAACTATATCACGGAGGCGACGGCGGATCTCGGCGGCGGGCATACTGCCGACCTGCGCGGCGATCTCAAAATCGACGAGAATGCGACGAGGTATGAAAGTTCCAATGCGGGAACGGGCATCCGCGTCACGTATAAGTTCCATCTGAACAACAGCAACATCGAAATCTCCGGCACAAATGAGTTCGAGATGCACGACACGGGCGAGATCAAGCGCCGCGTGCTGAACCTCGGTCTGGCGCAGAAGTCGGGCATCGATAAGATCTATGATGCGACGGACAAGGTGCACAATACGGACGAGCGTCACTATGATGCCTTTGTCGATCATGATGCGAAGGGGAACGTCACCTATGCGGCGGGGACGACAGAGGACACGAAGCTCGTCCGCAAGGATGGGGCCCCCGAGACGACGGTCAAGGTGACGGCAAAGTATGCAGACGAAAATGCCGGTGCGAAGAACGTCAACTATACCGCCCAGATCGAGGGTGACGCGGGCAGGAACTACACGCTGAAATACGGTGCGACCGAGGGCGACGCTGATACGGGAATCAACTTCGACGCGACAGGAACGATTGCAAAGCGCAAGCTGACCCTCGGGTTTGACAAGGCATCGAAGCAGTATGACACAGAAGCGGACAACCCGGATAAGAAAAAGCTGATTTCCGCCATCCCCGATGATCGCGATGCACGCGGCGATGACACGCTGAAGCGGGACGGCATTCTCGCGGCGGACGGGACGGTCAATACCGGCGCGTTTGACACCACCCATGTGGCGAGCGAATACGGCACCCGCAGCAATGATCCTGCGCATCCCTTTACCCCCGACCCCAACGTCGGGCAGAAGGATGTGCGCTATACCAATGTAAAGAGCGCACTCTCGGGAGCGAAAGCGGGCAACTATGATATTGAAGATACCGTGTACGGCACAGGGGAGATCACGCGTGCGAAGATCAAGGCAGCCGACTTTGACTTTCAGATTGACCCATCCAAGAAAACGTATGACGGCACTACAACCGTCTACTGGAAGGACAAAGAAGGTCAGTGGCAGGAGGCAAAGGGCGAGGAAGGGCTTGATGGTGCAAAGAAATATTATTTCGGCGATCGCAGCACCGTAAAGCTTGCGAATGGGAATCGTGTGAAGGCGAACCCTAAGGACTTCTCCCTCACCGCGGCAGCGTATCAGAACAAAAATGTTGCGGGCGGCACCGAGACGTGGACGGACGCGAATGGCAATACGCATCGTAACTGGGTGAACTACAAGCTCCATATCAATACCACCAATTTTGACGTGGAGGGGGAGCTGGATACGACCAGGAAAGGCGTGGGGACGATCACGAAGCGTGATCTGGCGACCATGCTCCCCAAGCATCTCATCAAGGAGTACGATGGGAAGCAGACGTTTGACGAGACGAACCGCGACTATGTCAACGCATTGGCGAATCAGAACATCACCCATATTGTCGAGGGCGATCGGGACAAGGTGCAGCTCAAAGTCAAGGGCACATACAGTGATAAGAACGCCTCGGCAGAGACAAAAGCCGATGCACAAAACGGAGTCCATCTGTCCACAGCCCCCAATGGGCGCACGGTGGACTACAAGCTGACCCTCTCGGGCGATGCAGCGACGCTCGATAACTATACGATCGGCGGGCAACCGACGACGAATACGGTGACGGGCAAGGCGGATATCTACAAGAAGACGCTGACGGTCGGCGTGGACAACATCGACAAGCTCTACGACGGCACGCGGACGGTCGTCCGTCCGAATGGGACGGGCACACTGCCGCATCCTGAGGTGGGCAAGCTGCACCTCGACGGTTTTGTGGACGGAGAGGGCTTTGGCTTCGACCAGACGGCGGCAGACAAGGTGAACGGTCAGTATTCGGACGAGAACGTCAGTCGTGCGGTGGACGGCTCGATTCAGGATAAGGACATCTCTTACAGCGGATTCAAGAATGCGTTTGCGGACAATGCAACGCGTGATATGACGGGGCAGGCGCAGAACTACCGCCTCGACAGCGACACGGCTGCCGGCAAGGGGAAGATCCTGCCGCGTCCGATCAGCCCGGATGAGATCACGAACAACCTCGTCTTTAACAAGGCGACGAAGGTCTACGATGGCACACGTGCGGTCAAGTACAATGGTCAGAGCACGACCGATGCACTTAAGAACTATCTCGCCAGTGCAAAAGTCAACATCAACGGTACGGAGATCGACATTAAGAAGGATCTCACGATCAAAGCGGATGAGGCAGATACACATTACGATTCGCCAAATGTTGCGGGCAGTGCACAGCCGCGTGTTACCTACGGGCTGCGTTATATAGGCAGCAATTTTGACATCAGCGGTGATCTTACGAAGACGGCGGACGGTGTCATCACGAAGCGCCGCGTTACGGCATATGCGCCGGGGCAACTGGTCAAGTGGTATGACGGCACGGAAAAGGTCTACGATCCACTTGATAACAGCATTAAGACGTATCGGCGCAACGATATGTCCACCCCCGTCACCGTCGGCGAGAAGATTGTTCGCCTGAGTACGCAGCGAGGCGATACTGGTCTGCTGAACGAGCACAAGGATAAGAATCTCTCGTATGCGGTCTACAAGGGCAAGGATGCGGGTACGGGCAAGGAAGTCACGCATTATGTGAAGCTCGCGGACGATGTTGCGGGCAACTACGAGGTCGTCAATACGCGCGGGGAGGCGATCGCGCAGCTGAAGACAAAGAACAATGAGATCCGCAAGCGTCGTCTGGACATTACCTTTGACCATGTGCGCAAGCCGTATGATGCCTCGCCCGAGAACCGTGATGTGACGGCGTTTGTGAAGAATAGCGATGCACAGGCAACGCTGCGGCGCGACGGTGTCGATATCTTTGAGGACGAGCTGAATCTGCAGGATGCGGATGGAAATGCGCTCGTATCCAGTCAGTACGGCTACGGCAGTACGGACGATTCCTTTACCGCCGATGCGAATGCGGGTGAAAAGTCCGTGCAGTACAGCGGTCTGGGGGATGCTCTGCGCAACTCGGTTCTCGGTGAGAATGCGAAGAACTATGACTTCGATGAGACGGGCTACGGTACGGGGACGATTGACAAGGCAAAGGTTCGCGCACGGGACTTTGACCTGAGGTTTGATCCCGCGAACAAGGAGTACGATGGTACTGCCAATGTGCTCGACCCACTGAAGCAGCTCAACAAGGGACGCAGCCACATTGCGTGGGAGCGGCACGGACGGAGCAAATACAATATGCCCGATACGGACATCGCCTCGATCACGGGGACGTATGTCGGAACGGATGGAAGGGAGGACAAGAACGCCGGCGAGCGTAAGCAGGTGAACTACCGCGTGAAGCTCAACGATAGGAACTTTGACTTCGTTGGCGGCTGGGACGGCGTCATCAAGGGTGAGGGCGGCGGCACGATCTCGAAGCGCAAGATTATTGCCGCTGCGCCGCGCTACCTGACGAAGGAGTATGATGGTACGACAGATGTTGTAAACCGTGCGCGCGATGCCGAGGGCAACCTCATCAAGGGCAACGGAGATGCACTCATCGGCTTCCGTCATGCAGACGATACAACGAAGTCCGCTCTGCTTGCAGGCGATGATGTCCGGAACGAGAGCACGGCAAGCTATTCCGACTCCAATGTGGCGTGGAAGGATCGTGCGTGGAAGAACGGGCATGGAACGGTGGACGACATGGATGTCAACTACACGCTGGGTCTGTCTGGCGCAGATTCGTCCAACTATGAGATTGTGAACCCAGACGGGAAGACCGTCGGCAAGGGCAAGATCACACCGAAGGAGATTCATCTGAAATCCGACCCGCAGACGCGTTGGATCAACGAGGGGCTGCCCGACAAATACACGGGCACGCCGACAGGAAAGGGCTACAAGACGGGCGTCAATGGCGAAGCACTCCCCGGCGAGATCTACTACGCCTCGCCCGATGGGCGTCTGCGCTGGGGCGACTATCACATCAACGGATACTATCGCGCGTCGGACAAGGCGCAGTATCAGCGCCCCGACGGCACGCGCTATCAGTTGGCGGACGGCACATACGACGGGGACAGCGTCGCACGGAACTATCGTTTCGTGCAGGATCCCGCGAATGCGACCGCGCTCCATATCGGACCCTATGTCCCCGATACCGACTACTATCAGGCACTCACGCAGACGAGCAAGATGCTCCCCGATGAGTACGCCTACGAGAACGCCTCGCTCGACCGCCGCAGCCACTTCGGCCGCGATCCCGAGGCGGAGATTTCCTATGAACCGCCCTCCCTCAACATGGTCAAGGATGGTGTCGACATCAGCAAGAACGGCATAGAGATCACGGATGAGACGGTATTCCGCCTCGTGAACGAAGTGTTCGGCTGAGAAGAAAATAAAATAGACTAGAATCAAAACAACAACGCGCCCCATCGACGGAGAAATTCACCGATGGGGTGCGTTTGTTATAGGAAAAACATGACTGATGTTGTATAATACAGAAAACGAATGTCACTTTTGGAGGCTAAAACAAGGAGGAAGAATTTTGTGTAAGGAGATTCCTGTAAGTAAAGATATATTGGGAAATACGACCGTTGTTTTAACGTATCAGATAAAATCTATTTATATTGATAATTTCAAGGCATTCAACGAGTTTTCAATGGACTTTTCCCCGATGACGATCCTTGTGGGAAATAATTCCTCGGGGAAGAGTTCCGTTCTGCAAGCACTGGTTTTTCTCAAGTATTGCTGTGAACGGACAACAGGAGAGTATTTACGAGAGCGAGGCGGTAGGGTAGAGGATATTGCCACGCGAGGACTTGCAAAGATTAAGAAAATCATGAGATTTCGTGTTATGTTTCAGGGAACGAGAGATCATGATATCTTGACATGGGAACTCACCTTTTTTGTAGATAAGACAAAAAATCAGATTCTTTTGCGCTCGGAGGATGTCAAGTGCGGGGAAGAAAAATTGCTGTCCTACACATCGACCGGAGGTGTACGCATATGCTGTGATGGCACAAAAAATGTGCTTTCGCCGGGGGATTATCCGTGCTCTCAAATTGTTTTTCTTAACGATAAAAATGCAGACGCACGCCTCCTTGCCATCAAGGAGTTTTTCAATGAGACAGAACCTCTTGATCTCCTTACCCCAAGGGATATGCGTAGATCTGTCCGCAGCAGCGAGCGTACGTTAGGTCTGAGTGGCGAGAACCTTCCCGTGCTGATCCAACAGTTGGATGATGATGAAAAGAAGGTGTTAAAGCAGGAGCTGAAATCTGTTTTGCCACATTTGCGAGACGTTATTACCGTTACAAGAAGAGCAGGATGGACGCATTTGGAGCTTGAAGAAGCATTTGAGAATCGAACGATCAATGTCTCCTCGGTCGGAGTGAGTGATGGGGCTCTCCGCCTTTTGGCGCTTTTCTCTTTGAGATTTTTGAAGAAAAGTGGTGGGATTACCCTGTTGGATGAGATTGAAGATGGGATCAGTCCGCAAAACATTGAGGCGTTTTTGCATCATATTCGTGCTTATGCAGAGGAGCAGAAGCAGCAAATTTTGCTGACCACACATAGCACGGTTCTGCTGGATTACGCACAGCCGGATGAGATTCGATATATGTTCCGCAACAAAGCCGGTGATGTTGTCTGCCGTCGATTTGAGGATCTGAATGATGTGAAAGAAAAGATGACCTATCTATATCCCGGCGAGATTCTCCTGAATTACTCGGATGAGGAGTTGATTCGAGAGGTCTCTGATGATTAAAATTCTGATTTATGGGGAAGGATCGACTGACTGTGGAGTGCATGAGTTTGTAACAACGGAGCTTCTTGAGGGACCTGTTGAAGTATATATACGAAAAATTCTCAGCGATCAGGAGGGAGTGGCGTTTACACTTATTACCGATCTGAGAAAGGAAAAGTTGGCTCGTCCTAAGTTTCAGCGTATTGGGGAGAATCTAAAGGGACATGGGTTAAAGGCTTCGATTTTGATGCGTTTGGCAATTGCTGATAAATGTGACTGTGCTGCTTACTACAGTGATGGAGATCGTGCGCAGGGAAGTGATGCCAGAAGGGAAAATGTTTGTCGGAAGAGATATAAAGAGCTTAAGGACGAGATCATCAGCGGCTTTGCGTCTGCACTCATAGAGACGCCTATGGAAAACGCGGTTCATGGGGTTGCGATTATCCCGATGAAGATGATTGAGAGCTGGCTCATGGGGGATCCTGCCGCGTTTTCCTGTGCGTTCTCGCGTGCTGAGGCGGAGGAGACACATAAGAACAGGCGTCAGGGGCGGCAGGAAACCTGTCCCAACCAACCGGAACTGGACTGGGGCGCGCACGATGATCCTTCCAGTAATTATCCGAAGAACAGGTTGGCGCGAATTCTTGATGTTTATGGTAAAACCTGCAATCGAGAGACGTTCTGTGAGATTGCAGAACACTCTAATGTGGAAACCTTGCGGCAAACCTGCCCGATCAGTTTTGCAGATTTCTATGAGCAGGTGAGGGTATTATCTAACAACAGTGTAAAGGAGTCTGTCAATGGCTACGATCATCAAAAAAATACGATTGATTAACTTTAAGCGATTTAAGGATTATGTAATAGAGCCGAATAAAAGAATCAATGTTTTTATTGGGGACAACGAAGCCGGAAAAAGCAGTGTTTTAGAAGCGGTTGCTCTTGTCAGCAATGGGAATGTGGGCAGGGTGGAGTCTATCGGGTTAGATCGTCTTTTTAATATGGATGTGATTACAGAATTTCTGGAAAGAAAAGAAAGAAAATTTGATGACTTACCAAGTTTGCATATTGAATTGTATCTGACCGGTGAATTTGATCATACTATGAATGGCAAAAACAACTCTGAGGGAACTGCAGAAGATGGTATTCGTTTGGTCTGCAGACCAAATGCGGATTATCGTAACGAAGTTACAGAGATTCTGCGGGATCATAACGATTATTTCCCCTATGAGTACTATTCAATTCATTTCTCTACCTTTGCGGATGTGCCCTATAGCGGATATAAAAAGAAAATAAGATTTGCAATGATCGATAGCAGCAATATGAAATCAGAATATGCTACCGATGAATTTGTTCGTAGGATGTACATTCAATATACACAAGACAACGAGAAAGAAAGAGCGTTGCATAATAGTCAATATCGTTTGCTGCGCAATCAGTTTCGTGTGGAAAGTCTTGATGGATTGAATTCACGCTTAAAAAATCAGAACTATTCATTTGGACTGAAAAGCGGGTCATCAATGCATCTTGATGGAGACTTGATGATTTATGAGGATAAGATCGGTATAGACAGTAAGGGGACTGGTCGACAAATTTTCATCAAGACGGAATTTGCTCTGGAAAGACCTGGTACCAATGTAGATATCATTTTGCTTGAGGAACCGGAAAATCACCTGAGTCATGTTAATCTTAGAAAACTGATTCAACGTGTTGCAGACACCCAGGATGGACAAATTTTTATCACCACTCACAACAGCTTGATTAGCACTCGATTGGAACTAAAAAATCTACTGATTATGCATATGAATGGGATGGATTGCCCTGTAGGTCTTAAAGATTTAAGTGATGACACTGCAAAATACTTTATGAAGACACCTCCTGCTAGTATGGTAGAATACGTGCTGGCGCAGAAAAGCATACTGGTAGAAGGTCCCGCTGAATATATGTTGATGGAAAAATTTTACAAGAGTATAGCAAAAAACTTACCTGAGAAAAATGATGTCCATATTATTGATGTCAGAGGCTTGAGTTTCAAAAGATATCTTGATATTGCAAAGTTGACTGGGAGTAAAGTTGCGGTGTTGACAGACAATGATGCAGATCCGCAGAGAAATTGTATTGATAAATATATGGATTACTGCGATGATGAAAACATAGAGATATTCTTTGAGAAAGATCTTAATAAACGAACATTTGAAGTTGTGTTATATGGGGACAATCAAGACCTGTGCGATAAGCTCTTTAAGGGGAATGCTCAAGCATATATGTTGAACAATAAAACAGAAGCCGCATATAGACTGTTGTCTTTGGACAAAGAGCTTGTTGTCCCAGATTATATTAGGAGAGCAATCGAATGGATAAAAGGTTGATATTGGCTGTGGCAGGTGCCGGCAAGACAACACATATCGTGAACTCGCTTACTCCTGAAAAACGGTCATTGATTATTACGTATACAAAATGTAACTATGATAATCTCCTCTGCAAGATTGCGAAGAAATTTAATGAAAGGTGGCCGGAAAATGTAACATTGATGAGATACTTCCCTTTTTTGTATCAGTTTTGTTATAAACCATTTCTTGCGGATATAATCCGGGCAAAAGGAATTACTTATAACGATCCGCCATCTAGAATACTTAATACGAAAACGGAGTATTATATATCACCACAAGGATATTTTTATAGTAATCGGCTTGCTTATTATTTTGAGAAAAAGGGCGTTATAGAGGACATTAAATACAGAATTACTAAGTATTTCGACGAATTTGTTGTTGATGAGGTACAGGATATTGCCGGTCGTGACTTTAATTTTTTAGAGTTGCTGATGCTGATGGATACAGATATGCTCTTTGTTGGCGATTTCTATCAACATACGTTCGACACAAGTCGAGATCAAAATGTAAATAGCAGTTTGTTTAATGATTTTAAGAAATATATAAAGCGGTTTGAGAGTAAAGGGATTTCTTGTGACAATAACACACTGGCAAGAAGCTGGCGATGCGGTCATGGTGTTTGTGACTATATTACGGACAATCTTGGGATTGAGATAAGATCGAATCGGAAAACTAGGAATGATACGAGTGTTATATTTGTATCTGGGGTTGATGAGGCAAAGCAGATACTGGAGGATGATAAAATTATTAAGCTTCACTACTGGAAGAGCCGTAGCTATGGCGTCGATCACAGAAATTGGGGAGAAACAAAGGGGGAAGATAAGTATCAAGATGTATGCGTTCTGCTAAATAAGAAAACCACGGAAGAATATCATGCAGGGCAGTTAAGTAAATTGGCACCATCTACGCGCAATAGACTCTATGTAGCAATCACGCGGGCACGTGGAAATGTATATCTTATTGATGAATCTATGTGTAAAGTTTTGATGTAAAAATGGAAGGATGAATATTACACTTAGGGATATTTATCTGAGCAAGACGTGGTAAATTTAATAGTGAAGCCCTGCCATAGCAGAAAATGGTTTGCAATGGCAGGGCTTTTACTATTCGTTGGGCGGAATAAAGAGCATACGCTAATTTATGGTTTAGGCTTTGTTGCGATATAAAGACAAAGAAAATCAAGGAATCCCATGGAGAAGACGCTACAGATAATCTGGTTTATAATACCGCTTGTGGTAGCTTGCAAGTTTTTCATCATACTCTTTTGTTCCATGATCTTTACCTGTCTTGATATGAGCGAGTTCATCCATAATAACATTTGCTAACATATTAACACCAGGAGGAACAAAGAGCCAAGTAGCTGGCATTGCGAGACAATTGGAAGGGGAGCGGAGAAGACAAATATCAATATAGATCTCGTTGCAAGATGGAATCGCCCAAGCAGGTGATTTTCTGGGTACAAGATTGCGACAACCAATCATGCTATAATCGTCTGTGATAATCCATGTAATCTCATCATCTGATTCAGACAATCGTCGTAAGACCTTATCGATTTCTTCTTGGAGTCGAGTTTGTATATGATAATTGCCGTTCAAAGCTTGTGATTGAATGTTACTCAATGCGTATCATTCCTTTGCTAATGTATTGCCAAGATATATTTCTTTTGATTTGCATCATAGGAAAATTGTTGTTTTTTGGAATTGCGTATCTTTTGCGATGTCCCTTAGCAACCCGCGGCAGCCGGCATCGACATCGCGGTAGGTTGCGTCAAAGTTGCCGGTGTACCACGGGTCGGCGACGTCGCGCTCCTCGCCGATATAGGAGAGGAGGCGGTGGACTTTGTGCTGCGGATCGCCGCCTGTGAGACGGTCAAGGTCGCGCATGTTCTCTGTGTCCATGCCGATGATGCTGTCATAGGCGCTGTAGTCGGTGGCAGTCATCAGTGTTGCGCTCCGCTTCGTGAATGGGATGCCGTGCGCACGGAGGACTTCGCGTGTGCCGCGATGGGTGTCGCTGCCGAGTTCGTCGCGGTGGAGGGCTTTGGATGCTACGCTGATCTCATCGGACAGCCCCGCCTCGCGCACGAGCTGTTTCATGACGAATTCTGCCATCGGCGAGCGGCAGATGTTGCCGTGGCAGACGAATAGGATGTGCTTCATAACATAGGCTCCTTTTTGGTTTGGTTTAGGGAAGCACTGATAAATTCAGCACTGCCATCTTGGCGTATCTTTTTCGCCC
>ERZ773099.1206-NODE-1206-length-19580-cov-3.695109_pt1 | contig 19580 bp, 20 predicted proteins | sample MGYA00511120_ERZ773099 | MGnify/ENA primary metagenome ERZ773099 (study PRJEB29015, sample SAMEA2738012) | human oral metagenome | biome: human oral; feature: human-associated habitat; material: dental | place: China | collected 2104 ...
AAAATTAAAATTCAGGTTTTTTATATTCTTTTTCTCTCTTTTTTCCAGCAGTTTTTTTGATTTTTATTGTAAAAAATAGAAAAAAGAAAATCAGATTTTTTGTATTTCGACTTGCTTTTATCTATGGTTTGGGTATTTGTAGAGATATTTACTTAGAGCTTTCTGATGAAAAAAAGGATAATTCTCTTGCTACTTAGTTCATTTTTTCTGATTTGAGGATCAGTTTTACTGAGTTTTTTTTCACATTCTCCAAAAGAATTCATAGACCAGATTATCTCTAGTATCTCATCAGAAAAAAAACCTGATCCTAGTGTCGAATCCATTTTTTGATGAGATATTATGCTTGCTAGAGGCATTGATTTTTGGGCTAAAAAAGAAGGTTATGATCGCATCTTCACTGGCGAGAATTATAATCCTTTTCATCAGTTTCCATGTTATCTTTCAGGAGAGTGCATTTTATTTGCAAACTTGGAAAGCCAATTTTCAAAAAAAGCAAATGAAAAAGTTGAAAATACCTTTCTATTTCGTGCAAATACAGGAAGTATTAAAACACTTTTAGATCTTCAAGGAGGCAATCAGCTTTTATTGTCTTTGGCAAATAACCATACGAGTAATGCTGGCGGAGAAGGAGTTCGCACGACCAGAGCAACCTTGCATCAGCATGGGATCTGATTTTTTGGTGCTGGGAATAGTACTGGCGATGCTCAGAATCGATACAGCATAGAAAAAAACTGACTAAAGCTCTGTCTTCAGGCATATTCTTATGATGGAAATACAAATATCTATGGTGGTGAGCGACTCTCCTGGAATCCGAATAATCTTGCGGTGATGACCTGACATCTAAAGGACATGCAAGATCTAGGCTGTGATGCAAAAATCCTTTCCATTCATCGAGGAGCAGAATATCATCAGAAGCCAAATCAAGCACAAATCAAGCTAGCTCATGCCTTAGTAGATGCTGGAGCTGATATTATTGTCGGGAATCACTCCCACATTCCGTGAAAATTCGAAATTTATCAAGGTAAACCTATATTTTATTCACTTGGTAATCTCCTCTTTGATCAGGATCGAGGCATGAGGGCAAAAGATGCAGGCTATGATTATATTTGGGATTATGAACTCAAAAAAAGAACTGTTCCTACCTATATTCCTCTCCTAGCTGGAGTAAAAATCACCAAAAGCCTGAGCTGAATAACGATCTCTCAACCAGAACTCAAAATGTCTCGTGTCAAAAAAGGAATTTTTTATCCGCTCGATGAGGAAACTTTCTCTGGAGTACTCCATCAGATCGCACCGAGCGAGTATCGAAGATCCTTAGAAAATAACTTGCAAGTTAGCATCTAAAAGCTATAGTAAAATACAATAAAAATCTGGTTTTTTATCTTTTGAAGCCTGTAGATGAAAATTGAGAATCCAGAACAAATGCATGAATATGGGAAAACTCTTGCACAGCATCATAGCATACTCTTGCTTGAATGAGAGCTCTGAGCTGGGAAAACGACCCTTATTAAGGGATTTGCAGAGGGACTCGGTATCGATCCAAAGCTCGTCCAGAGTCCAACCTATGCATATCTCAATACTTATGCAGATAAACTCCTTCATATAGACATGTATAGACTTAAAAGTTTTGAAGAACTGATTGAAAAAGGGATTTTAAATCAGATTTCTGAATTTGAGACCATAGTTATTGAATGGCCAAAATGGATTGATCAGTTAGATTTAGATACTTATCTCCATATCAAAATTCATAAGCTCTCAGCAGAACTCAGAGAAATCGAGCTTCTTAACTAATTTAATTTATTTTTTTATTTGAATGTCAAAGACGATACTTTATCTCTTAGATTATTATCTTCCGCATGCTTGAGGAGTAGAGACGGTCTTTGAGCAGATCATCTCTCGCAGTGTAGAAAAGGGATATCAGGTTATTGTCTTGACTTCACGCTATGATCCAAAACTCAAAAAACTTGAAAAGGAGGATAATCTCAAAATTATCAGGACTGGGAAATGAAGAAAATCATTTATTCGAAGTGGCTTTTGGACAGGAAGGGAACTCCTAAAAAGAGAGAAAATTGACTTCATCCATACCAGTACCTATTGAGGAGCGATTCCTGCTTCTCTTCTTGGGATGTTGTTCAAGAAAAAGGTTTTGATCACTGTACATGAGATCTTTGGACAGCTCTGGAAACAGTACAAGCCATGGCGATCTGCCCGAATCTATCAGGTTTTTGAATGGCTTATTTTCCAGCTCCCATACTCAATATATCACTGTGTTTCATTGTATACGCTCAATAGTCTAAGGATTGCCTACTGAATTGCTGATGAGAAACTTAGGCTGATTTATAATGGAGTTGATCATAATTTTTGGGATAGATCAAAAGTCTCAGCTGCCGAAAAAAATACTATCAGAGAAAAATATCAGCTTTGAACTTATTTTTCACTCCTCTATTTTTGACATACGGGAATTTCCAAAGGGATTGATACCCTTTTAGAAGCGGTTCCTGAACTTCTAACACAATCAGAAGATCTCCAGCTGATCTTCAATTTTATTCCAGCACAAAGAGATACAGAGATAAAAAGCAGACTTTTTTCTCTTTTAGAAAAGATCTCTCCTGAAGCCGCAAAACGCGTTAAAATATACAATGGACTACCAAAATCAGAATTGAGAGCCCTTGTTTCCCAAGTTGATGGAGTGATCGCTCCTTCGCTGTCTGAAGGCTTCTGATCGGTGCATACCGAAACACTAGCGCTGGGGACACCGCTTATCACAACGGCTATCAGCTCGCTCCCAGAAGTTACTGGCGGGAAAACGATTATGATGAGACCTTGAGACAAAGCCAGCTTACTCTCTGCTGTCAAAAAACTCAAGAAATCTGAATATGAAAGCTACCCTGAGAAGTTTTTTGATCGAAAAAAGCAATATGCAGAAATTGAACTTTTATATCAAAATATGAGTTAAAAGAGCTTATTTTATCGTTTACTCCTCGCTTTAATAGAGTTGACTTTACGATGAGAATTGATAAGATGGGGTGTGCTTTATTTGCAATATTTTGTTGTTGTGCTCAAGAAGAAAGAAAGATTAGAGGGGAAAGAAGTCAGATTTTTGACGAGAAAGAGACAATCGTTTGTGCGTGGGATTTTTTTGATTTTTTATTGTGCTCAGTATCCAAACCGCGATTATCATCAGATTTCTTTTCATGTTCCATTAGCACTCTCAAAAAGAGCTGTCATTAGACATCAGATCAAGAGGATATTGATTGGTTCTTATGAAGAATTTATCAAACAGCAACCTTGAAATACTAATCACTCAAAGTGTTTTGTAATGTTTCAAAAATCAAAGCTAGATCCGCTGATCAGTCTCTTAGAAAAAAAAGATAAAAATCAGATAAAAACCTATCTTTCAACCGAATTTCAATCAGTATTTAGTTCCTTTTTGCATAGCCAATGAAAAAAATCTCAGAACAAGAGCTCCTAGATAGCCTTGAGTTTCAAAAAGAGAAAGACCAAGTATCAAACGAGAAATTTCCTGATAAAATTCCAGAGAAAAACTTAAGTAATGAATCTTCTCAGGAGAATTTTCAAGGTAGTATGCCAACCAAAAGTATGGTAAAGTTTTGGCTTATTGGTGCTAGTTTTGTGCTCGTTGGTTATCTTTTTTATCAGTCTCTTGATATCATTTATTTGCTAGTTGCTGCACTGATTATCTCAGTTTCTAGTGAAGGATTGATTGTATCTTTGCAAAAGAGGGTTAAAAATAGAGGTTTAGCGATTGGGATCAGTTATTTTTTAATTCTTTTATTTGTATTTTCTGGAATCTTTCTAGTAATTCCATTTCTGATCACGCAGATTTCACTTTTGATCACTCGAATATCTGGAACAGCTAAAGAACTTCAGACTTTTGTCCTTAGTAATACTCGACCTGATGCTATAAATACCATTACTTGGCTTCCATCAGCGGTAAAACAATATCTTATCGAAAATTGGGCAAGTTTTAACTGGGCTAATAGCGATTTCCAATCTTCTATTCTCAGCTCTCTAAATACGCTTCTTGATAATTCTACAAAATACTTAAGGCAATTTTCATCAAGTATATTCTCTGTTGTTTGAGGATTTTTAGGGGTTATGACTAATCTTACGATTGTTTTTACCCTAGCAGTCTTCTTCTCAATTGAGAAAAAATATCTGATTAGTCTCTTCTTAAAAGGGAAAAAAGACCTACAGAAGCAGAAAGTTCAAGCAAAAATTGACTATGTATACGAAAAACTTTCACTTTGGCTTAAGGCAAGGATTCTGCTTTCTGTGTTTGTAATTATTGCGATGTATGCAGCACTTTGGATCATGAAGCGATGCGGACTTGAAATCCCTAATATGCTCTCCCTTTCCCTCATTACTGGATTAATGGATATTATCCCGTATATTGGACCGATCTTTTCAATTATCCCATTAGTAGTACTCGCTTTGATTTATCATGGTTTCTGGGGAATGATTATCGCTGGAGCCGTCTTCTTTGCTATCCAATGGGTACAAAATAATGTTATCACGCCGCTTTTGATGGAAAAACAACTTGGAGTAAACTCAGCTCTCTTGATCGTATCAGCATTATTCTGAGCTACGATTATGGGATTCTGGGGGATTATTCTCTCAGTTCCTTTAGCAGTGATTGTAGGACTTTTCTTGGATGAAAAGTAAGCCGAACTATAGCAATACAAAGAAAAAGCCTGAACATTTATTCAGGTTTTTTTTGATTTGATTCAGCCCCTCAGGAGCTTCGCTCTGGCTCCCCTAGCAAGGAGCAAAATCAAGTAGAGATTCCCTCATTTTTCAAAAAGCCTTGAAATAAACGATGAAATTCATATAGTCGTTCTCCGTTAGGGGTATACTCCTAGCTAAATATCTTTTCAATATATGAAAGAATGTTTATTTAGTGATTCAAAGCGAAGCATAGTATCTTTGAATCAGGAAGGTAAACTTTCACACCTTTCAAACCACAAAAGTGAAAGTATTTCAAAATCAAGTCAAGAAAAAGGTAATTCCTTTTTCATTCAGTGTTTATTGCTACTAGTTGTAGCATTTACTCTCTTCATTACTTCATGTAATAAAGCGGAAGAACCTCAGCCTTTGTCTAATGCATCTGAGCAAGCTCAGTCGTTGGGAGATGTAGTTGCTTATAATCCTTCTGCTCGATACTCTAGTGGAGTTGATGGAGATGATGCTCGTCCGAGTCGAATTGCAGTAAAGAAGGAATCTACTTTTTTACATTTTGCGACTGATAACTCTCTTTTTCAGGATCCTAGGGTTAAACTTTATGTCTTATTCTACGCTCCCAAAGGAGGAAGGTATGCCAAAGAGATGAATAAATTTAATTCTGGTAGTGGTGTAGATTGCTATTGGAATGGAACGTTATCTCAGGTAGGGCAATATCGTTTCGTATATGCCTATCAGTTTGAGAATCGTGGCTATGTTTCGTTCGGATATTCTCACTACATTGATGTCTATTCTCCGCCTATACCTTTAGGAGATGATTATAATCCAGGTAATTCTAGCAGGTATTTTCGTGGTTATTGTACCTCATGGGTTGCTTGGAAGGTAAATCAGATGTGGGGTGAGACAAATGGTTTCCCTATCGGGATGGGAGACGCTGTTTATTGGAAGTCTAAACTAGCTGATTATGGTTATTCTTCTGATTTAAATCCCCGTGTTGGAGATATTGCTTATTGGAACTCCTTAGGTAATGGCGTTGGTCAAACCGCAGGGCATGTTGCTTTTGTTAATGATGTTCAAGATAACGGGAATGCAGTAATTATCACAGAATACAATTACAAAGGGTTTAATGAATATTCTTCTCGAACCCTTTATAGAGGGAAGAATTTCCCTCATGCGTTTATTCACGTTCAAAAATAAACTTGAATATTGACTTGACTTTGAAGCTCCTTAGAATAATATTCTAAGGAGTTTTTTATATCTTTCCAATTTAGTTATGCTAAAGCTTTTATTCTTACTAGGATTGTTTTCTCTTCTCTGAAATAGCCAACCCTCTTCTCCTCAACAACTTCAGGAATACCACCTTCAATCAGGACATACTGTAATCACAAGTCCATTAAATCTTCAAAACCAGAAAAAATCTCCAGCAATTTACCACTTTTACGGACATTCTGGGTATGTAGATACTTCTTCTCTCAAGCTTTTACAGTGAGAATATAATGAATTTTATACCAATCCTGATTGGAAATATCAAAAGCTTTCAGATAAAGTGTTTTTATCTCTTTCTTGAAACGCTCAAGCTATAGGAGATATTTGACAGCAATACTATTTTGGTACAGTTATGTATACGTGAGGTTGGTTGCTCTTTTCTCCATACAAATTTTTAGTAGATGCTCAGACATTCTCCTTTGTCCCGCAGAATACTTGATTTATGAGTGATCCTACTTTATCACTTAGGAAGAATCAATATTATGAAAGAGATAAGGGATTTCCGTTCTTTCAAAATGGTGGCAAGCAGTATGTTTACTATTTATGAAGCGATAAAAACTGGATATACAGACGAAGCTCTTCTTCTCGTCCTGATGAAGTAATCGTAAGGGAGAGAAAGAAGCCTGACTTTAAGCTTCTTCCTTTTGAGGAGATAAAGACCTATGTGAGTTCTGGTGAGCCTTGGGACTTGAAATCTTACACTTGAGAGATTGAAAACAGGGGACAACTTCTGATAGCAGGAGAATTTTTAGATCCTAAGATATCTTATTATAATAATTCTATTTATATCCGTTATAGATATGGGAATGCTGTGTTTCCTGTAGATGGTCAAACACTACAACTTGAGGTCAATGAAAAGACTTGAGACGGTACTTATGGTGATACTTATTATGTACTCTCGGACAAGGACTATTACTATCAGTTGGTTTACCATTATAACGGAAGCTATTATACTCTCAATAGAATCAAGAAATAATATCTAGTTTCCTCAATATCAAAAAAACCTGAAACTTCATTCAGGTTTTTTTTGATTTGATTAGTTAAAGGGGCTATCTTTTTATTCTTCTGAGTTCGGCGTATATTTCACCATCTTGGCGATAGGTTATAATTTGATAAAAATAATTTTTATCAAAGATACTAACATCACCCTCTAAAGCCTTTCGTTGAAATGTTTCCTTATCTACTGGGAATCTCCAAATATCAAACTTTTCACCGTCCTCAGAAAATGTTGATCGCAACAGATAAACATACCCACCTGTATAATGTAATTGCTCAAGACCGAAACCATAAGTTGAGATTCGTCCTCAAGAAGCATCATTTCCTAAAGGTTGATCTTCAGGCATTAACTCAAGTCCTATATCTTTATCTTTTGTTATAAGATGAACTGTGGGGATTGAGTTTTGGACTTCTCATATATCTTGATTTGATATTTCTTCCTCAGTATCTTGATTTATTATTTTACCTTCAAAAAATGGGTAATTATTTGGGCTTTTAGAGATAAAAAAGTTTGAAGTAATAAGAAGCCACCCGCCAATGATGATAATGCAGGTAATAGCTACACCTATTAGTAATTTTTTCATCATAGATATGTTTCATATAAAATCTTTTTTAATTTGTATTATTGTTAATGAACCTCTAATTATTTTTATGGCAGTAGATATGATACTATGCTACTCTAGAAAATCAAGTTATTTTCTCCCATATACAAATAAATATCTTCCCGTATATAATTTTACTTCTATACTGATAGAAATATATTTCTTCCCGTATATCTTTTTTATTTGACTTTAGAGGAGAAAATGCTACAGTGATAGTGCTGACAGATTGTCTGCTTTTTACTCTTTTCCCACTACAGTATGAAATTCAAACTTGTACAAAGAGCAAATCCTTTAGATCCAACCAAGAAAAAATGGTATGCTAATCCTGTGAATACTGGAAAGGTTTCACAAAAGGAAATCGCAAAGCTCGTAGAAGAGAAGTCTTCGCTTACGATTTGAGACATCATCAATGTGATTGAAAATCTTATCACAGAACTACCAAGGCAATTAGCCGAGGGGAAAAGTGTTAAACTTTGAGATTTAGGGTCTTTCCGTTTGAGTCTTTCTAGCGAGGGAGTAGAAGATAAGAAAAAATTTAACACTTCAAAAATTGAACCTAAGGTGATTTTCACGCCATCAGCAGAGTTTAAGGAGAAGCTCAAGAAGATTAGTTATAGTCAAGCTGAGTAATTATATTATCTGGCTTACGAAGTAACTGCAGAGCAAATATCGCCACGGTTTCCTCTCGCGATAACAAAGTGAAACAATCCAGACACTAGCCTAAAGTTTTTATCCACCTTTCTGCTTGCAAAATGAAAACTTTTGCAAAAATATTCTTCATTCTCGTTAATCTTGGCATTATCATTTGCTGAGGAATATTGATCTATAGAAAATTCTTTAGTTAGAAATTAGAATCTAAAATAGGAGAAACCTGAAGTAAAATCAGGTTTTTCTTTTTAAAAACGAAAAATAACTCCTCTTGATTTAAGAGCAAAATAGGTTAGACTTAGAGTAGTTTTATTCTTTATTTAATTTAAAATGATTAAGAAAACATTCACCCAAGAAGAGAAAAGAGAACTTACAAAAAAAATAATGCCTCGCTCAATAATCTATAGCATACTCGGGATCCTCTTCGCAATTGCGATTTCACATCTTGCAAAAACCGACACCTCAATTTGGCTTATTGTTTGACTTTCAATGCTCTATGTAATTATAATCACAGTAGTTAGTTTATCTTTTGAGAAAAAGAAATAAAAAATCTGATTTTATTTTTTTAGAATTGCAGACTTTATGCAGGATATCAAAAGAAAAGAGATAGCAATAGCGGTTAATTTTTTGAAAAATTGAGGAGTTGTAGTATTTCCAACTGATACCGTCTATGGAATTTGAGCACTTCCTGATGAAATCGCGGTAGAAAAGCTCTATCAAATCAAAAAGAGAGATCATAGCAAGAAGATTATTGCATTGATTGACGATCGTTCTAGGCTTACAGAAATTATTGATGAAAAAGCAGATTTTCTGGCGAAAATCACCCCTGTTTTAGAGAAGTTTTGGCCTTGAGAACTCACAGTAATCTTTAGAGCGAACCTAGATTTTACAAAAAAGTTTGATCAGTGACTAGCTACCATCTGAGTGAGAATTCCCAAAAACCAGACTGCACTTGATATTATCACATGAGCTGGGGGAATTGTACTGACAACGAGTGCGAATATCTCCTGAGAACCTTCAATAATCAGCTTAGAGAAACTCAATCCACAGATTAGGGAGGAAATTGATATGGAGATTTTGGATACTAGTACCCTAACTGGCACACCATCAACGATTATCCTTTATGAAGACTGAGAGATTAGACTTTTGAGAGAAGGGAATATTTCACTTGAAGAGATAAGAAAAGTCTTTGACGGACAGGAGTGCTAGGTTTATATCTTTCTACTTACAATGAATATTCTTCAACGCTTACTGGAGCTTAGAGATGAGAAAAATGCAAAATTCAATGCAAGACTCATTCCCACTATTGAGCCAAAAAACATTTTATGAACAAAGGTTCCAGTCTTGAGGAAACTAGCTCAAGAACTCAAAAATTCTGATGAAAGGTCAGATTTTTTATCTCAACTTCCTCATCAATATCTGGAAGAAAATCTTTTGCACTGAATTTTCATTGAACAGGAAAAAGACTTTTGATCTGCAATTTCTCAACTTGAGCAATTTCTGCCCTTTATTGATAATCGGGAGGTTTGTGATATCTTCTCTCCAAAGATCTTTAAAATGTATCCACAAGAGACCTATCAACACATCAAAATCTGGATCAAAAGCTCTCACTGCTACACTGTGCGTTATGCTATAGGACTCCTCCTCTCAAACTTTTTAGATCAAGAATTCAAGGTTGAAATGCTCGACCTCGTCGCAAAAATTAAAAGTGAGGAGTACTATATTCAGATGATGCAGGCACGATACTTTGCTACCGCCCTCGCAAAACAATATGAAGCTACAATTCCACTGATTGAGAGCAAAATTCTAGAACCGTTTGTACAAAATAAAACTATTCAAAAAGCCAGAGAAAGCAGAAGAATTTCTGCTGAAACCAAAGAATATTTAGTTCAGTTCAAGAAGTAACTAATTGATGAATACGAAAAGTGAGTTAAAACCTTATATCGTTCTTTTCCCTTACAAGAATATTAGATCAAGAATCAGAAAATATCTGAAAAATATTGATACAAAAAAATAAAAAATCTGACTTTTTATCTTCTTTTTGTAAATATTATGACTTGACCAAACCCAAATGAGAAATTTCCAATTCCAGCCTACAAGGGACTCGGTTTTTTAAAAAACTTCATTCAGGATCCAAATATTATTGTTGGAGACTACACTTATTACGATGATCCAGAGGGAGTTGAAAACTTTGAGAAAAATGTTTTGTATCGCAGTCCAATGATAGCGAGCAAGCTTATTATTGGTAAATTTTGTGCAATTGCAACTGGAGTAAAGTTCATTATGAATGCTGCAAATCATAAGATCGATGGAATATCTACTTATCCTTTTGGAATTTTCGGTGGTGAGCGAATGGAGTCACTCCAAAGATCTCAAAACTGAGACTGGGAAAAGACTTTAGAATTAATTCAATGAGTGAACAAATGAGACACTATCATTTGAAATGATGTCTGGATAGGCTACAATGCTACGATTTTACCTGGTATTAAGATCTGAGATTGAGCAGTTATCTGAGCTAATGCAACTGTAACCAAGGATGTTGAGCCATATTCTATTGTTTGATGAAATCCTGCAAAGGTAATTCGTTATAGATTTGATAAAGAAACGATCAATAGTCTACAGGAAATTCAGTGGCGGAATTGGGATATTGAGAAAATTACAGAAAACCTTGATATTATCCTAGGAAATGATATCCTAAAATTAAAGAATCTTATTTAGATCTTTTGTTTTATAACATGAAAAAAATTATTTCTGGACTCTCTACGAGGACAACAAATGAAAATCATCAGTCTTATAAGGACTTAGAAGCTCTTCGATGAGAATTTATGAAAAGAGATCTTAAGTCAGATTTTTGAGAAAATCTAGTTTCTCCGCTGGTTTACGCTGTATATACTAATTATGAAAAAGACTTTCAAAGCTGATCTTATGATGTATATCTATGACTGGAAACTAAAGGTACAGTAACAGATTTTGATTCACTCATTGTAGATGAGGAGAATTTCAAGATTTTTGAGTTTGAGTACACTACAGCAGAGGATGTCACCAATGCTCGAGAAAAGATTTGGAGCCTAACAGATTTACCAAGGAAATACTCGTTTGATCTTGAAGAATATGACTTTGCAAATAAGAAATTTAGAATTTATATCAGTCTGAAATAAAATTATTTGAAAATAAAAAAGGAGGAATCAGACTTTTTATGTTCTTTGTTTAATATAAAATGAATATGAAACAACTCCAGAAAATTCAAGAAATGGAGACCATTCTTAATGAAATGAATGAGATGCTAGAAGAAGTAAATGCCTCCTTTGAGAAGCGAAAAGCTCTAAGACCTCAGATTAAAAAACTGCTAAAATACTACGAAAGTAAAGCTTGGTTTAGAGATGTTGAAGCAAGTAATAATTGAGAAATTCCTCAGGATATCCCACATGGTGTTCTGAGTGAAGATGGTGCTTGGAACGCATTCGTTTTTGAATATTGACTTGCAAAAGAGCTTCAAAAATTTACAAGGTTAGTGCTGAAAAGATAATCATTTCCTCTCGGAAGGGAGTTCTCATAGAACTACTAATTGACTACTTATCTCTTTTATCAAAACTATCTTATCACTATGAAAAAATTAGCACTCCTCTGCTCACTTTGAGTACTTCTAACTTGATGTGCTACTCAAACACCCGAGACAAATAACTCACTTAGTGGGACTCAGACAATAGAATCATGAACTACCAATTATCATCAGCTTTCTTGAATTACCTATTCAAATATTACTGATGAGGTATCAAAACAAGAAGTCAAGCAGGCACTCAGGGCTGCTGATATTGATGAAAAAACAATTGAAGATTTTTTTGGGTCTGTTGATTTGTTTAATTCGAGCATTCATAATCAAGGTCTAAGCTCTTGATTTACATACAACAAAGATGCGAATTTTGAATATGATAGTTCTTCTATTCCTACTGTGCAAGAAAAAAATAATCCTGACTTTCTTTGATACAACTGTAGAATTACCTCATATTCCCTCTTGAAAAACTTTATAAGAATCAAAAATCCGGTTGATAACCTAAATTTAGAGAACCTTTCATTTGATACTCTATCTCTCAAAGCTAGACCGATTCTTACAGATGAGGAAGTAAAAATCTTCGAGAATTTCTTTGCAAGAATCCCAACAACTGCAACTGCTACTCAATCTGAAAATATTCAAAAAGCAAAAGAAAACTGGATAAAAAAAGGTGTCGAATTTATCAATACTAAAGCAAGTTTAATCTCAGTATTTTTCCATGATACGATAGATCCTGAGAGTTCAAATCTCTTTATCGGACATATTGGAGTCCTAGTTCCAACAAGTGATTCTCAGTTATTGTTTATTGAAAAGCTAGCTTTTGATCAGCCGTATCAAGCGATCAAGTTTAGAAATAGATCTGAACTCAATAGCTATCTGATGGGAAAGTATGATGTAGACTATTCTGGAGAGAGCTCTAGGCCGTTTATCTTTGAGAATGGAGAACTTATGTCTGGTTATGCATTAAACCCTGAAATTACTCAAAAGGTTAAAGAGAATCTTGAGTTTAAAGCAAACGAGCAACTCTAAAAAAGAATAAAAAAAATCTGATTTTTCATCTCTTTAGAACCAAGATATAGCAATGTTCAAGCACCTATTCCCAATATTCAACAATACCCCAGAATTAGTGTATCTAGATAATGCAGCCAGTACACAGAAACCTCAGATGGTGATTGATGGTGTGAGTGTTTTCCTTGCTCATGATTATGCGAATATCCATCGTGGATTATATGATCTTTCGGAGCGTTCAGAATCGCTCTATGATCAGAGTAAGCACCTTGTTGCCGAGCTTCTAAATACCTCAAGCAAAGAAGTGATATATACCTACAATGCGACCTATGCTATCAATTTGGTTGCGCAGAGTCTAGTAAATTCTCACTTTCTGCAAAAAGGAGATAAAATTCTGGTAAGTATCTGGGATCATCATGCTAATAGTTTACCTCGATTAGCTTTGGGAAAGCTCTTTGGTATTCAAGTAGAGTTTTTTTGACTAGAGGAAAACTATGAAATCGATCGATCAGATTTTGAAAAAAAATATGATGATAAGGTAAAGCTCGTGGCATGTGGACATGTTTCCAATGTGACAGGAAATATCTATGATCTCAAAAAAATCAAATCAAGACTTAGAAAAGAGACTTTCTTCTTGGTAGATGGTTCTCAGTCTGTCCCAAATTTCTCTATTGATTTTCAGGATATCGGAGCAGATGCATTGGTATTTACTGCTCACAAAATGATGGCTCAAACCTGACTCTGAATCCTTGTTTTAAAAAATCAGCGAATCAAAGAGCTAGAGCCACTTATTGTCTGAGGAGGAACAATTAAGGATGTAACGATCTCAGGATTCGATCTTCAAAAAAATAACCAAAAATTTGAAGCAGGAACTCCAAATATCGTAGGCGCAGTTTCACTGCTTCATGCCTTGGAGTTTATAAAAACGCTCAGTCCAGATGATACCTTATCGGGAGGAATGCAGGTGATCTGGCAGCATGAGCAGGAGCTTGTCAGGTATGCATTAAAAAATTTCCAGCAGCTCTGAGACGCAGTTCAGCTTATTGGTTCACAGACTGCTCCAAGAGTTGCTTTGTTCTCCTTTGTTCTCAAAGATGAGCAAAATTTCAACAAAATTTGAGAGTTTTTCGCTGAACAAAATATTTGTATCCGTTGTGGAGGGCATTGTGCTTATCCACTGCACAAACACTATCATCTTGGAGGAACTTGCAGGATGAGTGCCTACCTCTACAATACTACAGAAGACCTAGACCGCTTTTTTACTAGGCTTTCAGAGCTTGTTAAGTAATAGAGATAATATCACAATTTCTAGATTTGAAAAGAGGAAAAAAGAGAGAAGGAATCAGATTTCTTTTCTTTTTTTTTCTTTCAAGTATACTTAAAATGATTTAATCGCTTATCAGAATTGATGAAAAAAACTTCTCAGGAAAATATACTTACAATTATAAAATATGTGGGACTCGGACTACTATTTCTATCGTGGATTCTTTTTCTTTTCCTCAATAGTAGAAAAAATCATCAAAAAGCTGAGCTTCCAGAACTGAATACTCTCGAATCACAAGATACTCAACTTCAAACCTGATCGCAGGAAAAAATATCACCACAACTTGATGATTTTCTAACTTGAGAAGTCGCTCCAAATGAAAATATCGAAACTCTAGGAACAATCAAAGAAAAAATAGCAGTATTAGAACAACTTACCCAGCAAAGTAGAAATCCAAAAAATCTGAATTTGCTTATTGATGCCTATCTTTTGGATACGCAGTTTTATAAGGCCAGAAAGTTTTACTATAGTTTACCACAGACACTTCAAAAAACTATCCCAGCTATCAAGGAGTTTCAGATTCTCCTGAATAGTTTCTCTCAAGGCTCAGAAACTGAGTACTCTCATCTCAAGAAACTCTTGATAGATCTTTCTCAAAAAGGCGATATTTCAGCTCAGGAGCTTGTCTATTATCAGTCAGCATTTGCTCTAGCAGAGGCAGATTATCCACTAGCAAAGCAATATCTTGAACAACTTACTGATCCAAAATATCAAGGCTATAAGTCTGATATTGATTCAGCATTTCAGCAGTATCAAAGCCTAAAATCTGTGCCAAGTTATTACCAAGAAGGATTGATTGGGTTTCAACTAATGAAGAATGGTTTTTATGCATTAGCTAAAAAAGTGGCAATTCCACTAGCAAATCAGTATTCAAACTATATTCTCCCGTATCAAATCTTGGCAAAGACTGATTTTTCAAATGGGAAACCTGATTCAGCAGTTGGTTATTTTCAAAAACTCCTCGAACTTGATTATGAGCAAAAAAATAATTATCTCTATCATTTAGGAGTTCTCTATTATCAACTTGGAAATTATACTCAGGCAGTGCTTTCTTTTTCGCAAATCACAAATCAGGATATAATGCTTGATGCTGAGAGATATTTGGTATTGAGCTATACTGCACTCGGAGAGACAGAAAAAGCAATCAAAAGCTGGCAGAGATTAGCTGGATATCCAGAAATCAAAAAATCTGATTTTTATTCTTTTTTCCAAGAAGCATTCTGGAAACCTTATCGCAGAGGACAGTCTTCTCCATACCTTAAAAATACTTCTCTCGTGAATGCATATCTTCAGCTCTGTCCTAAAAAGCTCGCTCAACCAGATCAAGTTGTTTGTCAATATGGGCAGCTAGGAAAACAGCTTGCTACGCAAAAAAATCAAATCTCTATCTGACAAATCACGCATTTATTAAAAGATTATCCAGATAGTGGATTTTATCTCTTGCTTGGTGATCTTTTGCTGGAAAATAACCAGAAAACATCAGCTATTGAAGCGTATATGAAGGGGTTAACCCTTACTCAGGATGCCCAAGAAAAGGACGTTCTAAAAAAGCGTATTCTTCGCGCAAATAAAAACTCCTAAAAAGCAATACTAATCCCTTTCTCATGATCAATAGTAGAAAAAACCTGATAGTTTTCCCCCTTGTACTGGAGCGTTATTTTTCGCTTAAAGGTTATTTTATCAATTACGAGATCAAAAGCTGATTCTACTTTGATTACTTTCATTTCTTCAATCAGATCAAGCCTTATTCAGTTTACTTTTTTCAGAAGAGCTTCTTTTGCAGTTCGCAAGAGGTAAAAAGTATACCAACTCTCAGATCAGAATAGCTGCAATTCTTCAGAATATTTTTCTAGTAAAACCTTGCTCCTTTCTTTGATAGCCTCAATATCTATACCAATCTTTTGTTCTGAAAAAGCTAAAGCAAGCCAATCTGAGCTATAAGAAGCTGAGAAATATTCTCCACAAAATACATGCTCTTGCCCAGATTTCAAGAGCGTTTTTTCATCAGCTCACCATCTTGTCTGGAGCAGAGCGTATTTCAGCAGTCTTTGCTCATAATAAGGAAAATCTCTAAAGGTTGCTAAAAAATCAGAAGAGAAATCTGAGTTTCTAATTTGATTTTCTTTGCTTATCTTTAGAAGTACAAGTTCCATGGATACAAATTGACCAATAAATACCTACTTATACACAACTTCTCGAAACTTACAATAAAAAAATACTCTAGGGAACCCCTAGAGTATTCTTCAGATTTTTTTACTTTTCTTCCTCCCGTTCAAGTAGTATATTCTTCTGCACCTTAGCTACTTCTTCATCTGAAAGATAGCGACGTTGGACACAACCATGCCTATTGCCATCAAGAAGTCTCCATTGTATACGAGGATCAAATTCTGAGATTAGCCACTTATTCACTGGAGTATCATGTGAGACACTATCAGAATAATGGGTCAAATAGGTTAAACTAGAATTATGGTAAGGAAAATCATTTGCTAATTTTCCAATGGGATCGAAGACCAAGAATGCTAATACTGATTCATACTTTGAGTTGTATTCCTTTTTCCAAGTCCCCGCATCTATACTCTCTGCTACACCGACAGAATTTACATCCCCGAAAGGGATACAAAGAACTATCTTTCGGAATACTCTGCGCCTCTCTTCCGGATCAAAGAGGAGAAAAAGCATTAAAAACGGCACTACTTCAATCAAGCCTTCCAGTCGATATTCCCATGCCCTTTTTCTCAAAAAAAGCATCCTAAGCCAGTCCATAATTGAGGGATCAGGCTCTTTGTCCTTACTTTTTAAGTAGTCAAGTGTAGCAAGCCGACGAGTAGAAAGGAAGAGTGATCTTGCCATTTTAGAGGCTAAATTCTGCGTATTCATAACGATTCATATTTTTGTTTATAGAAAAGATCATATGTTTTTATGAGAGAATGTCAAGATTTCTTCTCTTCGTTATAGTAGCGAGAATAAAAAACTAGAGATAATTCAAAATAAAAAAAACATTTTGCTCCTATTTTCCCTCAGAAAAGCTATAAAGATAGCAAAAAAAATCAGATTTCTTCTTGCTTTCTTCCATTAATTGACTAGACTTAAAAACAGTTTTTTTATTATCATATTATTAGCAGCATGACAACACGAGCAGAGTTAGCTGATATCCTTTTCCCAGATACCACTCAGACTGTAGAATCGCTTCTCCAAAAATACCCAGAAAGAGCAGGTAATCCAACAGTTACTCGTTTTGCACCGAGCCCAACTGGGTTTTTGCATCTTTGAGGCTTGTTTTCAGCATTTATCTCACGAAAATATGCAAATCAAAAGTCAGGTCTTACCTTCCTTAGAATTGAAGATACTGATCAAAAGAGAGAAGTAGAAGGTGCAACAGAGCTCCTCATTTTAGCACTCAAAAAGTTTGGAATTACTTTTGCTGAGGGACCAATCGGTGAAAATGGACAAGAAATCTGAAACTACTGACCTTATACGCAGTCTCAGAGAGCTGATATTTATCGTGTTTTCGCAAAAAAACTTGTAGCTCAGGGGCTTGCTTATCCATGCCGAATGACTGAAGAAGAGCTGAATGCTACTAGGGAAATGCAAATGGCTGCAAAGATTATACCAGGGATCTACTGAAAATACTCACAGCGAAGAGACAAGACTCCAGATCAACTTTTGGAAAAATTCAATCAGGAAAACCAGACTTTCCCTGTTTTGAGGTTTCGTTCGCCTGGAGATACGAGTAAGAAGATTGTTTTTGAGGACCTTATTAGAGGTAAGATAGCAATGATCGATAATTACAATGATATCGTAATCATCAAGGGAGATGGACTTCCGACCTATCATTTTGCACATCTCGTAGATGATACCTTGATGAGGACAACGACAGTTTCCAGAGGAGAGGAATGGCTAACTTCAGTTCCACTTCATCTTCAGCTCTTTGCTGCCTTTGGATTCAAAGCTCCTGAATATGCACATTTTTCAGCTATTTGCAAGCTTGAGGACTGAAAAAAAAGAAAGCTTAGCAAGAGAAAAGATCCAGAAGCTAATGTAGAATACTTTTTCCAAGAAGGATATGCTCCAGAAGCGGTACTTCAGTATCTTTTGACACTAGCTGATTCAAGTTATGAAGATTGGCAAAAAGAAAATCCTGACTCATCATTTCTAGATTTTCAGTTTTCACTTGAAAAGATGAATGTTGCTGGTCCACTTTTTGATTTTGTAAAGATTCAGAATATCAATAATAACTATCTTTCTTTGCTTTCAACAGCAGAGCTCTATGCTCAAGGGCTAGGACGAGCTGAAAAATATAGTCCAGAACTTGCAGATTTGATGAAAAAATATCCTGACTATACTCAGCAAGCTCTCAATATTGAGAGACATACCGAAAAAGATCCAAAAAGATTTACGCTCTATACTGATATTTCAAAGAATATTCTCTTTTTCTATGATGAGGAGCGAGAAAATCTAAAAACTCAAAAGCCTGATTTCCCTGAGAATATCCCACTTGAAACACGAAAAGCATTTGCTCAAGAGTATGCTGAAAACTTTGACCTAAGCTGAGATGTTCTAACTTGGTTTGACCAACTCAAAGAAATCTGAAAAAAATACGGATTTGCAGGTAATAATGCTGAATTCAAACAGTGAGGATTCATCTGAAAAGTGTGAGACCTCGCAATGTTCCTCAGAATTCAGCTCTGCTGAGCAAAACAAACTCCAGACCTCTTCTCTGTGATGAAGGTGATGGGGAGAGAAAGAGTAGTTTCAAGACTCACTGGTATCTAATAAACTAAAAAAGAGAAAAATCTGAATTTTATCTCTTATGCATTATGAAAATGAATGAAAAATTTATCGCTCCAAGTAGAGAAAAACTCACAAAAAACATCCGAATGGCAGTTTGATACTTTGTGCTTTCACTAGTTATCAATGGTGTAATCTATTATTATTTTTATACGATCCATATTGTACTCTGGATTGTAAGTATAGTATTATTTTGTATGATCCCTTATAGCATTCGAGAACTCTTTCGTCCAGAAGAAAAGAGAGGATTATTATTGACCGCTCGTGGATTGACCTATAAGCAAACAGTCCTTGGGCGCTCGATATGAGAAGTCAAGCGAGAGGATATAGATGAGTTTATTATTGGAAAATCCGAGTGATCTAAAGCAGTTTTTCTCATTTTCAAAGATCCAGAGCCATATATCAAAGCCTTAAAAAACTGACAGCTGAAGAAGGATATGATCAAGACATTACGCGAGACTGGAGTGCCTCTCTCAACTGATGAGCTTGATATAACAACTGAAGACTTGCATACTTGGCTAAATTCTTATCTCAGACAATATGCTAAAAAATCTAAAGAATAAAAAAAGAAAAAGCCTGATTTATCCAGGCTTTTTTATATTTTGGAAATAAGACTCTATATTACTATTATTCTACGGTATTCTGAAACTCGAGATTCTCTTTAACCTTTTGAGTAATTTCAGGGTTTAATGCATAA
>ERZ773099.1207-NODE-1207-length-19579-cov-3.156577_pt1 | contig 19579 bp, 19 predicted proteins | sample MGYA00511120_ERZ773099 | MGnify/ENA primary metagenome ERZ773099 (study PRJEB29015, sample SAMEA2738012) | human oral metagenome | biome: human oral; feature: human-associated habitat; material: dental | place: China | collected 2104 ...
ATTTTGTCCGGCGTGAACTTCATGCGGCCAAAGCCTTCCGGCTCGGGCTGCCCCAGGCGGGCCATATTGCCGCTGCCGTTGACGTTGTAGGTAGGAGACGCCTGTTCGTTGTGGTAGGCACCCATCTGGCCGGACGGCAACGACGGCATGGACGGCGGGAACAGTGCGCCGAGCAGCATCGTGCCGCCGATCATGATGGCCGCGCCGACAATCGCCCCTGTAACCTGCATTACTCCGGCCATGAAAGTGCCTGCCGCATATCCGCCAAGCCCGCCCACATACCATGTGGCCAAGGCCGCCACGGCAATGACGACCACCTGCAAAATCATTTTCAGCGGGTTCGAGCCGCCCCCTCCGCCACCGCCCATCGGCAGTTCCGCGAACACGGCCACCGCGTCCCCGGTAAGCCGCGTGCTCTCCCAGTGTTTGCGCATCAGCGGCTTGCCTTGGTACACGCAGACCGTGGGCGCGGGCCAGTTGCCCGTCTCCGGGTTCTCCCGCACCATCACGTCAAGAAGGCTTTCGCCGTCCGCAACCTCAATCTCGCGCTTGCGCTTGTTGCCGCAGGTAATGACTACGCGGGCCATTGCTCGCCTCCCAAAAGCTCATGCCGGTACCACGCCATGTGACGAAAGCCCGCGCCGCGCAGTTCCGCCACGCTGTCCAGCGTCACGCCCACGCCCTGCTGGCAGTGCATGACCATCAGCCCGTCGCCCGTCTGCACGGCAATGCCCACATGATCCTGCATGCTGGCCCGCATCAAAAAGGCGACGTCATATTCCTGCGGCTGCTCCCCGGCGCGCAGCGGGCGCAGGCCGTACCGCGCGGGCTGCATGGCCCGGATGCAGGAGCGCAGGTTCAGGGCGTCGGCAAGGATGTCCGCCGAATCAATGCCGTGCCGGTCACGGTACACGGCCCGCACAAGCTCCCCGCAGGTATAGCTCTGCGGCGGGCAGGGCACTGCCTGCCACGGCTTGCCCACATAGTCCTCATACCAGGCCATTACCTACCGCCCCCGCACCAGCGCCGGGTATTCCGACGGCAGATAGAGCTTTCCGAACGGCTTGAACATCCAGTCCAGTATGGCTCCTGTGGCCACAATGCTCTGCCCCTCCATTTTGGGGTCGGTGATGGTGATGTCGTCCCACACCGTGCGCGGGCCGTCGGCAGATTCCGTGCCCTTGATGTACTCACGGTAGATTGCCGTGATTTTGCTGCCGTACATGGCGGCGGCTTCCAGTTCCGCGTCCAGCATGTCGCCGATATTGTCCAGGCGCAGGGTAAAGCTGCCGGGATTCTCCCCGGATTTTTCCGGCAACGTGATCTCGAACGGCAGGCCGACAAACTCCACCACCTCCCCGGCATTGTACGGGGCATCGTCCTCCAGACGGCAGCGGAATACCGTCGGTTCGCTGTCCGTCACGGGCCAGCGGCAGACACGCGCGGGTTGCGTAAACGCCGGGTGGTTGATTTCCAGCGTGTGCAGGACAATCACGTCCTGCGGCGCGGAAGCGTAGGCTTCGGCAATGGCGGCATCCAGTTCGGCGTCAATGGTCATGCTCATGACGATCCCTCTAATTGTACAACTGGCGGGCGGAGTTGAGTCCGCGCGATGCGTCCAGCGCCCGCGCTGTCTGGCTCTTGCCTTGGCTGACCCGCTGCGCAAGCCCCTTGTCAATCTCGTTGAGCAGCACGTCTATGGTCATGTTGCTGTTTCCGTCGTTGCGGACGGTCTGCTGCTGCCTGTTGCCGTCCTTGTCCACAAAATTGATGGTGATCTGCTGGTGGGACAATTGGCGCGGCGTGAAATCAGCATGCCTGCCGAGCGAGGGAAACATTTCCACGCCAAGCCGCCCATTGGCTCCCCGCCGCAACGGCATGATGGCTTCCGGCCCGGCTTCGCCCATGAGGCCCGCGCCACTGGCAAAAGCCGACAAACGGTTGCCAAAGCTGAACAGCGTTGGACTGGTGATAACGGAATTGCTGTACAGGGACAGGTTGCCGCCGGACAGGACTCCGCCCTTGGCGTGTCCGTGGATGCCATTCAGCCAGCTTCCACTGCCGCCAGACCACACCATGCCGTTGGAGGCCATTGTGCTGGTCTGGGCCGCAGAATATGTTCCCCCGAACATACCGCTGAACAGGCTTCCCAAACCACTCGCCAGCGGCCCGGTGATCATGGAGCGGATGGCAATGCGCGTCAGGTCGTTGATGATGGAGTTGGCGAGGCTGTTGAAGTCCATCTTGTCCTTCAGGACGAATTCCGTCATGGCGTCTTCCATCGCGGAGAAGCCATTCACCCAGGCGTCTTCCACCCCCTTGCCAAGGTCAGTGGCTTCGTTGGCATATCGGCGCAGGCCACGCATGGAGCCGGACAGAGGATCACGCGCGCTCTCCATCTTCTTGAGTTTCAGCCATTCATCCACCAGAGCGCGCAATTCCGGCCCAAGCTGCGCCCGGTAGATTTCAGCCTGCGCGTCGAGCATTTTGTTCTGGTGTTCTATCTCGATGCCGTAGTTCCCGGACAGTTGGGCAAGCTCCCTGGCGAAAGCAAGGCTGGTCTGCGCGTCCTTGACAGCCGACTGCCTGCCCAGAGCGCTTTCATACCGCCCAAGCATGATCTTCTTTTCGTCTTCGGACAGACTCTTGATGCCGTTCAGCCGGGCTGTGAACATTGCAAGGCTTTCGGTTTTTTCCGCATCTTGCAGGGCCTTGGTATTGCCTTCCGCCCGCAGAAGTTCCTTGTTCAGTTCCTTCAGCGCGCTGGTGTCAAACGCCTTGCTGTAGTCATCCTGCAATTTGCCGATTTCTTGCGCGGACAGGCCAGCCTCTTTGCCGAGCTTGGCAATTTCGCGCTCTTTCTGGGCAAGGCTGTTGCCGCTCTTGGCCGCTTCGCCGTTGAGTTGGGCAATCTCTTCGCGGAGCCGCTGGATTCGCTCACGGGCACTTTCCGCACCGGAAGAACCGCTGCCGCCACTGCTGCCTTTCGCCATCCTCTTTTCAAAATCATTGAGTTCTTTTTCGTGGTGTTTGACTACTGCCAAAGCCTTGGCATACTCTTTCGCGTTGCCTTTCAGGATTTCTGCGTTTTTTTGAGCTTTTTTGAGGTTGTCCGCTGCGACTTCACGCCGCCCGGCATCGGTTTTTTTGTAGCCTTCCTCAACCGCTGCCGCTGCCTCTCTCGCCTCTTTCATGGGAATCTGGCTGTCCGGGATTGCACGAACAAAGTCCCGTGCCGCGCTGGCTCCCCCTTTGAGAAGGCTGGTTATCCTTTGTACTTCGTTGCCAAGTTGGGCCAAAGCAAAAATCTTCCCATCAGCACTGTTGAGCTTGTCCAGTTCTTGAACAAAATATTTTCCGCCGTATCCAGCATCAACCAATGAATCTCTTAGTGCTGCAATGTTGTCCCTGAAGTCTTCTGCGGACATGTTTCCGCTCTTGAACATATCAACCATAGACAAAAAAGTGTCTATGTATTCGTCTGGAACCAAAAACTTGTCTGCAAAGTCAAAATGTTTTATTCTTTCTTTTGCCACAAAAAGTCGGCGCAAAAAATTATCTATTTCATCATTGGCACCTTCCATGCCGAGCCTGTATTCGCTTTCTTTCTGTTTCCTCGCCATGTCGAGGTGTTGCCGCTCAAGATCGGTGAGTTTTTTGGTCAACTTTCCCGATTCGTCGGTCGCGCCTTTCAAGGCTGCCTGAAGGTTCTTTTCAGCTTCTGCGTGGAGGTTTGCGGCTTTCTCCGCGTCACTTTGCCTTGAAGAAAGAAAGCCAATTGCTGCACCTGCGGCGGTAAGAGTGATTCCCCAAGGGCCACCCAAAAAATTTACCAATCCGCCAAGGGCGGACTTCATGCGAGTAGCCAGCACCAGACGAGTCGACACTCCGTTTTGCTGTATTGCCATGGCCCTCTGGTTGGCAATTGCAGAAGACTGTATTGCTGCGGCCAAATTGCGTTCAGCCACAGCCACGGCGTGATCCACCTCAACTTGTTCTTGGCGAAATCTGTTGAGATTTGCCGTGCTTTGGGCCGCGTATTTATTGGCCGCGCGTGTTTTGGATTGCGCGGCCCACAGTTGTTGCTCCGCTTTCGCTTCTGCCAAGGCAGCACGAGCAGCGTTCAGGCTTGCCAAGGCTTTATCGGCGGCGGCCTTGGCAGATTCGGCAATGGCAACCTTGTGCTTGTTCCACCCGTCCACAGAGGTTGCTATCTTTTGGGCGGCAAGGAAGCCAAGCAGCGCAAGAGCTGCGGTTTTGACTGCCGTTGATATGTCCTGAAGCGCGTTGAGCACCCCACGATCTCCCAACATGGAGTTCAATCCTTTCGCGCCATCAGCGAGCGCCCGGACTGCCGAAAGAATCCCCTTGCCGGTGCGGGTTTGAATCTGCTCCAATGTTTCGACAACGTATTTGAAGTCATCGTTTATTCCAGAGGCTCTCCCCTTGGTGGTTACAAGAAGCGCGTTGATCTCGGAAAGCGCCGTCTTCATGTTGTCGTAAAGCCCGGCAGAAGCCGTCATTGCCACCGCATCAATGGCATCTTGCAAATTGCTGGTGACGCCGCGCCATGTTTTGGCAACGTCATCACCGGCGGCAGAAAAAGCGCTCATTTTTTCAAGGAGTTTCTGCGCAAGGACGCCCTGCTGCTTCCAGTTTTTGACCATTTCGCCAGTGATGCCGAGCGTTGTTGCGAGCCTGTCCTGTGTAGGCACAATCGTTCCGTCAAGAAGTGAGCGCGCCTCTGCGGAAAGCTGGTTGAACGGGATGCCGATAGCCCCCAGGGACTGCACCATGCTCATGGTGAAATCCAAGGTTTGCTGCATCGAAAGCCCGGCGGCAGCGGCAGGGCCAACAAGTTGTTGAAATCCTGCCACAAGCTCTTGGCTCGTAGCTGTTGTTTCAAGGCCCATGAGCTTGATCCGGTTCATGGCCTCTCCGGCCATGTCCAACGCCTGTTTATAGGCGTCCGCTCCGCTCAAAAGATTGCCCTGCTCGTCACGAATTTCCTTGACGGAGGCCAAAACAGAGGCGATGCCGATTTTGGACTGCTCCCATTCCGCAGTCGCATTCATGCCGCGTTTGGCGAACTCCATTGCGGCATCAAGGGATTTGTACGCGCCGACAAGCGCAATGACATTCCTTGCCGCGTCCTTCATGGCTTGGGTAATGGCATCGCCTGCCCTTTCCCCTGCCACGCCAGCATTGGAAATGCTTTTTGTCGCTAACGTGGATGCGCTGCTGATGTCAGAAACAGACTTCTGCGCCTTGTCCGCAGCATCGGCCAGAGCGTTCATCTTCCGAGCGCCGACAACAGCGCCCTTGTCATCGAAAACAAGCTCTATGTTTACAACAGGCATGCTTTTCCCCAAAAAAGTTTGTGGCAACCATAGCACAGGCTTTTTGCGGGCATATCGCTTTTCGCGATTTTCACGTCCTTTTCGCGAAAAAAAGGGGCTTGACAGGGTTTGGAGCGCCGCGCCTGGTTCCTGCAACTGTACCACAGGATACGCAGCACATGGAGAAAAACTGGGCAAAACCGTGGCGAATTTGAGCAAAAGCGGGGGCTTGACAGGGATTGGAGAAAAACAAGGTGGCGGGTGAAAAAAAGTGGGCTGGCGAGAAAAAACAAAAAGCCGGGACAAGCGCCCCGGCCTTTCAATTCCAGAAAGCCCCCAAGGTGGGGGCTTTTTCCCCTCCATCTCCCCTGCCTCCGTTGAAAGCTCCCCTCATGTCGTGTAGGCTATGGAAAAATTTTGGAGGTGTTTTATGGGGAGAAGGCTGTTCTGCTTGCTGGCATTGATTGTCGTTGTGACCTTGGGCGCGGGGTGCGCAAAAATGCCCCAGCGTAGCGACTATGTAAAAGAGGATGTGCCGCCGACCATGACGGCAGATGCCGAACATGGATTGATTTATTTTTTTCGTGAATGGGCCTTTGGTGGCGGTGGTGTGAGTTATTTTGTCCAAGAAGACACAAAAAATATTGGGCTGCTCAAAGCAGGCTCTTATTTTTCTTATAAATCCAAGCCCGGAAAACATACCTATGCGTCGGAAACAGAGTCAAAATCGTCTGTCACTCTAGATATACAGGCAGGCCAGACATATTATGTGGAGGGCGGCATAGGCATAGGCTTTTGGGCTGGCGTTCCGAAGCTCAGTGAAGTAACAAAGCCCGTCTTTGACAAGGCCAAGCCGGACTTGAAGTATATCCGCCTTGCAACGCCAGAAGAGTCTGAAGCTATAAAAGCCAAAGAGAGCAAGCCGGAAAGCGGCGTGTCTATTGGTGGGTAATCTGTTTCTCTGCCACAAAATAGCCCCTCTTCAGAGGGGCTTTTAAGAAATAAAAGTGTTGAAAAAGATAGCGGCCCTTGGGTGGTTGAGGTAGATGTGTACTGTGCAGTGAGCGGCGAGTTTCGAGAGTTCAATGTGGCTATTTGACAAAATTTCCGGCCTATTTTTGTCCAAGGCGACAAGGCCAAACAGTAGGCCAATTTCCTGTCGGAATTGCGGGCATACATTTTCAAAAGACACTCACGGCAAAGGTGGAGGTGGCGAGATATTCACCACTTGTCCTCGCTGTGGTGCGTCATGGGTAAGAACATGGCGAGAACTTGGCCTTGACATTGAGGATAACTGCGATGGTATCCGTCTTTGGAAAAATCCAAATCCGCAACGCATTCAATTTGGTGTTGAAATAGGAGACATAATAACTCCCGCTACAGGGAAAAATATTTTTGATTTACTGAATGTTTCTGATTTTAAGAACGGTGGGGGTGATACCAGCAGCCTGACATTCATGCTAGAATGCTGCGCCGACGCTGAAGAGGGATACAAGGCTATAGGGTTATTCCCTGCGCCTCAACCATACCAAGAAGTGGCAGAAGAGGCAAGATTCCACGCTGATTATAAGCTTGAATTGGCTATATGTAACAGGTTTATTGATTTGATAAATTTTGAAGTTTTTTTGCAAAAAGAACTAAATAAAATGGAAGTAAACGTCAAAGGTATGCCGTTCTATAATATTGCATGCGATCGGATTAAAATAATCCCCTCACTTAAAAAGAATAAAACGCCTTCAGATAAAAAATACATTTTTAATAAAAAAGAATTTTCATCTAGAGAAAAAAAACAAAAACTTTTTTTGCAGTGCTTGGAATACGATATCCCCATTGATAGTTATGATGTTTCATATTCCAGGGAGCGTAGGGGATTTTTCTTTGATGAAAAAAACTATTTCCGTTGTCCTTCAGATACATTTTTGCACCACCTCAAAAATCAAGGGTGGTGCGGCACAGGATACAAATTTACCCCGATTATGCAGTTAATACAAGCATCCTGTCTTGATTACCTTGAGGAAACATCCAGAAAATTGACTGGAATACACATACCAGACCTTAATGATAAAATATATTACAAGGTAAACCCTCGGGTAGAATGTTCAGAATCTGGCCTCCATATAATATCTGGTGGGCTTGAAATGGAAAATTTCTTGGCCCGTTCTTTTCATGAGCAGATAAAATTGTACGATCTTAACATGGAAACAGTAATCGACAAAATAAAATCAGCATCCAATGCGGAAATGTTTAGCAACTGGCGAAAAATCATGTCAGATAGGCAAGTCAAACAGTTGTTTCCTCGTCTGAAAGAAAATGATGTCGCAAGCGTTTTTGATATTCTGGGGCGCAAAAAGCTCTCTGAGCTTGCAACTGAATTATTCTTAAGTCCAGAAGGCAGTGCCATTGGCTGGCCAGATATCTGGGCAGTCAAAGGGGGGAAGCTCGTACTTTATGTGGTTAAAAGTAATAATTGCTTGCAGGACACGCAGATTAGGACATTCACCACTATAATTCAAAAGCATGGGTTTGATACAAGGGTAGTGAGGTTGAAAAAGGTTGATGTGTAGGCAGGTGAATATTCATCTCCGTTACGCCGGATGGGTTTGATGTGGCATCCTTGATGCCCCAGATTATACCCTTTCTAGACAAACCACTTTTGCTTCCAATCCTATTTGTGGCAGTAAATTTTTCCATGTATAAATTTGGCTCTCGCGTAGAGCGTCTTTTGTTTTTACTTCTATCAAAATCATCTTTCTGCCATCATAGGCAAAAATATCCGGCCAACCATTAGCATGATCCTCCGGATTATCAAAAATCATTTCTGCAATTTGGAGTAGGCGCTCCATCCCCAAACCATCAAAAACCGCCGCAATATCGTCACGCTCTATCCCTGGAAACCATTGCTGAATTTGATCGTTGGAGTAAATATACTCCCATGCGCTTAGAAGTTCGGCGCGGCTTTTACCTTTGATTGCATTCACAATGATTTTCTGATCAAGACAATACATTCCGATCTGCACATGAAACGATCTCGCTCTATAGTCTTCACATATGATTTTTTTTGCTCCTTTTTCCAGATGGTCGGCGCATCCTGCCTGTAAAAGCATCATGACAGGATGAAGCTCTCTTGCCGTGCCTTGGAAACCATCTGCCCGCAACATCCGTAACATCAGATCTTCCGGACGCTTGATTTGTGTCTGTTCATCAGTATCACGCTGAACCTGTATATATTCCAGCGGGATATTATGCTCTTGGCATTGACGTTCAAGTTTTTTGTTCATCTTTTCTCTCGGGTAGGGGTTTCTTGACAAATACCGCTAACCTTCTTCCACCTCAACAAAAATCTTGACTTTTCTTCATTTTTATGGCGTGGTGTTCGCACGGTGCTCGCAACACCTGTTCCTCGGCGGCAACGCCACCCGTCAGCATGGCGCTTTTTTGTGCCCTTTGCAAAAGTCAAGTCTGTTTTTTGCTTTTGCTCTCTGCTAAAATAGCATTTGATGCCGGGTGTTGCCGATATGTCCAGGGCGAAAGCCTAAAGGCGGCAAGCCGTTCCGAGGACGGTTGCGAACACCCGGCATCGTCATTCGCAGGCGGTGCCAACATTCAACCTCGGAGTTGCACCATGTCACAGGCTCAAGTTCTCCCCGCCGAACATTTCTCCCCGTCCGTTTCTCTCATCGAAGGTCGCCCGGCCACAACATCACTTGCCATTGCCAACCACTTCGGCAAACGGCATGACCATGTGATGCGTGACATTCGCAAATTGTGCGCCGATTTGCCGAATGAAGTACGTGCCCCCAATTTTGGGGAAACGTCCAGAACCGTTGCTGGCCCTAACAATTCCGAACGCCGAGAGGAGTTTTTCACCGTCTACTTCGACGGCTTCATCCTGCTGGTCATGGGCTACACGGGCAAGAAGGCGTTGGCAATGAAGCTGGCCTACATTGCCGCTTTCAATGCCATGCGTGAGCAGCTTGCCGCCCCCGCCGCCCCCTCTCCCCTGTCCAAGCGCACTGACCCGGAACGCAAGGCCCTCACCGCCATCATCAGCACATGGGTGGGTATGGCTCCGATTCACTATGCCAATGCCCGAGCCCAAGTGAATGCGCACTTCGGCGTGGCTTCGGTGGATGCCCTGACCATCGCACAGGTCAAAGAAGCCATCCAGTGGGTGCAGGGCAAGATTGACGAACAGGCCAAGGCCCTGCCGCTGCCGGAAATGTCCGAAAACGACATCATTGACGATGCAGCGAACAAGCGGCTCAAGCGCGTGCTGCGCGACCTGCACGCAATGCAGGAGCAGTGCGGCGGGCTGATTGACGAGGTGCGCATATGCCTGTCGCCCAAGGGCAGAAATTCCTTCCTGCCCGAAAAGCTGGACAACACCTACAAGACGTTGCAGCACCTCAACTTTGCGGCCACCGCTGGCGTATACATGACGCGGCAGGCCCTCATTTCCGCATACCACATCGGCAAGGGGATTGAGTTCTGCTAGGCGTTGCGCACGATGATTGACCACAGGCCGCTCCGAAAGGGGCGGCTTTTAATTATTTTTGTTATAAATTTCCATAGTTATCTGAAATATTTTTCGCCGATTGACATGCATGGCGCAAGAAATATAAAAAGTTTATGAAAATCTTTTTATATTTACTTATCGCTCCACACTAGCCCCCGGCCCCGGAGCCAGTCTCCGGGGCCTTTCTTTCAAAACAACATCCCCTGCTTTGGCTTGGGCATCTTTTCGCGCCGGGCCTGCTTGTTCATGGCCCGCCCCTCGCCGTAATCGAGATAGGCGGGCTTGGCTCCATTCAACAAATCCTCAACTGTGAAAATCTGAATGCGCGGGAACCTCTTGCCGTTGGGGTATTCGTACTCTCCGGCAGCAAGGGCGTCCGCTTTCATCTTCCGGCTTGGTTTTTCCAGCGTGAGCAGAAAAACCATCTTTGTATTGTCCCCGCCAGCGTCAAGAAGCCCGCGCAGTTCGCGGATATGGTTCGCCGGGATGCTGCCACTCTTCACAGACACGGCGATCTTGAATGGCCTTTTCGCATTTACGCTGTCATACGCCCATATGAAGCCGTCAATGCCGCCGTCCCCACCTTTTTTCTTGTCCTGTGCAGGAAGGGCGTCAATGAGCGAGAGCGCCCAATACTGGAATTGATACCGTCCCTCAAGGCCGGAGCTTTCCGCCAGAAAGCGGGCCGCGTCCACGTCCTTCGGCGTGCCGGACACATGAAAGGAGCAGTCGGGAAAAGCTCTATTGATCCTCTGGCGGATCAGGGCAATGGCAAGATGCGTGATGTCGATACCGATCCACTTGCGCCCAAGCTTCTGCGCCGCATGAATGGCCGTGCCGCAGCCGCAGAATGGGTCAAGCACCACGTCACCGGGGTTGCTGCTGGCCTTGATAATGCGCTCCAAAAGCGCCACAGGCTTTTGCGTGGGGTAGCCGAGATATTCCGCCCCGGACGCGGGAGAGATATCGTCCCAATCGTTTTGCAGTGGAACACCGGGCATTTCGTCAAGATACCGCTTGTAGCAAGGGGTGCCACCTCCTTGTGGAAAGTATATCCGTCCTTCGACAAGAAACTTCTCCATATTTTCCCGTGAGTAGGCCCAATAGCGGCCTTTATACGGAAATGTCCCATAAAATTCATAAGAAGTATCACCACCACCTTTGGCTGCGGTTAAATTATCAAGGCGATAAAGTCGCCCATCCGCATCAACATGCCTATAATTTTTGGTGACATATTCCACACCATAGGGAGTATACTGCCAATTCCATGTCCATGATGTTCCTTTTGTGTAGAAAAAGATAACATCCCTGACATTTCCATATTGTTTGCGTCCTTGCTTGGCGTCATTATGCGCTGAAGAGCGCCGCCAACTCAATTCTGTTCTGAAGGCAGATTTCCCGAACACTCCATCCAGAACAATCTTCAGATAATGGCTGGCCGCAGGGTCACAATGCAAATACAGGCTGCCCGTGTCCTTCAGGACACGGCGCATCTCCACAAGACGGCTTGCCATCATGGTGAGATAGGCCATCATGTCGTTTTCGCCCAGAAAAGATCGCAGGGCTGGCAAGAGCGTTTCTCCCAGCATTCCGGCAAGAGGATTTTTCAGAATATCCGTGAACTCCCTTTCTGCCTGTGGGCCCCAATGCCATGTGTCTTCAAAAGCCATGATTTGAGCGTTGCTCCCGCCATCCTGCGGCGGGGCAAAAAAAGCGTTGTAATCACGGTTTGAGTTGAAAGGCGGGTCAAGATAAATCAGGTCCACACAAACATCTGGAAACGTGCGAAGCACCTCCAGGCAGTCGCCGTAATGGAGGGTGCTATCCATTACGCACCCACCCGTGGGGCGTGGCCGCTAAGAGAGAGAGAGAGAGAGAGAGAGACGGAATCAGGGTTTTCGGCGTATGAAGGCATTGTTCTTCCTCCCGGTCACTGCAAAATATAGGGAGGAGCAGGAATGTCAATGGCCGGGCAGGTTGTTCTCCGCCCGGCCAGTTTTCATCTTTCCTGACGCTTTTTGGCCTCGTCACGCCTGTACTTGGTCACGATACGGTCAATCTCTTTGACGCGCCATTCCATGCCTGCGGGGTTACTGCTGCCCTCGCAGGCCCGCAAGATCGGCTCCAAGCGCAAATTCAGAGGCAAGCCGCTCATGGTGTCCAAATCCCGTCCGAACGTGTCCAGGTCGCAAAAAATGGCCCATGCTTCCGCGTTATCCTTGGTCAAGGTTGCCGGGCGACGGCATGTGCCGCACGGCGGTTCTTCTCCATTGTCCTGATGCAACTCTCGGCAATCATCGCAGTTTTCGCGGACAGGGTCGCCGCACCACTCTGCCCACAGCGTCAGTTTTTTTGTTCTTCCAGTTCGCCGATGCGGGCCACAGAGCGAACTCGCATGGCCATGCCGTCAGCAAACGCGGGGTCACACTCGCAAACCTCCTTGATAGCCTCCGGCGTGCAGGGGATTTCATTCCCGGCCACGTCAAAGAAGCCTTGCCAACTCTGGACATGGCGTTGCAACACCAGTCGACGCGCAATCACGTCGGCAAGGTCATTGTCGGCCCCGGCCTCCTTGGCCGCGTCAATGCGGATTTTCAGCAAGTCTGTTTCCGTGACGGGCTTGACGAAAAATCCCTCGCTCTTGTCGTCCGTATAGGGGACAAAAAACGTGGCATTACGGTATGTGTCTGTGAGTATCTTGGGCATTTCCGCTACTCCTGCACCAGCACAAGGCTGTCATTGCCTTTCGTGTACCTGTGCGTTTGAGGGTGACAAAGGTATCGTTTTCTTCCACGGACGGCATGGCGAACTTCACGCGCGGCATGACCAGGGTAAGCGTCTTCCCGGCCTTGTTGCCGAGCACGACATTGACGGGCAAATCATACCCGTCATAGCCGCGCGCAAACTCCACGGCATCCTTGGCCCGGAAGTACAGGCTGTTGTCCATGCTCAATTCGCGAGTACCGTCGGCATTCTCTCCGGGATACTCATCGCCAATTTCGCTGGCAAAGCTTGTAGGCGTGGACAGGGTGATGCTGCCCTCCAGCAACTTGCCCGCCACGCCGCCGATGAATACGCGCGTGCTGGCAGATTCCAGAGGATCACCAATGGGTGCGGCATCCGGCAGCCACGGATCAATCTGGTCGTCAGCAGACCAACCGGAGGGCATGGGCGTCACCGTGATTGTTCCGTTGGCGTTATCCACGGCGGAGATCGTATAGCCGACACCGGAATTGTCGTCGTTTTTGGTGGTGTTCTTGACAATTCCGCCAACGCTGTAGGCATCCGCCGCATTTTTCCCGTTTTCATCCACCACAGACAACGTGCCGGTGGACGGGACGCTTCCCAGAAAAGAACGTCCGCACCACCCCATGCGCCGGAACTGCAATGTGAAATCGCAATGCTGACCGCCCTCTTTGCTCTGCGGAACGGCAATCTGCGTCACCACGCCCCCGGAAGCGAAACGGACGGTGTGGTCATCCTTCACCCAGATCGAAACAGTGGGTCGGCAGTTGGCCTGCATGTAGACCCGGCTCATCAGTGTTAATGTGAGACCATCTGCATGAGGTGCTGCCGCAGTTCCTGCAAACCCGCGCACGCAGCCTGTCAGGCCTGTAATCACACCGCCGGTATAGGTCACGTCTCGGTATGCGATTTTCTCCGACTCAATCATCACCACGCCACGCCGGGGAAATTTCCCGCCAGCAATACTGGAGATGGTGATGGTGGTGTCGTCTGCATCAATATCCTTACCGTCGGCAATGTCTGCCGTCGTGATACCGGGGTTCTGAACACTGCCAAGCCCCGCCTCAAACAGCGCCGCTCCCTGCATTTTGCTTCCATCGGAAGGAATGCGCACAACCATCGGGATAGCCGCTTCACCGGCCCCCACAGCATTCTTGAACTGGTCAATCACGTCCAGTGTCCCGGTCAATTCCTCGGAATTGGTGTACCCAGGGACTTGGTTCATCGTGGCCCGCCCGGCAGGAAGGACATAGCCGGAAATTGTGGGGCGCTGCAAAATGCCCGTGACGTTTTCGATTTCCACAAAGACCTGCTGTACCCGACTGCTACCGATGGAAGAGCAACTTTTTGCCATGTTTCACCTCTCAATTTTTGGCCCATGCCCGCCACGGAACCGTGATCAGTAGGGCAATGCGTTTGTCCGGTGTTGTTCCGGCGTTCATGGTGTACGGATGGTCGCAATAAATGGCCCCGCCAGAAGCCAATTCCAGTGGTTCCGATGAATATGCCGCAAAATGTTTTTCAAGGGCCTGTGCGGCGTCCCAGTGCGTTTTTTGGCTGGTTCCTTTACATGCAGACAGCGTGACCAGATACACGCCGTTGCGCACAGCCAACGCCCCTGGGCCACCAAGCTCTACACCCGTCAGCCTGTCGGGGTTCAAGGCAGATATTGCCATGATTTTCTTTGCATCGGACGCAAAATCCTGCATGGGCGGGACAACGGCAACATTCCCGGCGGCTACAAGCGGTGCAAGAGCCGCCTGCATCTCTGTTGAGAATGTGGCCTGAATTTCCGCGAGCGTGGGACAGGGAGTCGTCATAATGCTTTCACAGCAGCAGAAATCTGCGTTTTCAGGCGGTTGATAAACACGCCGATGAATCCCTGCGGAGCCTGAACAGACCACCCCGCCTCAAGCGCCAAGATGTATTCCACATTGTTCATGATGTAGATTACGTCTGCTTCTACAAGCTTCAGATCACGCGCCTCGCGCAGGTGTTTCTCAACCAGCGCAAGATATTCTGGCAACGGGCCTGATTGCCCTTTTACGGGCTTGATGTCAGGGGGCGTCCATTCGGAAACTTCCGGGGCCATCTGCCACCCCGCGCGCGCCCTACCCAGCCGTTGTGGTGTCGCAATCACGAGGTTGGCAAATTCCTTCACAACAGCACTGACAATGGCATCCCGCAACCTCCCCCGGTGCGCTTCCACGATTTCCGTGAGAACGGCCTGCAACTCTTTTCCGCTCCGGCAAACCTTGCGTTCCAGAGAGGCGATGCGGTTATTCCACCATTCTCTGCTGTGCCCGGCATTGGGGTTGACGCTTTTCTTGGCCATTACCCTGCCACTCCCACATCTTTCACGCCGAGCTTGTAGAGCATCACGGTTTCAGCCGGGGCTACGGGACGAATCTCGGTGATGTCCCACTCGTGACCGCCGAATCGCAGCTTGTGCGCCGTGGTCGGCTCTTCGCCACCCGCAGCGTCAGCCGGGGCCAGCACAACCATGCTCACGCCCTGGAATGCGCCGGACTGCACCTCTTCCCTCGTGGGATGCGTCTTCAGGCCGTGAAACTCCGTGACTGTCTCCGCAGGTGCGTAAGGCAGGCCCGTTTCAGGATCGAAGCCGCCCTGCTCTGGCTGAACAATGCGAACAAACTGCATGGGCATGCCTTTGGCTTGCAGCTTGGCTTTTGCCTTGGCGGCTATGGCGGGGTAGGACGCCATGCTATCCTCTTCCCGCCTCGATGATTCCCGTGCCGCCGCTCTTTCCCGGAACAACGGCCAGAAACGCGGACACAAGCCCGGATACAGCCGGGAAATATGTCTCAATGGGCGCGCTCTCGGCGTAGGTGTAGCTATCGCTCTTGCTGTCGCCGCCGATTACGTCAACACTGCCTTCCGTAGTGCTGTGGGATTCGCTCAAAATGCGCCCGCCGCGTTCCACAGGGGCCAGCAGATTTGTGCCGCCATAGACCAATGCGGCAAGCTCGGTCTGCGCCTGCGCCACGGCCCTGGGCACGATGCTGTCCGGCAGCATGACAACACCGCCGCCCGGCTGCGGCACGCCCACACGCGGCCACGCCATTGTGCGCTGCCAGTCAACAGGCTGCCCATACCACTGCAATGTATTGAGATAGTCGGCAGCACGGAGCAAGGCGGCTTCCTTCGCGGCAATCATCGCCAAATCCGGGCTTCCCCCGGCATCAGGCGTCACAGGCCACATCCCGCGCGGCACAAGGTAGGCGTCCGCATCGACAAGACTGATATAGCTGTTGCTGCCTTCAGGGCAGGTGCCGTCTTCGACAATCAGGGTTGGCATGCTTTATCCTCGACTGTTCCGCTCTTGATTTCGGGCAGGGAACGTATCCCCTGCCCGTGGCAAGCCCGGAACTACGGCGTGGAGGTGTCGCCGTCAGCCGCGCCTGCGGATTTTGTTTTGCCCTTGGCCTTTGCGTCAGTTGCCGTCGCTTCCAGGCGACCGCAAGCTACTTCACCAGCGACCAGATCGTCAGGCACGTCCACCAATACCGTGCCGTCAGACTGAACCACCCCGGCGTAACCATAGACGTTGACAGACGTGTCTTCCGGCTCGTTACTCCGAAACATCGCTTTCATGGTTGCCATGATGCCCCCCCCCCCTAGTTGCTGATGGACGTCAGGCGGGCCAGACCACGACGGTTGAAGTTCACAAAATTGGCGTACTGCTTCACGCGAACAATCCGCGAGTCCTTGTTTTCGGCCAGGCCAACCTGTTCAACGACCACACCGGCAGGCGTCCCGGCCGGGTAGATGCCGGAGATGCCAACGAGCCGGGTGCCGTCGTCAAAGCATCCCGCATAGACTGAAGCCAGGTTCCCGCCCGTGAGGGCCGCGCCGTTGGCGGTTTCCGTAACGGACAGGTACTCGTTTTTGAAAATGGGGATACCTTCATAGCTGATGGTCTTCCGGCCATCATCCAGATTCACCACCCAGTCGCCGGGGGTGCCGCCCAGTGCACGCAGCAGAGCCTTGTAGCTGCGCATGGTGCGCGGGGCCATCATGATCCAGTCCACCTGCCCGTCTTTGGCCTTTACAAGGTCAAGCAGGGAGTCCAGCAACTCGAAAGACAGCGCCTGCCCCGCACTGGCAGCAGTGTACTGGGCGGGATCGCAAAGGCTGTGCAGGCTGTACATGGCTGGATTTGTGCCGTTGCCGGTCGCCATGCCCTCCTGAAACAGCCGCCCGATCTTCTTCGCCTTGGAAGAGATTTCCACGGCAAGCTGGTTGGTGCCCGCGCTGGAACTCGTGGCCTGTACCAGGCCATCCATTTCCACGTCACCGATGATTTTGGTAGACGAATAGGGAACCTGCGCGAAGCTGGCCGGGTTCTTGCTGGTGATCGTCGCATCCACGGCATAGAACGCCGCATCACCCAAGGCATCTTCACGGTTCACGAGGATTGCCTGTCCGGTGTAGTCGGTAAAGGGCAAAAGGCTATAAATGGGGTTGATGGAAATAATATCCTCAACCACGCCCTGGACAATCTGGTTGTTGATGAGCTTTTTCGCTTCAGCAAGGGTCTGGGAAGCCATAGAGTTTCTCCTGTGTGTTCCGTGCAAAGGCTACAGCAGGCCGTTTTTCAGACCTTCCTCGATCTTTTGCACGGACGAAAGTTTGCTTGTGTCGTGGTTGCCTCCACCACCGCCGGAAAACGTGCCAGATCCGCCGGACGGAGATTTCAGCAGGTCATCCTTGAACTGGGATGTGGTCACGAGCTTGTGCAGGGCTTCGTCAAAAGTGGCGATACCGTCCGCACCATAAATTTCGTTGCCGTCTGTATCGCGCCCAATGGGCCTGCCATCCTTGACCACAAAATTCCCGGCAAAAAGGCGCTCTGCCAGGGCCGGGTTCTTCAGCTTTTCTGCTGCGTACTGCGAGTTCAGAAAAGCATTGCCGATAACGGCGCGGTGCAAGCCATCCGTGGCCTTCGACAGTTCGCCCTTGAGCGCATCGCGCTCCTTGGCCACCGGCTCCACAGCGGCCTTGACGGCCTCCGAAATACGCTTCTGGACGGCGGCTTCGGTATCGCGCTCCTTGTCAGCCAGAGAGGCAACGCTCTCGGCATCGGCGGTCGCCTTGGCAACGTAAGCAGGAATGTCTTCAATGTCGGCCAACGGCGCATACTTCGCCTGCATGGCGTCCAAATCGGACTTGCGCTTTGCGGCCTTTTCCGTCAGTTCGGCGATCTGCTTCGCTTTCTGGTCCGGGTCATAGGGCTTTTCGCTGCCGTCAGGGCCGACAAAAATCGCAAGCCCATCGTCGGTTATCGCCAGTGTTCCATCTTCGTTCTTTTTGAAAGGCATCGTGGTTCTCCTTTGCCGTGCTGGCAAAAATTTCTGCGCGAGGCTTCGCGCACTTTTGCCTGCAAATATAGCATGCTGGCTAAAACACCATTCACGCTTTTTGCGATTTTCACGGCCTTTTTGCGAAATAAGGGGGGCTTGACAGGGTTTTGTGATCTCAACAATTTTCATCAGCGATTTTTTGTAAGCAGAGTATTTTTTGTTAAAAATCAACATATTATAAAAAATAAGTTTTTTTTGAAAATATCATTGACAAAATCAAAAGGCAGCTATATATTGTATTCACAGAGCGCGGGATAAGCCCGCTGAAAAAAAAACAAAAGGAGAGAAAAAATGTACGATGCGCAAAACATGTATCCTTTCTTGGGCTCTGAAGCCCAAGACAATGACGCCCAGGAATTTGCCTCATTTCTCCTCGCCCGTGGCTGGGAGCTTGACCTGGACAGCAATGGGTATTACCGCGCCTACAGGGATGGCGAGGAAATGACGGAAAACGAATGGCAGGAAGCGCTGGCTGCCTGCTTCGGGTAAACAGGTGGGGAAGGGGGTCCCCAGCGCCGGGCACCCCCTTCCCGCAAATGTTTTTTACAGGCAGGTGGCTCCCCCCGACTGCCGTGGGAACAGGAGAGAGATGATGAGCAGTGAAGGCAAAAAAAAGCATGGCGGTCAGCGTCCCGGCGCTGGCCGTAACCCTCTCCCCTGTGGGGAGAGGACAATCAGTAAAAGTATCACGCTCATGCGCGAAGAATGGATTGCCCTTGCTGAAGCTGCGGTGGACGGCAGTCCTACGAAGGAGGCCGCTCGACGTATCCGGGAATCACTCCATGCAGAAAAATAACTCACCCCGACATATGGCCGGGGTTTTCTTTTTGTGTGTGCTGTGAGAAAAAAAACTGTCTGCATGGAGGGAATATGCACATCGGGCAAAAAGAACTCGCCTCTCTCGCCAGCAGGTATCAGCACCTCTGGCGCGAGGTGGATGCTGTCCGGGCGGTGCGAAACCGCAAAACGCCCCGCGATGTTTTTCTGTCGGACGCCGAGGCTGTGGAAGTGTTGCGAACAGCCCGTGCGATTGCAAAACCGGAGGGCGAGGATTGGCATCGGCTGCTGGCCCTGTCTGCGTGGCGGCCGACGCAGGATGTGTACACCATTGACCCATCCATCCTGGCCGCATTGGTGGACACCAGTGTTGACACTCTGCCCACGGCGGCCCTGCTGTTGCCCGCGTGGTGTGTTTACGTTGAGACACCGGCGTTTTCCCTGCCGGGGCTGAAAATGGACGGTTTTTTCGTGTCCTGCGGCCAGCGGGATGATGGGCAAAAAGAGATTCGTTTTTACCCCATGATGTCAGGCTATGACCGCCAGCCGTTTACCCCGTTTTCCTACGGCATATCCGACAAATTGCCGCCTGTGGAGGCATGGGTGGAGGCGGTGGACACCAGCATGCGCATTCGCGGCGTGGGGCGTGTCGACAAGGTGGAAATCCGCAAAAAACCGGAATTTGCTGCCATGAGCACAGTTTTGCAGGCGCTGACCTCCATCACCCTCTACGTCTGCGCGGAGACTGTGGGGCAATCGCTGCACCCGTGGGACAGCAGCGCGGGGAACGGGCTCACGGGTCTTTCAGCGGGTGGGCG